>Ga0114129_10000713_pt1 | contig 42008 bp, 35 predicted proteins | sample RhiMetdeltSRZDD1_FD_80071 | JGI IMG/M metagenome (GOLD analysis project Ga0114129, IMG submission 80071) | Populus rhizosphere microbial communities from Tennessee, USA - Rhizosphere MetaG P. deltoides SRZDD1 (version 2) (version 2) | ecosystem: Host-associated > Plants > Roots > Rhizosphere >...
AACTACGCGCCGGGGCTGAACGTCGGCCGCGACGGCAAGCGCTTCTTCGATGGCATCCTCGCGGACGATCCCGCCGCCGGCACGTGGTACCCCGTCGTGATGAAGGACGGCAAGGACGTGCTCTTCTCGACCGACGCGGAGAAGGCGGCGTTCGTGCCACAGATCGACGTCGCGCATCAGATGTACAACAACATCTGGGAGCCGCAGCATCCGGCGTGGATGTCGAACAGCTACCTCGAGAACAAGCGCAACAACGCGCGGATCCTCCGCGACAAAGGCATGACGAAGTACCGCATGTACGAGGTTCGCGGCGTCAGCCATGCCGGCGGCGAGAGCGAAGGCTGGCGCGGTCAGATCCTGAATCTCGATCTCGCGAAGGCGATGGACCGCTTCATCGACATGGTCGATGCGTGGGCCGACAAGGGCGTCGCGCCGCCGCCGACGCATTCCGATTCGCCGCAGCTCGGCGACGCCAACCGCGACGGGACGATTGAGAATCCAGCTCTCGCGTTTCCCGAGATCGCGTGCCCGCTCGGCGTCTACTTTTCCTATCCCGAGAGCACGTCGGGCACCACGTCGTTCGCCGCGTTCACCGGCGAGGGCCTGGAGCCGCTCGACGGCAAGAAGGTGTTCGTCGACATGAACCGCAACGGCGTGTGGGATTACCGCGAAACCCCGACGCAGGCGTGGCGGCGTCTCGGTCTGCTGCAGAAGACCGAGGAGCTCACGCGCGAGAAATACGTGGCCTGCGTTCAGCGCGCCGCCGAACAGCTTCGCAGCGAGGGATTCTTCTCAGAAGCGACCGCACGCCGTTCCGTGGATCAGGCGAAGGGCGCAGACCTCCAACCGAAAAGATCCGGTACGCGATAACGGGTGCTGATCGGCTTGCGAACGTGCTGATCGGTTTTGCGAACGTGCTGATCGGTTTCGCGAACGTGCTGATCGGTTTCGCGAACGTGCTGATCGGTTTCACGAATGTGCTGATCGGTTTCGCGAACGTGCTGATCGGCTTGCGAATGTGCTGATCGGATCGCGAACGTGCTGGATCGGATCGCGAACGTGCTGATCGGATCGCGAACGTGCTGTCGAGGCCAGTCGACATGACGGCAGAACTGATGACCCTCGAGGTTCGGAGCCGCCGGCAGTGGCGTGCGTGGCTGGCGAAGCATTACAAGTCGAGTCCGGGAATCTGGCTCGTGTTCTATAAGGCCCACACAGGCGTCAAGTCGATGCGCTACGAAGACACGGTTCGTGAAGCGCTTTGCTTCGGATGGGTTGACAGCCTCGTCAAGCGTCTCGATGACGACCGATATGCCCTCAAGGTCACGCCGCGACAACCCACCAGCAAATGGTCCGCGATCAATCGGAAACGGTGGGTGGAGCTCAAGGCGGCCGGCCTGCTGACGGCGGCGGGTCTCGCGGCGGCACCAACGAACAACACCTACGGGCCACGACCAGTCATCCCCGAGCTGCCGGCTTACATCGCCAGGGCACTGAAGACCAACACCAAGGCGTGGGAATTCTTTCGGCGGTTGGCGCGCACGTACCGACGAGACTTCGTCGTTTGGATTCATACGGCCAAGCGACCGGAAACGCGCGAAAGACGCATCCGGGAATCGATCGCCCTGCTCGCGGCGGGACAGAAGCTCGGGTTGAAGTAACGTGCTGATCGGCCTGCGAACGTGCTGATCGGCTCGCGAAAGTGCTGATCGGCTTGCGAACGTGCGGTCCCCACGATAGGCGCCTGCGCCCGTGAGAGCGTCGAAACTTACAACCTGACCCTATCGCGGATAGATCGAGACTTCGAGCCCAAGGCCCAGCGCGCCGGCCCGCGACACCAGTTCGGGCGGGAAGTAGTCGAACTGCGCGATGACGGTTTTGCCGTCGATCCGCAGCTGGAGCGCGAAATCCAGCCGCAGATCTTCCACATCAGGGTTCGAGCGCAACGCCGTCAACGCGTCGCGGTGGCGCCCGAGAAAGGCGACGGCATCGCGGACCTGCTCAACCAGACTCGACCGCGACGCTCGACTCACTTCCACTGTGAAGCCGCACGTGTCGTATCGCTTCCCGTCAGGTCCCGAGCCCGATCGCGGCTCGCCGGCCTTGAAGACGTGACATGGAGTGAGCCCCGAGGACGCAAGCGATCGGTCCACATCCAAATGCTTTCCCGTTACGCGGAGCACACACATCACGCTCGGCCCTTGCGCGGTCGCGGACAACGACGCGCCATTGAATTCAATTCCGCATTGCCAACAGGATCGCGCGCACGCTCTCGTCCACGCTCGATCGCGCTGTATCGACGATGAGCCTGTCCTGACTCCAGGCGCGATAGTCTCGTTCGACCACTTCAGACCACGTCGGCAGCTTGTGGCCGTCGATGTCGCCGGCGCGTGACTCGACGCGGCGCCGGTGCTCGTCACCGTCGGAGCACACGAGCTCCACGTTGAGTGTACGGACGCCCGCCCTGTTCGCGACGGCGTTCCACTCACTTCTCGTGAGCGGCCAGGGATTCACGCAATCAGCGATGACCGTTCGTCCGAGCCGGAGGTTTTCCTCCGCGACGGCATACGCGACCGCGTAGCCCTCGCCGTTCACATTCCATCCCGCGTTGCGCAGAGCCTGTTCGATCGTGTCGATCCGCACGTGCACCGCTCCAAGCGCCACAGCGAGCTCACGAGCGATAGCGGTTTTGCCGACACCGGGAAGGCCGCTCAACACGACCAGCACGAGGACAGTCTATCTTCCTGCCCTTCCTGCCGTTCCTGCCCTTCCCGCCCAACGTGCCCTGAGCGAGCGCAGCGAGTCGAAGGGCCTGCCCTGAGCGAGCGGAGCGAGTCGAGGGGCGCCTAGACCACATCGCCGGGTCCGACGTCTAAGGAACTAACCGGCCATGACGCGTTCGGGCGTGTTCGTGTGCGTGGCAATCTGCGGCGTGTTCGCGAACTGTCGCAGCGGCCCCTCGTCGCCATCCGGCGTCCCTCTGTTCGCGGAGGGAAGCGTCAGCATGACCTTCACCCCGCAGGACCAGACGTTCGCCGAGGCCGCAGAAGCATACCGCCGCCTGTGGGTGGACGAGGGATCGAGGATCATCGACGCGATGGAGCGCGGTACCGGACTGACGTACCTCGAGAAACATGTCGACGCCGTGATCTTCGAGGGTACGAGCAGCTCGGGCAGCGGCAGTCGTCCGATGTACTTGCGAGCCAGCTATCCGGCCGATGTGAAGAAGGCGACGCTGGTCCACGAGCACGGTCACCGGCTGATTGCGCAGCTCACCAGCAGACCGCCGGACCTGGATGAGCATCGCGTGCTCGACCTGTTCCTCTACGACGTCTGGACGAGCCTGTGGGGCAAGGACTTCGCCGACCAGCAGGTTGCGATCGAAAGCGAACGGCGGGGACTGTATGACTACGAGACGGCCTGGAAATGGGCGCTGTCGCTCGGTAAGGACGAGCGCGCGTCACGCTTTGCGGGCATCGTGAACGCCAATCGCAAATAGGTTCGCGAACCGATCCCGCACCTTCGCAAGCCGATCAGCACGTTCGTGAAACCGATCAGCACGTTCGCGAAACCGATCAGCACGTTCGTGAAACCGATCAGCACCTTCGCGAGCCGATCAGCACCTTCGCGAGCCGATCAGCACGTTCGCGAGCCGATCAGCCACCTCGCTAAATGAACCGCATGTGCCGAATCGCCGACGTGACCACGTACACGCGAATGTTGTTGCTGCCGGAGCTCGCGGGGTGGAGGAAGAATCCCTGACCGTTCGCCTTGTAATTCAGCGTCGACCCGATCATCACTTCGCCGTCGCGGAACATGATCTCGACTTTCCGCGCGCGCGGACGGTGATCGAACGTGTGCGCGTCGACGCGATCGGGATTCCCGTGCAGGTCGCGGACGAAGAAGACGGCCTTGAGCCGCGGGATCGGCACGAGCAGCCGTTCCGCCGATGGACAGCCGACGGACGGACAGACGTGGAGGTGTGCGCGCTCGGCGCTGAAGTCGTTGGAGTACCCGCGCAGGATTTGACCGTCGAGATGCCGGACGACCACGCGTTGCCAGCCGAACGGAAGATCCTGCGGATCTGAGGCCGGCGATCGCCGCTCGGCCGCCGCGGCCTCTGAAGACGATGGCGCCGCTGTCGCCGGTACCGCCGGAGGGGGCGCAGGCTTTGACGCGGGCGGCTGCCAGCTCCCGATCAGTCCGGCGAGGTACGCGCCCGCCTTCAGCAGGCGGAACTGCGCGGCGTCGAGACCGTAGCCGGCCGGGAACTCCGCGGTCACGGCGACCGGCCTGTCGGCCGCGACGCAGATGTTCAACGTCATCAGCTCGCGCTCGTGCGTCAGGGCGTGCGGCTGGCCGCCGGTGCGAATCGCCAGCAGCGGCAGATGCCGCGATAACAGATCCCGGAGCTGATTGATAGCCGACTCCGACGGGTCGTGACGCTGCAGCGCGGGAACCATCGCGGCCAGCAGCTGCGCGAGCTGCCGATCGATCGGATCGTCACGGCGCTCCGCCGCGGCGCGAAGGCGGCCGAGCGCGTCGACGAGCGCGTCGCGCCACCGGGCCGCGTGCTCCGCTCCCGCCGGGCGCGTCAGGTAGCCTTCGACGATCGTCTTCAGCGCGAATTCCAGCTTCACGAAATCGTGCGCGTCCGTCCGGAGCAGCGGCGGCGGCGCGGCGAGCGCCGGATGCGAGAACGGGCGCTTGAACACGCACGCGCCGCGATACCGGACGCCGCCGCGCAGGCCGGCGACCTCCGACCGCAGCATGCGCGACACGACGGGCATCACCTCGCTGGTGCGCCCGTCGACGATCTCGAGGACGAAGTCGGCGTCGGGACGCAGGAGCTTCGACGTTTCCACGAGCGCGCCGCCCGAGGACAGATCCACGAGCGTGACATCGTCGCCGTACTTCAACCGCGCGGTCAGCGGGACCTGCAGATCGACCGCCGCCAGCCGCAGGTGCTGACGGCGATCGCTCGCACAACCGGTCTCGTGAAACTCAGAGGACGCGACGTCGAACGCCGACACCTCTGGCGTCACGAGGGCCAACGATGCGGCGCGCGGAGTCATGGAAACCAGATGGACGAGGCAAGCCCGCTGCCATCACGCGCATCACCGAACACTCCGGAATTCGCAGGATGCGCCCGAAGTGTGTGCCGTCATGAAACAGCGGGTGTGCAACGAGAGCCCACAATAAGACATCATTGGACTCGGGACGCGCGGGTCAAAGCGTGGGTGTTGACAGATTTGCACGGCCGTCGAATCGCCGCGCGATTCGATCGGGAGCTGCGATGCGGAAAGCGGCGCTCGTCGCCGCCGTGTGCGCGGCGGTCATGATCGTCCGGTCGAACCGCGGACGCGCGGCTGTCGCTCAGCCGCCCGACTCGCGAACGAACGTGCTGCTCATCCAGGCCGACGATCTTGGCTACGGCGACCTGAGCGCGTACGGACAGGCGCGTTTCGGGACGCCGTCGCTCGACCGGCTCGCGCGTGAAGGCATCAGGTTCACACAGTATTACGCCGGCAGCACCGTGTGCGCGCCGTCGCGGACGGCGCTCATGACCGGGTTGCACACCGGCCATGCGTGGATTCGCGGGAACGGCGGCATGCCCGGCGGCGACGTGCCGCTGCGTCCGCAGGATGTCACGCTGGCGGAGGTCCTGCGGGACGCGGGCTATCGCACGGCGGTGATCGGCAAATGGGGTCTGGGTCAACCGGGAACAACCGGTCAGCCCGATCGCCAGGGCTTCGAGTACGCATTCGGGTTTCTCGATCACCGCCACGCGCACCGGCAGTTCACCGATCACCTGTGGCGCAACGGCGAACGCGTGCCGACCGACGTCGATCGCGACTACGTCAACGACCTCTTCACGAAGGAGACCGCGGCCTTCATCGAACGTGACGATCCGCGGCCGTTCTTCGTCTACCTCAATTACACGGTGCCGCACGCCGAGCTGCGGCCGCCGGCCGACTCGCTGGCTGAATTTCACGGACGGTTTCCCGAGCAGCCGTTCGTGAATCCGGCCGCGGACGCGAAGCCGACGGGCGCGCGTCCGGACGCGCCGTCGCTCGGGTACCGCTCGCAGCCCGAGCCGCACGCCGCGTTCGCGGCGACGATCGTCCGCATGGATCGGGACATCGGCCGCCTGGTCGATCTCCTGCGCACGCGCCAACTCGAGCGGCGAACGCTTGTCATGTTCATCAGCGACAACGGCCCTCACCGCGAAGGCGGCGGCGATCCAGCGTTCTTCAAGAGCAGCGGCGGCCTGCGAGGCATCAAGCGCGACCTCTACGAAGGCGGCATCCGCGTGCCGATGATCGCGCGATGGATCGGCACGATCCCGGCCGGCCGCGTCAGCGCACACCCGTGGGCGCACTGGGATGTGCTGCCGACGGTCGCGGAGATCGCCGGCGCCCGCGCTCCGGCCGGCCTGGACGGGACGTCGATGGCGCGCGCCCTCCGCGGTGAACAGCAGCCGACGCACGACTTCTTCTATTGGGAATTTCACGAGCGTGGATTTCAGCAGGCGGTCAGGATGGGCCGCTGGAAAGCGCTTCGGCTGAAGCCCGGCGATCCGCTCGAGCTGTACGATCTCGACCGCGATCCGCACGAGGAGCACAACATCTCCGCGGCGCATCCCGACATCGTCTCCAGAATCGAAGCGTATCTCCGGACGGCACGAACGCCGTCCGATCGCTGGCCCGGGGATTAACAGGCCGGACCGTACGTAGTGTCCGCCTTCAGGCGGACCGTGGACAGAGACCATGCCGCAGCCGACATTGTTCGACGCCGACGAATCGTTGCTGGTGCCGCTGATAGATGACGAGCGCGGGCGGGTGACGTACACGCCGCGCTTCGTCGACGCGGGTACCGCGGCAGCCTGGTTCGCGGAGCTTCGCACCGGCATCGAATGGCGGTCCGAGCGCCGCATGATGTACGACCGCGAGGTCGACGTGCCGCGGCTCATGGCCCACGTCCGGCTCGACCCGGCGCCGGCCTCGACGCCGGGCGCCATCCTGGAGGCGGCGCGTCGCGTCACGGAGGCGCTTGGGGCGCCGTTCAACAGCGTCGGCCTCAACTTGTACCGAGACGGTCGGGACAGCGTCGCGCCGCACAACGATCACCTGAACGAGATTCGCAAGGGACACCCAATCGCGCTCGTCTCGCTCGGCGCGGCGCGCCGGATGACGATTCGCGCGAAAGAGCAGCCGCGCCGCGTGGTGCACGTCGACCTCGAGCCCGGCAGCCTGCTCGTGATGGACTACGCGACGCAGCTCCACTACACACACGCCGTGCCGAAGACGACGGAGCCTGTGGGCGAGCGCATCAGCCTGGCGTTCCGCGTGAAGCGGCCGCGCGACACAACGTCCGCGCATCCAGCAGACGGCTTCTATCGCTGACTCGGCACAAGCCGGGAAACACACTCATCGACGATTGGGGCAATAAGGCATGCGAGCAGATTGAGTCGTGGTGTATCCTGCCGCGCAAAAAGGGCACGGCCGCTTTGCCGTGAGCTCCAATCATGACCAGTTGGCGAGTGATACGCGCGCAAAGCCAATCTGCCCGTAAGGCGTCTCTCGCACCCGCGCTCGTCTGCGTTTCCCTTATCACGCTGGCATCCTTCATCGGAATCGCGCTTCTAAGCCGGCCCACGAAGAAGCGCGTCGCGATCCAGGCGCGGTGCGACCAGGTGCAATTCTCTCAGGGGATAGTTCTCAATCCCGATACGAGCGTGGAGGACATCCAGCTGACAAATTTTCGTGGATCGATCGCGCACATCGACACGCTGGCACAGCCGGAGCGCTCGCGGCCGACGACGTTCACAACGGAGGCCACGCTCGTACTCGAGGGGGCAAGGGACGATCGGACAGGCGCGCCGCCTTCACTGCGGCTGAAGAGAACCGGACCGCAGGCGCCGATGACGGTTCAGACATCGAGTTCCACGTCCATCAGAACCCGCGATCCGCTTCGAGATGGCGGCGATGTCGTCGAGATTCAGGTCGGCCGCGGAAGCGCGTTCGTGGCCCAGGCGAAGCAATATCATCTCGAGGCGGCGAGATATCATCTCCACATCCGTTCGGGCGGCTCGGTCGTGAAGGTGCCGCCCGACGCTCCGCTCGACGTCGCGAGCGCGACGCTCCTGATGCAGGCGACCCTGCAGACGCCCGCGAGCGGTGGTGAAGATGTCGGCACGCTCGTCCTGCATTACCCGCCAGGCACCCCGGCCGTCAACCTGCTGGATCGATCGATGCCGACGGGCGCGGTCCTGAATGGCGAGCTCGGCCTCCTGGGCTGTGGCCGCATGCTTCTGCAAATCGAGGACAGCAACGACGTCGCAATCCGGGACGTCAAGAACGATGTGAAGATGCAGGCCGTCGCGTTCAGCCTCCGCCGATTGTCGGTGACGGATCGTTCCGTCGAGGGTCGACGCGCCGTGGAAATCGCCGGCTCCGGTCTGTCACCGTCCATTTTTCAGGAGCAGCGGCAGCTGATACCGACCTTCCTGGTGGATGTGTTCAGCCGAAAGCCGTACGAGGTAGGGCTCATCGGTGCGACGATTATCTTCGGCGTTTTCACCGGCGGCGTTTTTCTGAAGCGCTCGCTGGAAGTGATCGCCAAGCGATTGATTCCCGACTGAAGAACCGGGGGACCGTGACGATCGCCAGCTTGCCTTTCCGCACGTCGACCTTGTTGATAGCCCTCGCTCCGGCTGTCGCGGCTGCACAGAGTGTGAGCTATCAGCGCGACGTCGCACCCTTGCTGGCGGCGAGATGCAGCACGTGCCATGGCGCTCCAGCGTTCGCTGGCGACATCAAGAATCCGCCCGGAGGACTGGACACGACGAGCTATGCCGCACTCGAACGAGGCGGCGCGGCGCGAGCCTGGGTCGTCGCTGGCTCTCCGTCGCAGAGTCGCATCCTGCGGAGCGCGACCGCATCACAAAAATCGCTCTGCGATGCCTATCTGGCACGGGCCGGAAGGAGGGTGAGCGTTGTGGGAACGCCTGCGTCACCGGAGGAAATGGCGGCGTGCCGCGAGGCGGAACACCCATCGTTCGACCGAACGGACGCGGCGATCGTCTCGGACTGGATAGCGCACGGCGCGCGCTTCGACGCCGAGCCGCTTCCGGCGACCAATTGCCTGACGTTCGATGGCGTGCAATCGGAGCGCAGGAACCTCTTGTCCGTCGAAGTTCGCCCTCTCAGTCCCGGGCTCGCGACGGCATCGGCGGTGGATCCGGCAGCCGGTCGGACGGCTGCGACGATTTCGCGATACTTCCGGCGACGAGATTACCCGATGGCCGGGAGGAGCTCAGGCTTGCTGTTCAACGTTGATACCCTGCCGCGTGTCGTGGATGTGCGCGTCTGCTTCCAGAACCCTTCGGAACAATATGGGTCGGCGGCGGCAATCGGGCTGTCGGGGAGCGACGATCTCGAGACCGCCAGCATCGATCCCCCGTCGAGCGCCGCCGGCGAGTGGGACCAGATATCCATAACCAAGTGGCTGGGTGAGGCGGGCAACGCGGAGCTGCAGATTGTGAGCGCATCCAGCGGCCGTGCGATTTACCAGCGACGTGGAATCGCGTTGCGGCGCGGACTCAATCGGGTCGTCTGGAACAAGCTGAGTGCCGATGGCGGGCACGCACCGGACGGCGACTACGCGGCGTATCTCGCCGTGCACCTCGCAAACCGCCATCAGCTCTACGGGTTCCTGTTCAGGCTGACGGCGCGATGAAACCTCACGGTGATATCTGAAAGAAGACGGCCACCTGGAACGGCGGCTCGCCAGAGAACGGCTGAAAACGGAACAGCGCGGCGTAGTCGCCCGGGGCGACCGCCTGACCCTGCTGCGTGACCAGCTGCCATCGGTAGTATCGAAGCCCCGGCGGAAGATCGACCACCCTGTCGCTGAAGATCGTGCGGCGCTCGCGCTTGATCTCGACCGCGAGGTTCGAGCTGTCCTGCAGAAAAAACCGAAAGCTGCCGGTTCGATCCTTCGATCGGTTCAGAGGGTTGGGAATGAAATCGAGCTGCCGTGACATCACGCCGTCCCCACCTGCGATGAACATGGCGCCCACCGGTGCCCGAGGCACTTCGGTCATTTTCAGCCTGACGGTTACCGCCGCCGGCCACTCGGTCTCCCATCGAACCGCCCACCGTATCCACTCGCCCGGCGACTTGTCAGCGTAGCCGCGGCCGGTCCACTTGGCCGTGGCGAATTGCCGAATCAACGCGCGCTCTGTCCGCGGGTCGATGACCTCGACGTCGAGAAACCCTTCGTCGAGGAGACGGCAGGCAATCGAGAGCGAGCTGTTCGGCGGCTTCGTCACGCCGTCGACCTCCAGCGCGTACGACGGAGTCGCCGCTTCCTCGTAGGCGGCGCCCTCCGCGATCCAGGTTCTCAGTCGCGCGATTTGTCCGTCGCTCAGCGGCGGACTCAGGAACGGCATGCGGACGTCGGAGCTCTCGGTGATCCTCCGAATCAGCAAGCTCGCCGCCGGATTGCCCGGAACAATCGCGCGCCCGCTTCGGCCACCTTTCATCACCGTGTCATAGGTCGTGAGATCGAGCCCGCCGGCCAACCGATCGGGCGGCCACCACTCGCTGTCCGGATGATGACAGCTTGCGCAATGCATCCGCAGGATTGGCTGGATGTCCCGATCGAAGTTGACGCGGCCGCTCGCGGGCTGGGCCGCCGCATGCCTCGACGCGAGAACGAGCGAGGCGCCCAGGGCGACGACACACGACAGTTCTCGTTTCACCGTACGCGCCTTCGCTTGCGTTCGCGGCCAGACCACCGTCGTCTCGTCGGTGACGTGATTATAGCGATCGGATCGCGACGCGGCTCCGTGTATCCACGAAGTTCGGGACCGCGCGGAGCCCGGTGAGCGTAATCACGGCCTGAGCAGCGAGATCATGTCCACGACCACCTGCGTGCGCGGGGAGTAGACGACGACGGTCCCGTCGATGTAGCCGCGCCTGTATTCAGGGGGAAGCACGACGAGCCGGCGCTCGACGGCAACGGGCAGCGGTTCCACTTTCTTCTACCAGCCGGGCGGAAAATAGCCCGTGCGGTAGTACTTCTTGGCGAGACGTGCCGCACGGAAAAAACCGTCGGCGGACTCACAACTTCGGTGGCTTATACTTCCCGTCGTTCGAACGCGTCATCGAGGAGGACCCATGATCACGCGACGAAACCTGCTGGGAGTCCTCGGCGCCGGTGTGGCAGGAGCACGGCTCGTCGACGCGCGGTCGGAAGCCGCGCCCATCCAGTCCGCTCAGCGCGGCGCACCGCCTGGAGGCGACGGACGCGGCCAGGCCGACGTGCCGGTCCGTAAGGTCAAAACGACACCGCTCTTCAAGAGCCCCGAAGGATACCCGAACGCGATCGCGGTCGCGCCCGATGGGTTGTGGATCGCCGAACAGAAATCCGACAACGCGCATCTGGTCGACTGGAACGGCAAGGTGCTGAAGACGGTGCGGACGGAGTCGAAGAACACGAGCGGCATGGGCTACGGCGGCGGCTACATCTGGATGGCCGCGAACGCCGCGCCGCAGGGCATTTTTCAGACGGACCCGAGCTCGCGGACGATCAGCCACCGGCAGATTCCGCTGGGCCCGCGCGAGAACGGCGGCGGCTGTCACGGCGTGGAGTACGTCGACGGCAAGCTCTGGATCGCGGCGCTCCGATTGCGCGGGATCCTGCGAGTCGACGCCACGACCTGGCAGCCGGAGATGCTCATTCCGTACAGCGTGCCGCGCGCGCACGGCGTCGCCTGCAACGGCAAGGCGATATGGATGGTCACGGGGAACGAGCGCGGGGCCGGCCTGATCAAGTACGACGCCGAAACGGGCCGGACGCTGGAGATTGCGGAGTTTGCGGCGAGCGACTGCGATCCGCACGGCCTCGCCTGGCACGACGGCGTGCTCTATAGCTGCGACGCGGGCATTCATCCCGGGTGGCCCGAGAACCAGAGCCCGACGCACGGCTACATCTTCCGCATCGACTTTCTCAAGTCTGAAATCTGAAATCTGAAATCTGAAATCTTTCTGGCGGTCTCGTTGACACGCCGATCCTGACGGACGCAGGATTGTCGCGTTCGGTTGCCCCGTCGGGGCCTTGCTTTTTTGCTTTTTGGGAGGAGGGCGGGATGAGAGCGCATCAGCTCGTCGGTTCCATCATTCTGTGCCTCGCGATCGCGACAATCGCAGACGCACAGGTCAACCGGGCGACGATCTCCGGCACGGTCACCGATTCGTCCGGAGCGGCCATGCCCGGCGTCACCGTCACCATCACAGGCGAAAGCGGCCTGACGTTTACCGCACACACGAATTCGGCAGGTCAGTACACCGTGCCAAGCCTGCCGGTCGGAACGTACTCCGCCAGGTTCGAGCTTCCCGGCTTCAAGACGGTGCTTCGTGACAAGCTCACGTTGCAGGTGGCCCAGACGTTCCGCCTCGACGCCGAGCTCGAGGTGGGCCAGCTCGCCGAGACGGTCACGGTGTCCGGCGCGCTTCATCTGATTCAGGAAACTCCCGATGTCGGCACGACGGTCACGCGCGACTACCTCATGTCGTTGCCGCTGTCGATGGGCGGCGGGCGATATCCCGAGACGTTTGCCTACAAGCTGTCGCCCGGCGTCGAAGGCGACACGTGGACGTCGCGCATCAATGGCAGTCCGGCGTTTTCGAAGGAAGTGCTGCTCGAAGGCGCGTCGGTCACGACGTACCTGTCGGGTCATTTCGGCGAGTCCAGCGTGTCGATGGAGGCGTTGCAGGAATTCAAGATCCAGACGAGCGGCCTCTCGGCCGAATTCGGTCGCACGGGCGGGGGCGTGTTCAACTTCGTGATGCGTTCAGGTCAGAACCAGGTGCACGGCACCGGCTTCGGCACGATGCGGAACGAGGCCCTGAACGCGAACACGTTTCTCAACAACGCTGCCGGACGTCCCAAGGCGCCCGATCGCCAGGAAAACTTTGGCGGCAGCTTCGGTGGGCCGGTGATGCTTCCAGGCGTGTACGACGGCCACAACCGAACATTCTTCTACGCGGCGGCCGAGAAGTTCAGGGTGCGCACGTACGTGTACGGCGCTCCGAACCGTTCCGCGCCGCAGCTCGAGATGTACGATGGCAACCTGAGCCGGCTGCTGACCACGACCGTGGTTGGGGCCGATGCGCTGGGCCGGCCGATCTATCGCGGCGCCATCTACGATCCGCTGACGCTCAGAGAAGTGAACGGCGCGTTCGTCGCGGATCCGTTCCCCGGCAATATCATTCCGGCCAATCGCATCAGCGCGGTCTCGAAGCGCATCGGCGAGATTGCGAGGAAACACTACGCGCCGCTCAGCGATGCCCTGACCGCCAACAACCTGTTTCCGACGCAGAACACCCCTGAATTCGATCAGAACCAGTGGTCGTTCAAGATCGATCAGGTGCTGTCCGGTCGCCAGCGCCTCAGCGGCAGTCTTGCGCGGAACACCCGGCCGAGACTGCTCCTCGATGCCGGTGGGCTCTGGGATCAGAACGATCCGGTCGGCGGGCCGCTCTCGACCGCCAGACGCCAGGTTATCAACTCGTGGCTCGCCCGCACCGCGCACGATTTCTCCATCTCGTCAACGCTGTACAACAGTCTGATCGTTTCCTTCAACCGGATGGAGAACCCGAACCGATCGGCGCACGTCGCAGACGGCTGCGGCGCCCTCCTCGGTCTCGGCGGTGTCAGACAGGACGGGCCGTGCCCGCGGATCAACTGGGGCGCAGGACCTGCCGGCGTCAGCTTCGACCCGATCGGCGATCCCCAGGACGATCTGCAGGTGTATCAGTCGTGGGGCATCGCGAACTCCCTCAGCTGGGCGAAAGGTCGGCACTTTATGAAGTTCGGCGCCGACGTCCGCGGCAACCAGTTGAACACCGACCCGAACGGCAACCTTGCCGGCACCTTCAATTTCACGGCGGCGCAGACGGGGATTCCCGGCGTGAATTTCGTCGGGCATTCGTTCGCATCCTTCCTCCTGGGCGGCGTGAACAATGCGAGCGTCGGCGTGCCGCTGAGGCTCGCCGGGCGGACGTACTACTACGCCGGGTACGCGCAAGATGATTTCAAGGTCACGCCGAAACTGAGCCTGCAGCTCGGACTGCGCTACGAATTCCAGCCGCCGGCGGTGGAGAAGGAGGACCGCACGTCGAATTTCGATCTGACGGTCACCGATCCGTTGACCGGAATGAAAGGCGCCGTCGTGTTCGCCGGCGACGGATCGGGACGCACGGGCCGCAGCACGTTCGTCAAGAGCGACAAGACCAATTTCAGCCCCCGCATCGGCACCGCATATGCGATTACCGATCGAACGTCGCTGCGCGGCGGCTATGGAATCTTCTACGGCGCCAGCGTGTTCAACGGGTTCTCCGCTGTGCCGTTCTCGCGCGGGTTCGGTGGCACCGACAACATTTCGAATGCCCTCGCGCACACGTCGGTCTTCAACTGGGATGCCGGATACCCGAGCGCGTTCGTGGCAGCCGCGATCGATCCCACCGCGTGGCGCCTCGGCGGCGTGACGCACTGGGATCCCGACGCCGGCAGGATTCCGCGCACGCACCAGTGGAACGTCAACGTGCAGCGCGAGGTGATCAAGAACCTGACAGTCGACGTCGGATACGTCGGGACGCGCTCGAGCCGCATCTGGGTCGGCGACCTGGCGAACAAGAACCAGCTCGATCCGAAGTATCTGAGCCTCGGCGCGAATCTGAGCACGATTCTCAGGACCGATGCCGATGCGCAGCGGTTCGGGCTGTCCGGTCTGCCGTATCCGGCGTTCGCCGGCGGTCAGCTCTGGCAGGCGCTCGTGCCGTTCCCGCAGCTGGCACGCAACGGCATCGGCTTGACGACCTACAATTCGCCGCTCGGCAAATCGCGGTACGACTCGCTGCAGGTCGCGGTGAATCGTCGTTATGCGAACGGCCTGACGGTGTACGGCAATTACAACCTCTCGCGGACGCTGCAGAACATGGAGAGCGCGCTCCGCAACGACAACGGCGGGCGGCCACTCGACTACTACCACCTCGATCTCGAGTACGGTCTCGGCGATTTCGATCAGATGCATGCCTTGAAGGCCGCCGTGGTGTACGAGATTCCGGTCGGCCGTCAACGCCGCTTCGCCGCGGAGCTGCCCGGCGCGCTCGACGCCATCGTCGGAGGCTGGACGGTCAGCTTCATCGGAAATTACGCGAGCGGGACGCCGCTGCGCTTTACCGGGAGCGCCATTCCGGGGTGGAACGGCCGCGCGAACCGGCCCGATCTGATCAATCCGACCGGCCGCTCGCTGCTCGCCGGCTTCGATTCATCGACGTTCAACGCGGCGGCGATCGCGCAGGGCAACTACGCCGATCACCGCTGGATCGTGCCGGGGCTCATCGTCGACCATGCGCCGTTCACGCTTGGGAACGCGCCATTCGTCGTCGACGTGCGCGAACCGTACTTCCGCAACGAAGACGTCAGCATTCAGAAGGCGTTCCAGGCGGGCGGTCAAGCACGAGTGCAGATTCGGGGAGAACTGCTGAACGCGTTCAATCGGCATACGTTCGGCGGCATCAACACGAACGTGCTCGACGCGCGGTTCGGCCAGATCACGAGCGTGAGCGGCAATCGCGTCGCGCAGATCGGCGTCAGAGTAGAGTTCTAAACACGAAAACACGAAAGAGGACGAAAACACGAAAAATCTATTTCGTGGTTTCGTGTCTATTTCGTGTTTTCATGTACCGTCAGGATTTGATTCAGTGCGGGGCGTTCGATCGTCTGGGACGCCCCGCTCGGCCACCTGAGCGTGACGCGCTCCACGCGTCGGCCCGGCGGCACGCCAAAATGGACGCGTGGGTCGCTGGATGAGGCGAACCCCACTGATGTCGTGGCGTGATTGGCGAGCACGCGGCCATCGTCCAGGGTGAGCCGGACCATCGTGCCCAGCCCGTCACGGTTGGACGTCCGTCCGATCAGCCGCAGGATCAGCCAGCGCCCTTCGGGTGTCGAGACGTTCCGCAACAGCTTCGCGCGTTCGCCGAGCGCCGTCACGACGAGGTCGAGACGCCCGTCGTTGTCGAAGTCCGCGACGGCCGCTCCCCGGTGAGCGCCCGCCTTCGTGAGGTCGGGCCCCGCCTTGGCTGAGACGTCGTCAAAGGTGCCGTTGCCGCGATTGAGCAGCAGGATGTTCGCCTGACGGTACGACCGTCCCTGAATGGCGTCGATGTTGTCGGAGACGTGGCCGTTCGCCGAAAACAGATCCTTCCAGCCGTCGTTGTTGAAGTCGGCGATTGAATTGCTCCAGCCGGCGTACGGCAGCGTCGCGCGAGTAATTCCAGACAGATTGGACACGTCGTCGAAGTGCCTGTTCATGTGGCGAAAGAGCAGGAAGCCTTCGTTCGCAAGATCGGTGACGAACAGATCGAGCCGTCCGTCGTTGTCCATGTCGCGCAGATCGGCGCCCATTGCCGATACCGCTGAACCGAACTGGTTGACGGCGACGCCCCAGGGCGCGGCGACCTCTTCGAACGTGCCGTCGCGACGATTGAGAAAGAGGAAGTTCGGTTCGGTGTCGTTGGCAACGAACACGTCGGGCCATCCATCGTCGTCGATGTCGCCAACCGCTGCGCCCATGCCTTTTCCGACATAGCGGCCTATTTTCGACTCGATCGAGACGTCGCGAAACGTGCCGTCGTGATTGTTCCGGAACAATTGATTCGGGAGCGGCGCGTAATGCTTCGGATGGCAGTAGGTCCGCAAGCCGGGCGCCTTCTCGCCGCAGTAGGGCTCGCGCGCGGGATCCCAGACGCAGTAATTGACGATCAGGAGATCGAGCCATCCGTCGCGGTCGAAGTCGAGCCAGGCGCCGTGGACGCTCCACATCGGTCCGTACGTCGGATGCCGATTCGACAGGCCGGCTGCTGCCGTCACGTCGCGGAACGTTCCGTTCCCCAGATTGCGATAGAGGATGCTGTGCCCGACGCCTGCAACGAAGAGATCCGGGAATCCGTCGTTGTCGAAGTCCGCCGCGGCGGCGCCCATCATGTAACCGTCCCCCTGGACGCCTGCCTGCTCAGTCACGTCGACGAAGCGACTGTTGCCCAGGTTTCGATAGAGCCGGTTCCAGTGCTGCGGTCCCGAGCGGCGAAGCGACGGACTCGCCGCTCCATTCGTGAAGTAAATATCCATGAGGCCGTCGTCGTCGTAATCGAGCACGGCGACGCCGCCAGGCATGGTTTCGATCTGATGTTTCTCCGGCGTCGGAGAGTTCTGCAGCGTAAAGGTGATTCCCGCTGCGTCGGCGATATCAACGAAGCGAGGCGGCGGCAGGATCTCGGTCGTCACCGGCAGCGGGAGCGCAGCCGGGCGCCGCGCGAACGCGCGCCGCGCTTCGCGAAGCAACGGGTGGTCCGGGTTGATCGCTTCGGCCAGACGCACCTGCGCTTCGGCTTCGTCGTATCGATTTATCCGAACCAGGAAAATGGCGTACGACGCGTGCGGCTCGGCATCGGGCTTCGACGAGAGCGCGTTCGCTTTCACGGCCCGCGCAAATGTGGCGTCAGCGGCGTCAATCCGGTCGAGACCGACATTCGCGTTGGCGAGAGCGGTGAGCGCCTTCACATCGGACGGGTCGAGCTGCACGGCGCGACCGAGGGCCCGCGCCGCCGCGCCGAACCGCTGCGCGTCCTGATGCAGTCGGCCGAGCAGCGACCACGCTTCGGCATCCGCCGGGTCCGCGGCGGTTGCGCGTTCGAGATGCAAGGTGGCCTCGGTCGTCGCGCCGGCCGCAATGAGGATTCTCGCCAGCATTTTGCGCGTGCTGACGTCGTCGGGACGTTCTGACAGCAGTCGTTCGAGATCCGCGCGCGCCCGGCCGTAGTCGCCGGCTTGGGCGAGCGAGAGCGCACGGCGTCTGACCGCATCCGGATCGGAAACCTGCGCCACCACGATGCCGAACGCGAAGGCGACGGCGAGCGCGACGCGCGTCATACCCGACCTGGCGCAGGATTCTATAGCAGCTTCAGGAAATCGTGCCGGCCGCTACGTGTAATCGACGAAATACGGGATCGCGCGCATGCCGATCGCGAGGGTCAGGCCGATGAGCGCCGGCAGCGCGAACCACTGGTACACCGGCGCGTCGCGGACGAACGGACGGCTGACCAGGACGCCTTTCTCGAGCTCGTCGATCGTGCGCGACGCGAGATCGAGATCGCGCGCGGTGTTCGCGTTGAAGTACCGGCCGCCGTAGCGGCGGACGCTCTGGAACAGCCGCTGGACCTGCGGCTTCTTGCGGACCTCCTCCTCCAGATCGACGCCGACCATGTGGACGCGGATGTTCGCGGCGTTCGATTCGCCGAGCACCTCCATCGGATCGCGTCCCTTGTTGTTCTCGCCGTCGGTGAACACGATGACGACCTTGTTGCGGCTCCCGGCCCCGCCGGACTGCCGTGCGAGCAGGTGATTCGCGAGCGCGAGGCCGTCGCCGATCGCAGTCATCCCCTCGCCGCGCAACAGCTGATCGTCCACGAGATCGACGTAGCGCCGGACGTACTCGTGGTCGAAGGTCAGCGGGCTGATCACGTACGCGTTGTCGGAAAAGACGACGAGCGCGATTCGATCGTCGCGCCGGGCGGCGACGAACGATTTGATGGCATCCTTCGTCGCCGTCAGCCGCGTCCTGGCCGCCTTCGCGGCCGCGACCGAGTCGGCCGACGTGAACGTCAGGTTCTGAAAGCTGCGCGGCGGGCGGATCCGGCCCATCTCCTCGAGCATGCTGGAAGACAGGTCGAGGGCGATCACGATGTCGAGGCCGCGCGACGTGATCTCGGCCTGCGCGTAGGGGAGCACCGGCTGCATCACCGCGCCGGCGAGAAGCAGCACGGCCAGCGCCGCCACGGCGAGCGGCAGGCGGCGCAGCGGCGACGCGCGAAACGCGGGCGCATCGAGCCAGCGGACGGTCGTCGACGCCACGAACCGCCGCCGCAGGCGCCAGCGCAGGACGAGTGCAACGGCGAGCGCCGCCGCGATGTAGGCGCCGTACTCGGGATGAAGGAAGCGCATCGCTACGTGGTCGCGATGATCGTCTCCGCCTGCTCGATCGCCGTCCGGCACGCGTCGGCGGACGGGACGAGATGCGCCGGCGCGTAGCGCGCCAGCTCGCAGGTCGCGAGCACCGACTCGACGAGCTCCGCCGGGACCTTTCCGTTCACCGGCGCCAGCGCGAACGGGACCTCCGCCGGCGTCAGCGCGGTGCCGGGAATGCCACAGACGTTCTGCAGGTGCACCCGCACGATCCCCTCGAGCTGCGTGAACGCCTCGCGCCGGGCTTCGACCGTCGTGAGGTCGAGCGAGCGAACGGCCTCCAGCGAGACGCGCTCCTCTTTCCGCGCGGCGCGCGCCGACTGCCGCGGCCGCGGGCGGCGCGTCCGTCGCACCGCGGCCGCAACCGCCACGGCGGCGGGCACGATGGAGACGATGATGAGGCCGAGGCCGATCGACGGCAGCGCCGCGAGCCACCGCGATCGCGCGTGCGGCGGCCGGTTCGATCGGATGCCGGCCCCGGTAACGACGTCCGGCTCGTCGGGCAGCGTGCTCCTGAACGCGAGGACGGCGCCCGGCACCTGCACGTCGCCCGCAGCGCGCGCCTCTTCGAGCCGCTGGCCCGCTCGCACGATCGCGTAGCGCACGCTGAACGGCGCGATCGCCAGCGTGTCGCCGTCCACGCGGTAGGTCGTCAGGATGTAGCGGTACGTGTGAACGGTGCTGCCGTTCGGCGCCGCTCGGCGGTCTGTGCCGACCGAGACCACCTCGAGGCCGTCGAGCTTCAGCTTGTCGCGCGACAGATCGTCCGCGAGGACCTCGACGGACGGTTTACACGTCAGCTCCACCGTGTACGTCACCCGATCGGCGACCCACATCGCAGTCCGGTCGACGAACGCCCTGGCAGACACGTCGGCCACATCCGGCGACGCCGCCTGCGCGGCCGGGCGCAGCGGCGCCGCCAGTCCGTGACAGAGCAGACAGAGACCGACCAGCGCCGGCAGCCGCGTGACCGCGCGGTTCATTGCGCCATCCTCCGCGCGAAGAGTGCCAGCAGCGGCTCCACCGGGCTCTCGTTCGTCGACACGAACGCGTGATCGATCGACGCGCGATAGAACGCGCGGGACAGCGCGTCCCGCCGCGCGCGCATCGCGTCCGCGTATCGCTCGCGCGCGCCGGGCGCGAGGCTCACGGCGACCTGCCGCCCCGACTCGAGATCGCGCACACGCATGTATCCCCGTCCCGCAGGCAACGCTGTTTCGGCCGGATCTTCCGGGACGACCGCAATCACGTCATGCCGCGCCGCCAGCATCGCGAGGTCCTGGGTGCCGAAGAGATCCTCGTCCGTGATGAAGTCCGAGACGATGAACACGACGCTCAGGCGCTTCAGCATCGTCAGCAGATGGCGGATGGCCGGGAGCATGGCGGTTCGTCCCGGCTTCGGGGAGAGGGCCCAGCATCGTTCGAGCGCGGCCCACGCGGCGCCGCGCGTCCGGCGCGGCGGCGTGTAGTCGAGGACGCGGTCCGAGAACGCGAGGAAGCCCGCGTTGATCTGATCGGCGATGGCGGAGAAGAGGAGGGACGCGGTGATGTACGTCATCAGCTCCTGCTTCGAGCGGTTCGACCCGAGCTCCATCGATCGCGACACGTCGATCGCGACCAACACGTTCAGCTCCCGCTCCGCGTGCGTGTGGCGGACGAACGGTGCGTTCATGCGCGCCGTCACGTTCCAGTCGATGCGCCGCACGTCGTCGCCCGGCCGGTACGGCTGATGCTCGTCGAAGTCGAAGCCGGGTCCGCGCTGCGGGCTGGTGTAGGCGCCGACGCGCAGATTGCGGATGCGTCGTGCGGTGTACACCTCGATGTACCGCAGCTCCCGCATGACGTGCTCGGGGATCACGGGATCGGCACCGCGGTCAGGAGATCGCGCACGATGTCGTCGGCGTCGATGTTTTCCGCCTGGGCCCGGACTGTTCGGGCCACGCGATGACGCGCCGCCTCGCAGTAGATCTCCTTCACGTCCTGCGGCAGCACGTAGCTGCGGCCGTGCAGAAACGCGGTCACGCGCGCGAGCGCGAAGACGTGCTGATACGACCGCGGCGACATCCCGAGCACGAGCAGCTCGCGCAGATCGGCGCGGCCGACGTCGCCCGGCGACCGCGTCGCGCGCCCGAGGCGCACGATGTAGTCCATGATCTTCTCGTCGACGTGCACCGTGTCGCGGATGAAGCTCCGCAGCCGCGCCACGTCGGGCGGCGACACGCGCGGCTCGATCCGCTGCTCGGTCATCCGCGCCTGCAGCATGGCGACTTCCTCGCCGGCGCTCGGATAGCCGACCCGGAGCATCATGGAGAAGCGATCGAGCTGCGCTTCCGGCAGCGCGTAGACGCCTTCCTGCTCCACCGGATTCTGCGTCGCGAGGACCCAGAACGGATCCTCCAGCGGAAACGTCGTGTCGGCCAGCGTCACCTGACGCTCCTGCATCGCCTCGAGCAGCGCGCTCTGTGTTTTCGGCGTCGCCCGGTTGATCTCGTCGGCCAGCAGGATGTTCGTGAAGATCGGCCCCTGCTCGATGCGGAACGTGGCGGTCTTCGCGTCGTAGATGCGCGTGCCGAGGATGTCGGCCGGCAGCAGGTCCGGCGTCAGCTGGATGCGCTGAAACCGCGCCGCGATCGCCTGCGCCAGCGTCGTCGCCGTCAGCGTCTTGGCGACGCCGGGAACGCCCTCGAGCAGGATGTGCCCGCAGCCGGCGCGCGTGCCGCCGCCGGCGTGGCGTCCCGCGGCGAACGGAATCGCCGCGAAGAGTCCGGTGAGCAGCCGGCGGATCAGCGTGTGCTGACCGACGATCACCTTGCCGATTTCGGCCTCGAGGTCGGACACGATGGCCGCCGCGCGCTCGGCGGCCATCTCGTGCGACAGGACGCGTTCGGACGCGGTCATGCGATGAAACAGAGCGCGGCCGCCGCGACCGCGGCGACCGCAAGGGCGATCGGGTACAGATCGCGGTAGTCCGTGGTGAGCCGCCAGCCGAGGACGCGGCGGTCGCGATCGATGACGTCCGAGATGGCCCGCTCGAGCTCGGTGCCGCTCGTCGACCGCAGGTAGCGGCCGCCGGTCGTCGCCGCGACGCGGACGAGCGTCGCCTCCTCGAAGGTCGTCGTCACGCGACGGCCGAAGTCGTCCTTGAGATACGACTCGTCGTTGTCGGCGGCGGTCAGCGGAATCGGGACCGGACGATCCGAGCCGACGCCGATGCAGTCGACGCGGTAGCCTTCCGCGCGCAGCAGCGCGAGCGCCGTATTCAGTTCGGTCCCGTGGTCCTCGCCGTCGGACACGAGCAGGAATCGCTTGCGCGACGGCCGATCGTCTTTCTTCGCGACGTCCACGGCGCTCTTCAGCGCCGCGCCGATGTTCGTGCCGAACAGCACGGACGATTCCTCGTCGAGCCAGTCGAGATAGAACAGCACGCTCTCGACGTCGCTCGTCAGATACGACAGCACGACGGCGCTGTCGGCGAAGCCGACGAGCCCGATGCGGTCGATCCCGTCCGGCTTGTGCTGAAGCAGATATCTGAGCTCCCGCGTCGCGCGCGTGAAGCGCGACGGGCTGATGTCGCGCGCCCGCATCGACACGGATCGATCGAGCATGACGATGACGTCCTGGCGCTCGTAGTCGGGCACGCGGGCGGCGCGCAGCACCTGCGGACGCGCGAGCGCGAACACGATGGCGGCGGCGGCGAGCAGCCCGGCCGCAAGGACGGCCGCGTCGCGGCGCCACGTCGACCGCCGCGACAGGCGCATGAACCGGCGGTCCATCGAGAGGCGGCGCCAGAACGCGCGACGGAGGCGTCCGTGCAGCGCGCACGCGGCAGCGACCGCCGGGATTACGAGCCACCACTCGAGGAGATCGGGCCGGAGGAATCTCATCCGACGCGCCTGACCGGTTTCGATCCCGGCTTCGGCTGGGGGCGCAGGAGCTGCATCAGCTGATTGGGCGGCGTCTTCGGCTGCTTGCGCAGCTCCGCGGCGAGCTTCGTGACGAGCTCGAAGTCGTACTTCGTGTCCCAGTCGTCGGGCTCCGCTTCGACGGCGCGGCGAAGCTCCTCTTCCGCCCGCGTCAGCCAGCCGAGTCGGGGCTCCGGTTTCTCCTCCGCGCGGGCCTTCTCGAAGAACGCGGCGCCCGACCAGAAATGCGGCTGCGCGCGCTCGGGCGCCCGCTGCGCGACGTCCACGACCTCGTCGTAGCGCTGCAGCCGATGGAGCAGCCACAGCTCGTTCGCCATGACATGCGTGTAGTCGCCCGCGAAGAGCTCCTTGGCGGCGGCGAACCGATCGAAGCGGCCCTCGGCGCCTTTGTAGGCCGCCAGCGCCTCGTCGAACCGGCCGTCGGCGAGCGCGGCGTCGCCGTCGGCCGCCGGCGCGGTCCATCGCCCGTACGCCAACGCGGCAATGCCCGCGATCAGGATGAGCACCATCGCGGCGGCTCCAACCGATCGCGCGACCGGTGTCATCGATCCGGTTCCTTGTATCGAGCGCTCCGCCCGCCGCATTCCATCGAGTTCATTCTTGACTGGTCCGGGAAAACCATACACCCTACGCCGAGCAAATGGTAGGACCAAAGGGAGGGTACGACATGCGGCTGCACATGCGGAAGCTTCTCGGCTGCGTCCTCTTCGCGTTCGTCATGGTCCCGGTGGTCCCGGCGCTCCCGGCCGTCCGCGACGCGGCATTCGCGCAGGCGACGACCGGCACGATCTCGGGCACCGTCAGCGACGAATCGAAGGCGGTCCTGCCGGGCGTCACCGTGACGGTGCGCAACACCGAGACCGGCGCGACGCGCACGCTCGTCACCGACGACCACGGCCGCTTCCGCGCGTTGAGCCTGCCGCCTGGCGAGTACGCCGTCGCGGCGGAGATCCAGGGATTCACGCCGGCGCGCCGCGAGAAGCTCACGCTGGAGATCGGCCGCGATCTGACCGCCGATCTGATGCTGAAGGTCGGCGCCGTCACGGAGCAGGTCACCGTGCAGGGCGCGGCGACGAACGTCGAGCTGAGCAGCGCCGTCGCCGGCGGCGTCGTGTCGACGACGCAGATCGCGGAGCTGCCGCTGAACGGCCGCAGCTTCATGCAGCTCGCAACGCTGCAGCCGGGCGTGACGGTCAGCCGCGCGACCGCGCGCGACTTCACCGGCGGCTTCGGCAACACACAGGTCTCGATTGCCGGCGCGCGTCCCGAGATGACCGGCTACCTGCTCGAAGGCACGAACATCGCCGACATCTCCGACAAGGCGCCGTCGAGCATGGCCGGCGTCCTGCTCGGCGTCGACGCGGTGAAGGAATTCAGCGTGCAGACGCACGACTACGCCGCCGAGTTCGGGCGCGCCGCGGGCGGCGTGATCAGCGCAGTCACGAAGTCGGGCACGAACAGCCTCCACGGGACGGTATTCGAATTCCTCCGCGACAGCAAGTTCGACGAGCCGAACTACTTCGACCCGATCGATCCGGCGACGGGCACGCAGGTCAATCCGCCGTTCACGCGGAACCAGTTCGGCGGCACCGCGGGCGGTCCGCTCGTGCAGAACAAGCTGTTCTACTTCGGCAGCTACGAAGGCCTGCGGCAGAACCTCTCGCTGACGCACCTGGCGCGCCTGCCGAACGCCGCGGCGCGCAACGGCGTGCTGCCGACCGGCGCCGTCGCGATCAACCCGCTCGTCAAGCCGTATCTCGATCTGCTCTACCCGATTCCGACCGGCCGCGACTTCGGCGACGGCACCGCGGAGCTGCGCCACACCGCCATCGATCCGACGCACGAGAACTTCTTCGTCGGCAAGGTCGACTGGCAGCTCGGCGCCAACGACTCGATGTTCGCCCGCGCCTCGAGCGATCGATCGAAGTCGACGACACACCAGGAGCATCCGCTGTTCGTGGAGCCGACGACGACCGATACGCGCTACTTCACGTATCAGGATCAGCACCTCTTCAGCTCGCGCGTGCTGAACGTGGCGCGCGCCGCGCTCAACCGCACGAACCGCACCGACGATTTCGTGCCGACCATCGACATTCCCCAGAGCCTGTACTTCACGACCGATCCGCATTTCGGCGCGATCACGATCACGACCGGCGTCAGCGGGCCCGGCACGACGGCCACGACGCCCGTCGACTACACGCAGACGCTGTATCAGGTCTCCGATACGCTGACCGTGAGCTCGAGCACGCACACCGCGAAGTTCGGCGGCGACTTCCAGCGCTACCACTTCGACGGCTTCTCCTATTCCCGCTACGGCGGCGAGTTCCGCTTCACGAGCCTGGCCAATTTCCTCCGCGGGACCGTGAACCGCTTCACCGGCAACATGCCCGGCACCGACACGCGCCGCAACATGCGGCAGAACTACGCCGCGTTCTTCGCGCAGGACGAATGGCGCGCGCGCAGCAACCTGACGCTGAACTACGGCGTGCGCTACGAGTTCATCACGATTCCGCACGACACACAGGGCCGCGTCGCGGGGTTGCTCAGCCTGAACGATCTCGAATCGGGCCCGAAGGGCGTGACGCCGGGCAGCGACATGTTCAAGAACCCGTCGAAGCTCGATTTCGCGCCCCGCCTCGGCATCGCGTGGAATCCGTTCGGCGATCAGCGGACGTCGGTGAAGGCGGGCACCGGGATCTTCTACCAGCCACTGACCACTTCGTATTATCGTGGCACGACCTTCCGCATCTACCCGTACTTCGCGGGCGTCGACATCCGGACGGTGCCGACGTTCGGCCCCGCGATCCAGCAGCTGCTCGCGCAGGGCACGGGCCTCGCGGTCCAGAAGCGCTCCGAGTTCATCGACTACAACACGCGCCAGCCGTACACCGTCCAGTACCACGCCAGCGTGCAGCACGAGATCGTCAACGGCATCGTCGGCGAGATCGGGTACATCGGATCGCGCGGCTACAACCTGCCGTTCTACAGCGACCCCAACGCCGTGCCCGTGCGCTTCAACAGCGCCGACAACCACTGGCAGGTGACTCCGGGCGCGACGCTGCCGTTTCCGAGCTGGGGCCGCATCCGCACCCGGACCAACGTCGCGCGCTCCTGGTACAACGGCATGACCGCGGGCGTGAATCGGCGGTTCGCGAACGGGCTGCTGTTCCAGGGCTCGTACACGCTCGGCAACTCGCGCGACACGTGGTCGGGCGGCCTGATCGGCGGCAGCGATTTCGAGAACGGCGCCGGCAGCGCGACGAACTACTTCCATCCCGAGAACGAGCTCGGTCCCTCCAGCTACGACGTGCGCCACACGCTGGTGTTCAACGCCGTGTATCAGCTGCCGTTCGGCCGCGGCCTGAGCGGCGCGGCGCGGCAGTTCGTGCAGGGCTGGCAGATCGGCGTTGTCGCCAACTACGCGAGCGGCATCCCCTTCACGCCGTTGATCGGGTTCGACTACGCCGGCGATCTGTCGAGCGATCCGAACCCGCAGAAGCCCGACTGGGCGCCGGGGTTCGACGCGTCGAGGGCGATCCTCGGCTCACCGGACAACTGGTTCGACTCGAACGCGTTCATCCTGCCGCCGCGCGGCGAGTACGGCAACGTCCAGCGGAACAGCCTGCGCGGGCCCGACCTCAAGGTCGTCGATCTGTCGATCTTCAAGAACACGGCGATCGGCCGGCAGAACCTGCAGCTGCGGATCGAGATCTTCAATCTGTTCGACCGCGCGAACTTCGCGACGCCGAACTCAGGGTCGCTGTTCAACCCGGACGGGACGCGGATTCCGGCGGCGACGCAGATCACTCGCACCTCGACAACGGCGCGGCAGGTGCAGTTCGGGTTGAAGTTCGTGTTCTGAAAACAGGGATCAGGGAGAAGGGATCAGGGATCCGGTCCGGATCTGATCCCTGATCCCCGATCCCTAGTCCCTGATCATGGCGGTGCCGCCCGGCTTCTTCAGCGGCTTGAAGAAGTCGGGCAGCAGGAACGTCTGGAACCCGTTCCCGCCGACGGTGATGATCTCCTTCTTCTTCGGGTTCAGTGCGACGCCCGCGGCGCCCGCGAGCCTGATGCCCGGCCCTTTGATGATCGCGCGCGGTGGAACGTCGCCGTTGTCGTCGGGCGCGTAGACCGCGATGAAGCCCATCGTATCGAGGTGCCCCGAATCGCTGTCGTCATCGTCGTCGTCTTTCGCCTTGAATCCCTCGCGCGGCTTGTCGAGCACGTACGCTTCCATCTGCTTCATGCGCGTGTTCTGCTGCGCGAGAAAGATGTTGCCGGTTGCCGGATCGATGGCGACCTGGCGGAAGTGCGCGAGCTTCGAGTTCGGCCCTCCGATGAACTGCTTCGGCTCGACGTCGCCGTTCGCCAGGCGATCGAACACGAAGAGGCCGACCTTGTCACCGTTCCCCTTGCGGCTGGAGGCGACGATCACGTTGCGGATCGGATCGACGTCGAGGCCGACGATATCGAGCAGGCCGGTCTTCGGTCCGCTGATGACGCGCTTCGGCGCCACGTTGCCGTTCGCCATCCGCTCGAACACGACGATGGCGCGCATGCTCGGATCGGCGGTGAGGATTTCGTTGTTGACCGGGTCGACGGCGACCGTGTGCGGCCGCACGAGCCGCGTCCGCGTTCCCTGAATCGCGCGCAGCGGCGGGACTTCCCCGGAGGCGTCGGCCTTGAACACGAGCACGGCGCCGCTCAGCGCCACCGGAATCACGATCTCGTCGTGAATCGCGTCGTACGCGATCCCGTGCATCGTCCGCGACAGATTCGTCGCCTGACCTTCGATCACCCGCTTCGGCGCCACGTTTCCGTTTGCCAGCCTGGCAAACACCGAGATTCTCGGTACGCTGACTCAATTAGGGACGAGGATCTCGTCGCGCTTGGAGTCGTAGGCGGCGGCCGACGCGTTGGTGAAGCCGCACGTCGGCGTGTCCTTCGGCGCGTTGCGGATGACGCGCTTCGGCCGCACGTTGCCGCTCGCGGTGCGCGGGAACACGACGGCCGTGTGGTCGCCGTAGTTCGCGACCCACAGCTCGTCGTTCTTCGTGTCGATCGCCACAGACACGGGACCGACGATCTGCGTCAGCGCGCCGCGCAGCACGCGAATCGGCTGGACGTTCCCCTTGTCGCCGCGGCGATAGACGCGGACGGCGGAGTCGCCGTAATTCGCCGCGACGATTTCGTCGCGCGTCAGATCGACGTCGATCCCCATCGGCCAGTTGAGGCCGGTCAAGTCGCCTTCGATCGTCCGCACCGGCGGCACGTCGCCGTTCGCGTCCGCCGCGTGGAATGTGATCGCCGACGGATGAAACGCGCCGGACTTGTACTCGCCGACCTCGGTCGTCTGCGGGTCGTACGGCGAATACGGACGGATCTGCGTCCAGTTGCCGTGGTTGGCCGTGATGATTTCGTTGTGTGTCTCGTCGAAGTAGACGCCGTGCGGATCCTCGAGCTCGGTCGCCAGGCCGCGAATCGTCCGAATCGGCGCGGTCGTCCCGGTCGCCGTGCGCTTGAAGAACGACAACGCGTTCGACTGCTGGACGGTGACGACGAACTCGTCGCGCTTCGGCGCGAGCGAAACGTCCCACGACTGATGCGGCAGCGACAGCGAGCGGCGCGGCTGGACGTTGCCGTGATCTTCGTAGCTGAACACCGTCAGCAGATCGCCGCTGTCGTTGTTGACGGTGTAGAACTCGCGCCGGGCCGGATCGACCTCGACGCCGGCGATGTAGCCGAGCTTCGTCTTCGGTCCGAACACCCACTGCGCCGGCTCGGTGGTCTCGTTGGAGACGCCGCCGGCCGTCCGCTCGTAGACGAGCAGCGAGTGACGGTTCTCGTCGCTGAAGATCACGCGGTCGTTCACGGTGTCAATCGCGACGCCGTCGAAGGTCGGAAACGGATCCGAGACCGATCGAATCGGCGGGATCACGCCGCCGAGGGCGTGCGGCGGCCAGTCGTCGGATGTGACGCCGCCTTCCTCCACCCCACCGCGCAGAGTCCGCGCGGTGGGGGCCCCGGTCTGCGGCAGCCGGGCGGCGGCCTGCGCGATCGCGAGCGCGGCGTCGTCCACGCAGTCGGCCGCGAGCAGGTCGTCGAGGGTCGCGTAGGGACCGAGGTCGGGATCGCCCGCGGCGCTCGCCTGAGGCGACGGCTCGGCGCCCGCGAGCAGCAGCGCGAGCGCTGCGAGTATCGAGATGAAAATGCGACGCATCAGGCCACCATTCCTCCCTTCGCGGTCAGCTGGAGCGCGCCCGCCTTCGCGCCAAAGGCGCTTCGGCGCGTCCACCGAAGCTCGCCCGAGACTCGAGCGAGCGGAGGCGGAAGGCTGCAGCCGAGCGAACCGCCACGGGCCGAGCGTCTAGTGTGCCACGCGCTCGCCCACGCGGCAACAAAGGTCTGACCTTTTAGTTGCAGTCGTGCCGTTGTCGCGACGGCGATCAACGGCAATCCACGCATCTACCTGATCCGTCAAAACTGCGCGTGACGTCGCTGAGCGGCACCACCACGTCGGCGTAGTCGCGGACGAACCGCTCGAAGAGGTCGACGCGCGTGCCGGCGCGAATCGCGCCGCCGGCGGTCGCCTGCTCGTTGACGTGCGACGGCATGACCGAGCGCGGCCGGACAAGGTTCTTGATCATGTAGACCGCCTCGTTCGGCCCGAGCGTGACCGTGTCGCTCATGTTCAGCACGACGAGCGTCGGGTGGTAGTAGCGCGAGATGATCGTTTCCATGTCGCCGAACATGCCGGTGTCGCCGGTGAGGTACGCGACGAGGCCGTTCGTGAACGTGATGACGAATCCGCCCTCGGACCCGCCGTATCCGCTCAGCCCCGGCGCTTCTCCGGGCGAATCGACCAGCGCGGCGGGCACGCCGTTGCTGTGGACCGCCTGCACGACGGCGAGGCGCACGCCGGTCGATGCCCCGCCGCGGCGCGCGGTGCGGCTGCCGCCCGGCCGCAGCGACGCCACGCACGGCGCGCCGAGCGGGACGTCGAAGATGCTGTCGAGGCCGCCCTCGAGGCACGCGCCGGGCGCGGTACCGCGCACGTTCTGGATCTTTCGCGACAGATAGCCCGAGAGCTCGCCGGGCGCGAGCACCGCCGCGTTCTTCACGGCAGCGATCGACGCGAAGTTCGAGTTCGCGTTCGCCGCGCCGGCCGCCGGCGCCGCGCACGTGCCGCCGCCGGGACTCGGACGCGCGTCGCCGAGATGATCGCTGTGCGCGTGCGACAGCAGCATCACGTGGATGTCGCCGAGCCGCGCGTCGGCCTCGTCGACCGTCCGGCCGGGATCGTAGAGAATGCGCACGCCGGTCGGATCTTCGAAGACCAGCGCGCGATCGTTGCGGCACAACTCGCCCGAATGGCTGCCGAGCGGCGTCACGCGCACCAGCGCCGACGACTGCCCCTTCACGGGAGAGCTCGAGAAAATCAGCACGATTCCCAGCAGTCCGACGACAACAATCGATTGAACGCGCATGTCACCTCCGTCTCCGCTCACTTTTTTCACTGCGTGGGGCCCCACCCCCACGCTCGAGCGCGGGGCCCCACCCCCGCGCGGCAACGCGCTCGCACCGTAGTGCTCGCGCGTATCCAGAACAGGACGTCGCTGGCGCTGCCCTACCTGCCCTTCCTGCCCTACTTCAGCGAAGCGGCCAGCTGCGTGGCCGCATCCGCCTGTTCGGTATGTGGATACAGCTTCGCGATCCGCTGGCATTCGGCGCGCGCGAGCTGGCGGTATTTCGACGCGTTCGCGGCGTCGCGAGCGTCGGTGTAGCGGCGGTACAGGTCGCGATAGTCGACGGCGAGATAGAGCCGCAGCTCGATGTTCCCGTCGAATCGCGGGTACCGCGCGAGGAAGCGCTTTTTCGTGTCGGCCGCGGACGCCAGCGCCGCGACGTCGGTCGCCTCGGACAGATAAAACGCGTACGACAGCAGCTTGAACTCCGCCGCGGCCGCGTGCTCGCCCCGCGGCGACGCGCTCAAGTACTCGGTGAACGCCGCGCCGTCATAGAAGAACTTCTTCTTCGAGCGGTTATAGGCAATGCCGACGCCCAGCTCCTTCGTCCGGCTGAGCGCCAGATCCAGGAGCTCGCGCTCCTGCATCCCGTGCGATTCGACTTCCTGATTCATCAGCGCGGCGAGCGCGTCCGCCTCGGCGCCGAGCTGAAACAGCGCCTCGGCGCGCGCCGCGCCGGGCCCACCAACGGCGCGCTGCTGCAGCTTCTCCATGGTCTTCAGCGTGGAATTCAGTCCGCCGGCCGTCATGACGACGTCGGCGCGCGCGGCGCTCGCGACCAGCATCGCCGCCACCGCCATGGCGGCCGTTCTCCGGCGTCGAGCGAGCCAGAGCGTACCGAGCGCCATCACGCCGATCGTCAATGCCACCCACGCGGCGAACCGATCGGAGCCCACTCGCCGTTCGTAAACCGCCGCGGGCGAGAACGTGAACCGATCCTCACGGCCGTTCGCCGTGATGCGTCCGAGCGTGGTGTGTGACGGATAGAGATCGGTCAGGAAATCGGATCGGATCGCAAGCGTGCCGGGCGCCGTGACGGCGGAGACGAGATCGGTTTCGACGTATTGAAAGCCGGACGCATCGTGCCACAGGTCGATGCGCTCCACGGTCTCCGCGATCGGCGCACCATCGACCGTGACGTGAAGGTGCGCGCTCACATATCGCTGAATGGCCTCGCGCGAGTTCTCGAGCTCGGCGCGCGACACCTGCTCGTCCAGATTTCGATCGAGCCGCAGCAGCAGATCGACGTCGTCGAGCGGCAGGCGAACGACCGCGCGGATCGCCGCCCGATCGATCGTGAACTGCGCGTAGCTGACGCTGTTCGGATGGGCGAGGATCGGTGTTCCGAACGCGACGATCAGGCAGACGGCCGAGAAGAAACGGCGCCGCATCGTCGCGTCGGTCCGCTGCGCTGCGTTCACAGGTCGCCTCAGCGGCGAAAGTATAATCCCGCCGCGTGCTCAATGGACTAACCAAAGCCAGCCTTCAGTGGTTCATCGTCGTTCTCCTCATTCTGCTTTCCGGATCGCCCGCGATGGCCCAGCCGCCGGCGACCAAGACGCTGCGCGCGCTTCGCATCACCTCGCCGATTCGCGTCGACGGCGTCCTGGACGACGCGGCGTGGCAGCAGGCGGAAGCCGCCACCGATTTCGTGCAGCAGGATCCGAACGTCAACGAGCCGGTGTCCGAGCCGACCGAGGTCCGCGTGCTGGTGGACCGCGAGGCCATCTACTTCGGCATCGTGTGCCACGACTCGACGCCGCGCGGCGTCATCGCGCGCGAGCTGCGGCGCGACAACCCGTTTGCCGGCGACGATCACTTCGACATCCTGCTCGATACATTCCACGACCATCGCAACGCGTATCACTTCGCGGTGAACCCGCTCGGCACGCAGTACGACGCGCTGATCACGGACGAGGGCCACGACATCAACGCCGACTGGAACGAGCGGTGGTGGTCGGAGACGCGGATCACGCCCGACGGATGGACGGCGGAGGTCAAGATCCCGCTGACCACGCTCCGATCCGGCCCGAACCTCGACACGTTCGGCGTGAATTTCCGTCGCTACATTCGCCGCAGGAACGAAAGCGCCCACTGGACGGGGTGGAGCCGCGACTTTCCCTTTCTCCAGGTCTCACAGGCCGGCCACCTCGCGGGTGTTGCCGACCTGGAGACCGGCCTCAAGCTCCGGGTGAAGCCGTACGTCCTCGGCGGGTTCCGCGATCCGGCGCCGAGCGGAAGCGGGACGCGGCGCCTCAGCGACATCGGCCTCGAGACCGTCCGCTTCAGCGTGACGCAGGGTCTGACCGCGGAGCTCACCGCCAACACGGATTTCGCGCAGACCGAAGTCGACGACGCCGTGGTGAACCTGACGCGCTTTCCGGTGTTCTTTCCGGAGAAGCGCGAATTCTTCCTCGAGCGCGCCGGCATTTTCGAGTTCGGCCTCGGCGGCCGCCGCGGCGGCGTCGCCGAGCGCAATCTGCAGATGTTCTTCTCGCGTCGAATCGGGCTGACCGAGGATCGCCAGCCGGTGCCCGTCAACGGCGGCGCGAAGCTCGTCGGCCACGGCGCCGGCCTCGACATCGGCCTCCTCGACGTGCAGACCGGCCGGTTCGGCGCGACGCCCGGCAGCAACTATCTCGTGTTTCGCGCGAAGCGCAACGTGCTCGCGCGCTCGAACGTCGGCCTCTTCGCGTCGAACCGTCAGTCGTCGGCGGCTGACTACAACCGCGTCATCGGCGGCGACGTCAACCTGACGTTGTTCAAGAACACCGACATCCAGGGATTCCTCGCGAAGTCGTCGACGCCCGGCATCTCGGGCAACGACTACGCAGGACGCGCGAAATACAACTGGTTCACCGACCTGCACGAGATCTTCGTCGAGCATCTCTACATCGGGCCGGAGTTCAGACACGACGTCGGCTTCGTGCGCCGAACGGGCATCCAGCGCAGCGACGCCGCGTACATCTGGCAGCCGCGGCCGCGCCGCTGGCACGTGCGGAACTTCGTTTTCCGGAACGAGCTCGTCTACACGAGCGACGTCCACGGCACGATCCTCGGCCGCGATCAAATCTCCCAGTGGACGACGAGATTTCTGAGCGACGATGCGGCACGCATCAACACCACGCATACGTTCGATCGCGTCGAGCAGCGCTTCGAGATTGCGCGCGGCGTGATCGTCCCGGCCGGCGACTACGGGTTTCGCGACACGTTTGCGGAATACGAAGGCAGCGGCAGGCGCGCGTTGTCCGGACGCATTCGATACGGCGGCGGCGACTTCTACGGCGGCTCGCGGCGCTACGTGCAGCTCGCGCCCGCGTTTCGTCCGATGCCGCTCGTCTCGGTCGAGACCAGCTACGAGTTCAACGACGTCGCGCTGCCGCAGGGCGCGTTCACCACGCACGTCGTCAACGGTCGCGTGAGCGTCAACCTGAGCAACAAATGGCTGACGACAACGCTCGCGCAATACGACAGCGCATCGGACCGCCGCGTCCTGTTCTTCCGCCTGAACTACATCTTCCGGCCAGGCGACAACCTGTTTTTCGTCTTCAACCAGACGACGCAGCCGGGACAGGATCGCAACCGCGCGATCATGGTGAAGTGGACGTATGCCGTGGACTTCTGAAATTCGTGAATTACTTCTTTTCTTCGTATTCGCCTCTTGGCACGATCGCCAGATAGCGTAGCGGTTCGGTCCCCGTGCTGAAGTGCTGGTGCCAGTGCGGACCGCCGGGGACGCCGCAGAGCGTGCCCGTGCCGTACTCGGCGCGATGCGCGGTGCCCGCCTTCACCGACGCGTCGTATTCCTTGAGATCCCGCGCCTCCGACCAGATGTCGTAGCCGGCGCCTTTCAGGATCACGAACATCGGCTGGTTGCCGTGCTTGTGCGCGTACGCCTGCGGACCGGTCAGCTCGCTGATGTGGACGTTGGGATGCGTGCGGTGGCCGACGGTCGACATCATGTTGAAGAACGCGGTCCGGTTGCCGCGCGCTTCACGCATCGCCACCGGATGCTCGCGCAGGTCGTCGACGTAATGCCCGGCGTACGTCGTCGTCGACAGCGTGCGCGCGCGCTCCTCGGCGTTCTCCGCCGGATTCTGCCGTCCGCTCCGCAGCTCCTCGGCGACGTACGGATACATGTTGATCGCGTAGCCCGTCACCGCGAGCAGCCGGACGGGCTGATTCGGATCGAGATTCGTGTGCTGCATCTCGTGGTCGACCGGAATCGCGAACAGCGAGTTCTTCTTCCATGTGTACTTGTTCGACGGCAGCCCGCCGGTCATCCCGCGATACTCGGTCTGCCCGCGGCCGCTCAGCACGTAGAAGAGCGCCTCGCCTTCCCATCCGTACCCGTGCCAGACCGTCTTCCGGCCTGGCGGAATCTCGACGACCTGCGTGAGCTGACCCGCGCCGCCCACGCGGAGGATCTTGGCCTTGTCGCCGAGCTGCGGCCGATCGCCGAGCGCCAGCGTGTTCAGATTCCAGCAGTAGCCCTGGAGCGTGTTCTGCTCGACGAACGACGGCCACCAGGCGGCGACTTCGGCCTGCGGACGTTTCTCGACCGTCAGCGCGTACTCCATCCTGCCGTCGAAGGCGATGCGCCGCTGCGCCGAAACGACGAGCGTGGAGGTGATGATGGCGACGAACGCGGCTGCGAGGATCTTTCCCATGGCAGGATGTTTGACGTCACCGCTCGAATGGTCTTACCTTTGCGGGCGATGCTAGCTGCCGCCTCGCGGGGTGTCAAGTTTCACCGGGCCGCCTGATGGTCACGCGACGTGAATTCCTGATCGCGCTCGCCGCGGCCGCGGCGCCGCCGATTCCGCCCGCACCGCTGCCGCCGTTGTCGTGGACGTGTCCGATGCATCCCGAGGTCGTGAACGACAAGAGTGGGCCGTGCCCGATCTGCAACATGGCGCTCGTGCCGGTCCGTCTCGATCTCGTCTGGAGCTGCCAGCTGCATCTCGACGCGATCACCGACCGCAACCCGGGCCGGTGCCGCGTCTGCGGCCGGCAGCTCGTAAGGATCATCAAAGCGCTCTCGTTCACGTGTCCCGTGCACCCGAAAGTGAACGAGATGAATCCGGGCCGCTGCCCGATCGACAAGCGAACGCTCGTCGCGAAGTACTCGCTCCGGCCGCACGGCGATCACAACCCGAAGCACGGCGGGAATTTCATCATGGCGCCGAACAACTGGCACGTCGAGGCGACGCATCCGGGTGCGTCGCAGTTCCGGCTGTATGTCTACGACGACTATTCGCGGCCGTTCATCCCGCGCGGCTTCACCAGCCGCATCATTGTCGGCGGCACGTCGGTGCCGTTCAGGGCGGGCCGGGATCGGACGTATCTCCAGGCGACCATCCCGAACCTCGCGCTGCCGGCGCAAATTGCCGTGAAAGCGCGATTCGGAGAGCAGCAGCCGGAGTATCACTTCGACTTTCAGTTTTATGACTATTCGACGGAACCGAAATAGAATGCTGCCATGCTAGCGCGCGCGCGGGGTCAGGGTCCGGGGCAGGGACGGGTCTCGGAAGTGATCGTCCACCGGATCAAGGACCAGATCTCGAAGGGGCGGCTCGTCGCCGGCCACAAGCTGCCGGCCGAGCGCGAGATGGCGCGCCAGTTCAAGACCAGCCGCGTCTCGGTCCGCGAAGCCTACCGATCGCTCGAGGAGCTCGGACTGCTGCGCATCCGCCGCGGCGCCGACGGCGGCGCGTTCGTCCTCAAGGTCGATCACGAGCCGGTCCTGCGGTCGCTGTCGCTCGTCCTGCGCATGGGCCGGACGTCGCACAAGCAGCTGACCGAGGCGCGCATGCTGATCGAGCCGCCGATCGCCCGGCTCGCGGCGATTCGCGCGCGGAAGGAAGACATCGCGCAGCTCGAGCAGGTGCTCCTGCAGGAAGAAGCGGAGGCCGCGGGCAATACCGGTCCGTTCCGGCCGACCGACTCGCGCTTTCATCGATCCGTCGCCGACTGCGCGCGCAACCTGCCGCTCGTCGTGCTGATGAATGCCGTCGCCGACCTGACCGCGAATACGGCGTCAGCGCTCGACGTGCGGACCCGCGCCCGCCATCGTCAGAAGAACTGCCAGTATCATCGGCAGCTGTTCGACGCCATTCGCAGCCACGACGGCGAAGCGGCGTGCCGCATCATGGCCGAGCACGTCGGCGACATTCAGCGCCGCGTGCACCGGAGCCTGGCGCGCGACGAAAAGAAAGACAAGAGCGTCCGCCGCCTTACAGCTTCGAGTAGTAATGGTCCCAGGTCTTCCTGAATAGCGACGGCGTCCACAGCCGCTCGCGAAACACGCGCCGCTCGTCGTCGCTGAAGACGTAGGGTTCGCCGATCTGCATCGCCATGTACTGGCGCTGCGCGTTTTCCTCGAGATACGCGGCCAGCGCGAAGCACTCGACCACATTCGAGGCGGCAATGATGGCGCCGTGGGATTTGAGGAGCAGCGCGGAGCCGCGGCCGAGCGCCGCGGCCACCCGCTCACCCATCGCGCGCGTGTTCACGGACAGCGGCGAGTCGAAGAGCGGAACATCGCCCAGCAGCGCGCCCTGCGCGTAGACCGTCTTGTAAGGAGCGCCGACCATCGTCAGCAGCGTCGACCAGCGCGGGTGCGTATGAATCACGGCTCGCACGTCAGGACGCGCGCGGTAGATTTCGGCGTGGAGTGGAAACTCGAGCGGCGGCCGCGCATCGCCTTGGACGAGGGTGCCGTCGAGATCGATCGCGACAATGTCCGCGGCCGTCAGGGTCCCGCGTGCCGACGCGGCCGAATTCACATAGAAGGAGGTTCCGTCGCGGCGCGCGCTCGCGTGGCCGCTGTGATCCACCAGCTCGGCGCGAGCCAGCATCCGGATCGCATCGGCCAGCTGACGCTTCAGGCTCCCGGCGTCCGCCGCTACTTCCACGGCATCACGGACACGTGAATCGCGCCCGGTGCGCCCTGCCCGCCGACCGATTTGATCGCGTAGTCGACCTCGGGCAGGCGGAACGTGTGCGTCATCATCAGGTCGAGCGGAAAGCGATGCGACGCGAGCTGATGCAAGGCGAGCTCGACCGCCTTGTACGAATGGCCGCGGGCGCTCTTGAGCGTGATCGCCTTGCGCGTCAGCCGCCCGATCGGGAACGACGGGAACTCCTGATTCCCTTCGCCCTGCACGACCATCGTGCCCGCGCGCCGCTTCAGCGCCTCGATCCCGAGAAGCGTCGGCGCGGTGCCCGCACCGACGGTGCAGTCGATCGCGACGTCGACGCCGCGGCCCTCGGTCACCGCCATGATCCGCTCGAGCGGATCTTCGGCGTTGACATCGATCACGTGATCCGCACCGAACGCCTTCGCGACCTCGAGGCGTCGCGCATCCTTCGACGTGCCGGTGACGATCGCGAGATCGGCCCCCGCATGCTTCGCGGCCATCAGGCAGCACAGCCCCTGCTGCCCCGGCCCCTGAATGAGCACGGTCATGCCGTAGCCGACGCCGCCGTCCATCAGCGTCCACTGAATCCCGTTCGACATCGGCGTCGCGACGCCGGCTTCCTCGGGCGTCAGACCGCGCGGGACCTTGTGCAGGACCGCATTCAGCGGCAGGTACAGGTACTGACTGAATCCACCCCACAGGCCGGGCGCGATCGACATCGACGTATAGCCGTATCGAATCGCTTTGGGATCGTAGAACCACTCCGTCGCCGCGCAGTGGCGGTACTCGCCCATGTGGTCCCACTCGCAATGTCCGCACGGGAGATAGTGCTCGAGGAAGACGAGATCACCCTCCTTCATGCCCTTGTGCGCCGCGAAGCTGCGGCCGACGCGCGCGAGATAGCCGACGTTCTCGTGCCCCATCACGAGCGGCCCGTTGCGCAGCGGGAGCCGATACTGCGTCACGTCGGTCCCGCACACGCCAGCGACTTCCACTTTCATCAGCGCCGCATCGTCGGGCACGGGCGGCAGATCGAGTTCCCGCAGCTCGGTCGTCGACGGACCGACCTTCACCGCGGCGAGCACTTTTTCAGGCAATCGCTATCCTCCACCCGGACGCGGACTGTAAGTCGTGTTCTCGCGCCGAGTCAACGCAAACCCGTCGCCCATCATCGTTGTGATACCGTTCGCGTCCAGACAGCGAGTTCGCCGGGTCCGGAGGACCCGGCCTACACACGGAAGGACCCGGCCTACACACCGGGTCCAGAGGACCCGGCCTACACACGGAAGGACCCGGCCTGCATCCGGCTCATGCCGAAGCTGCGACTGTCGCTTGCCTGCTGGAATTACGATCGGACGCGCGCGCTCGCCGACGGCCGCGTCCGGCCGGACGGCATCGACCTGACCTGCCTGAACCTGCCGGTCGAAGAAACGTTCTTCCGCATGCTGCGTCACCGGGAGTTCGACGTCGCCGAGATGTCGCTCTCGTCGTACGTGCTGTCCCTGTTCACGCCGGACCGGCCGTTCGTCGCGATTCCCGTGTTTCCGTCGCGATTCTTCCGTCATTCCTGCATTTACGTGCACACTGCGAGCGGCATCTCCGAGCCGAGAGATCTCGTCGGCAAGCGCGTCGGTACGCCCGAATATCAGATGACGGCCGGCGTGTGGATTCGCGGCATCCTCGCCGACGATTACGACGTCCCGGTCACGAGCGTCGAATATTTCACCGGTGGCGAAGAAGAGCCGGGCCGTCCCGAAAAGCTTCCGCTCGACCTGCCGTCCGCGATCCACGTCCGGCGCATCGGACCCGGGCAGACGCTGTCGTCCATGCTGGCCCGCGGCGAGATCGACGCACTCTACACCGCGCGCACGCCGTCGACGTTCGCGCCCGGCAACGGCCCGGTCCGCCGGCTCTTCGAGGACTTCGCCCGCGTCGAACGCGAGTACTTCCACCGGACGCGCATCTTCCCCATCATGCACACCGTCGTCATCCGCCGGGATGTGTACGAACGCCATCCCTGGATCGCGCAGTCGCTGGTCAAGGCGTTCGCCGACGCGCAGCGCGAGGCGTACGACGATCTGGCCGAGACCGCCGCGCTCAAGACGATGCTGCCCTGGCTCGTGGCGCACGTCGAGGAGACGCGGCGCGAGATGGGCGTCGACTTCTGGCCGTACGGTCTCGACCCGAATCGCGCCGTGCTGCGCACGTTTCTCCGCTATTCGCACAGCCAGGGGCTCGGAAAAACGCCGCTCGACCCCGAAGCGTTGTTCGCTCCCGAAACGCTGGAATCGTTCAGAATCTGACGTCACGTGATCTCAACGAAGACCCGATCGTCTTCGACGATGGTCGGATACGTCCTGACCGGGATCATGCACGGCGGACCGACGACCTCGCCCGTCCTGATGTTGAACCTCCCCTGATGGAAGTTGCACTCGATCACGTCGCCTTCGACGAAGCCCTCCGACAGCGACCCGGGGCCGTGCGTGCAGGCGTCGTCGGTCGCGTAGAAGCTGCCGTCGAGGTTGTAGATCGCGAGCGTCAGACCGCCGGTTTCGACCTTGCGCACCTCGCCGGCTCCGACGTCGCTAACCTTGCACACTTCCAGGCGCGACGGCATAATCCGATCAAGTATACCGGGACGATCAAAGGTCAGACCATTGACCGCGGGGTTGCGCGCATGCTGAAGAGAGAACAGAGCGATCTCCTGACCCAGACGGGCCCCGGCACGCCGATGGGCCGCATGTTCCGCAGCTATTGGATTCCGGCGCTGCTCGCCGAGGAGCTGCCCGAGAACGACTGTCCGCCGGTGCGGGTCAAGCTGGTGTCCGAGCGGCTGATCGCGTTTCGCGACACCGAGGGGCGCTGCGGCCTCGTCGACGAGTTCTGCGCGCACCGCGGCGTGTCGCTCTGGTTCGCGCGCAACGAGCAGTGCGGTCTCCGGTGCCCGTATCACGGCTGGAAGTACGACGTGACCGGCCAGTGCGTCGACGTCCCGTCGGAGCCCGAAGCGTCCGGGTTCGCGAAGAAGATCAAGCTGCAGTCGTATCCGCTCGTCGAGCGCGGCGGCGTCCTCTGGACGTACATGGGGCCGCCCGAACAGCAGCCGCCGCCCCCCGAGTGGGAATTCATCACGGTGCCGCCCCGGCAGACGTTCACGAGCAAGCGGATCCAGGAATCGAACTGGCTGCAGGCGATGGAAGGCGGCATCGACTCGAGCCACGTCTCGTGGCTGCACCGCGGCGATCTCAACTCCGATCCCTTGTTCAAGGGCGCGAAAGGCAATCAGTACAACCTGAGCGACGCGCGCCCGGTCTTCGAGGTCGTGGAGAGTCCCGGCGGTCTCTACATCGGCGCGCGCCGCAACGCGGAGGAAGGCCGCTACTACTGGCGCATCACGCAGTGGGTGATGCCGGCGTTCACCATGATTCCTCCGCGCGGCAACCATTCGGTCCACGGACATTTCTGGATCCCGATCGACGACGAGAACTGCTGGACGTGGAGCTTCGACTACCACCCGGTGCGCGAGCTGACAGACGCGGAGCTCGCCGCGATGCGCGACGGCAAGGGCATCCACGTGCGATACATCCCGGGGACGTACCGGCCGCTCGCGAACAAGGACAACGACTACCTCATCGACCGTGCGGCGCAGAAAGCCGGACGGACGTTCAGCGGCGTCGAAGGGATCGCAATGCAGGACGCGTCGCTCCAGGAGAGCATGGGCCCGATCGTCGATCGCACGAAGGAAAACCTCGTCTCGACCGACAACGGCATCATCATGGCGCGTCACCGCCTGCTGCGCGCGGTGAAGGCCCTGACGCAGAACGGCACCGTCCCGCCCGGCGTCGACCTCGCGCACCAGAAGGTCCGCTCCGCGGCGATCGTCCTGCCGCCGGACGTGCCGTTCACCGAAGGCGCGCGCGAGGCACTGGTCGCGCGGCCCGAAGTGGCGCCGGCGTCCGTGTGAGCGAGAGCGCACGCGCCACGTCGGCGGCGGAGGCACGCTTCCGCGTGCAGGTGCCGAACTCCCGGCCGCGCGCCATCAAAGTGGTGGCGCTCGATCGCGCCGGCGAAGCGGCGGTCCGGCGGCTCGCCGGTGCCGACTGGCATCATGCCGCGCTGTTTGCGAGCGTCTCACCAGACGGCACCCTGACCGCCGTCGACGGCGGAACCAGGAGCGTCGCCGACGAAGTGAACGGCGCGGATCTCGTCGTCTTCGTTGCCGGGCCCGGAGGCCACGCGCACGCGACCCGGGTCGTCGGCGAGGCGTGCAGTCGGCGGCGCGTGACCACGACGGGGTTTCTCGTCGGCGCCGCGAGCGCGCCCGAACCGGAAATCTCCAAAACACTCGCGCAGATCCGCCCGTGGTCGCTCATGGTCGTCATCTCGCGGAGCGACGACTACATCGCAGACATGATGACGGCGCTTCGCGCATAGATCGGCTTGCGAAAGTGCTGATCGGATCGCGAAAGTGCTGATCGGATTGCGAACGTGCTGATCGGTTCTGCGAACGTGCTGATCGAGTTGCGAACGTGCTG
>Ga0114129_10000714_pt1 | contig 42000 bp, 23 predicted proteins | sample RhiMetdeltSRZDD1_FD_80071 | JGI IMG/M metagenome (GOLD analysis project Ga0114129, IMG submission 80071) | Populus rhizosphere microbial communities from Tennessee, USA - Rhizosphere MetaG P. deltoides SRZDD1 (version 2) (version 2) | ecosystem: Host-associated > Plants > Roots > Rhizosphere >...
GGTTGTTTTATGCAGTCGTGCATTTTCAACCCGTTAATCTGTTGTGGAAAGACTTTGGTACTTTAAATAACTATGTAACCCGCTGTCAGTCGTTCTTACAAAGCGGAACACCCGATAACGATATTCTTCTGTACTTCCCGTTCAGTGATCATAATTCCGAAGCCGGCCGCGACCTGCTGCACCATTACGATGGCATGAAGGGATTTGAGGATACCGAATTCAATACCGTGGCCGATGAACTGTTGCAGAAAGGATATGCATTCGATTTTATTTCTGATAAACAACTGCAGCAGGTTTTAAATAACGGATCGTTATTAAAAACGCGGGGAGGCAATTACAAAACAATTGTACTGGCCAATACCAAATACATTCCGGTCGCTACATTGCAAAAGTTGATAGCCCTTGCCAAATTAGGCGCTACGATCATTGTATACAACAGCTTGCCTATAGATGTACCCGGTTTTGCCGATCTGGCAACAAAACAACAACAGTTTAAAACATTGATCTCTTCTTTAAATTTTTCATCGCTGGAAAATGTAAAGAAGGCGGTTACCGGCAAAGGAATGTTCTTAAACGGCGATGATATACAGGAACTATTGTCGTTTGCAAAAGTGCCCCGCGAACAAATGTTCGATAAAGGATTGCAATGTATACGCCGAAATATCAACGATGGTAAATATTATTTCATCACCAACTCATCTGATAAAGCGGTAGCAGAATGGGTGCCGCTCACAACCAAAGCGGCCGGTGTAATTGTATTCGACCCCATGTTTCAAAAAAGTGGTGTTGGTAAAATAAAACAAACGGCCGATGGCAATGCCGAAGTATATGTTCAATTGCAACCCGGCGAAAGTTGTGTGCTGCAAACAACTGCTGCGGAAGTGAGCGAAGTGAGCGAAATGAAGGCCGGGACATATTCGTATTACACAGTGAACGGCAATGCCAATGAAATAAAAGGTACCTGGTCATTGCAATTTATCAGTGGTGGTGCGATTTTACCAAAACCAACTTCCGTTACGCAATTAAGTTCCTGGACAGAATTACCCGATACCGCTGCCCGCACATTTTCGGGTACCGCGCAATACAGCATTCATTTTGCCAAACCGGCGGCGGCAGCCCCGGCGTATTTGCTTAACCTTGGTAATGTGGCATCTGCTGCAGAAGTGGTGCTGAATGGTAAAACAATCGCTACGCTCATTGGCCCTGTTTACGAGGTAACAATACCGGCTGAACAACTCATAGCCGATAATGTGCTCGAAATAAAAGTAAGCAATGGCATGGCCAACCGCATCATCGACATGGAAAAACGAGGTGTTGAATGGAAGAAATTTTATAATGTTGATTTCCCTGCAAGACTTCCCGCCAACCGCGGCGCCGATGGGTTATTTACGGCCATCAACTGGCAACCTGAACCTTCGGGATTGCTGGGGCCGGTAACGATTGCGCCATTAATATTGGCTAAATAACGATTGATGGTTAAATTGAACCATCTTCTAAATAAATCCATATGATCAAACATTTCATTTACCTCATTATGCTAACAGGAATGGTAACTACAACAACGGCACAAAGCAAAGATTCTGCAGCTGTAAATGCAGCAGTAGAATTTTTACGAAAGGCTATGATCGATGCAGATAAAGCGGGACTGCAAAAGGTAACCGCCGATCAGTTAAGCTATGGACATAGCAGCGGCCGGGTCGAAGATAAAGCCGCCTTTATTGAAAATATTGTTAGTGGTAAATCAGATTTTGTAACCATCGATCTTACCAATCAAACCGTGGTTGTGGCCGGTGATGCAGCAATTGTTCGTCATTCCCTTTCAGCCACTACCAACGACAACGGCACACCCGGCACGGTAAAGCTGAACATACTGCTCGTTTGGCAAAAACAAAAAGGGCAGTGGAAACTGCTGGCACGGCAGGCAGTGAAAGTTCCATAAAAAGGCAATGAGGCACAAAGAAGAAGGCAATGAGGCAACAAGGCACCGAGGCATAAAGTACAAGCCTGTATTTCTCGTTGTCTTTATGCCTTGTTGCCTCGTTGCCTTGTATTCTGTATTTCTCGTTGCCTTCACCTTAGCGCCTTTGCGCGAACTATTACATGATTATGAAAAAAAGCATTTGGCTCGCCCTTTTTATTTCTAATAACCTTATCGCACATTCGCAGTTGGCCATCAACCGCCAGGCAGTAGTTCGCCGGCATACCATACACGTCACCAAAGCCGATTCGCTTTCTTCACTCACCATTGGCAACGGACAATTTGCCTTTACTGCCGATGTAACCGGCTTACAAAGCTTTCCTGCATCTTATCAAAAAGGCGTTCCGCTCGGCACCCAATCTGAATGGGGTTGGCACAGCTTTCCCAATACCGAAAATTACAAACGTGAAGAAGCGCTGAAGGTATATGAGCTCGAAGGAAAGAAAATTTCCTACGCCGTACAATGGAAAGAACCGGAACGTAATAAAAAAGCGGGTGACTATTTTCGCCAGAATCCGCACCGGTTACAATTAGGGAACATAGGTTTGGAGATCACCAAAAAAGACGGCTCCCTGGCCGCCATTGAAGATATCAAAAACATTCAGCAGCAACTCGACCTGTGGACGGGCGCCCTGCAAAGCCGTTTTACTGTAGACGATGAGCCGGTAGAAGTTACCACGTATGCCCATCAGCAGCAGGACCTGATTGCATTTAAAATTAATTCGACGCTGCTGGCAAAACAACAACTGAAAGTGCGACTGCATTTTCCTTACCCCAACGGAGAGTTTAAAGATGCAGGCGTGTACGAAGGTGATAGCAGCAAGCATGTTTCTGTACTTACGCAGCAATCGATCAACAGCGCTTTTATTAGAAGAACATTAGATACAACTACATACTTTGTACAAATGCGTTTCTGGCAACAGGCCGCTGTGCAAATGCGCCATGCGCATGATTTTATTGTACAACCAAAAACCACCGGTAATTCATTCGAAGCATCTTTTTATTTTACATCAGGTACACGCAGAAATAACGTGCCTTCTTTTGATGATACAAAAAACAACAGTACTACCCAATGGGCGGCTTTCTGGAAAAGCGGCGGCGCCGTTGATTTTTCAGGCAGCACCGACCCGCGAGCTATTGAGCTGGAGCGTAGGGTAGTGTTGTCGCAATATCTTACCAAAGTACAATGCGCTTCGGGGTATCCGCCGCAGGAAACCGGTTTAACTTTCAACAGCTGGTTTGGTAAACCGCATCTTGAAATGCACTGGTGGCATGCCGTGCACTTTGCACTATGGGGACGAACTGAGTTGATGCAAAAAAGTCTTGACTGGTATTTTACCGTAGCCGATGGCGCCCGCTCAATTGCCAAACGCCAGGGTTTCGACGGATTGCGCTGGCAAAAAATGACCGATCATGCCGGAAAAGAAGCGCCTTCTTCTGTAGGAGCTTTTCTCATCTGGCAGCAACCGCACCTGATATATATGGCAGAGCTTTGTTATCGTGCAGGAAAAAATAAACAGGTACTTGAAAAATATAAAAATCTTGTTTTTGGTACAGCCGGTTTTATGGCTTCTTTTGCTACTTATGATTCGGTGTATAAACGGTACAACCTTGGCAAAGGCCTGATACCTGCACAGGAATGTTTTGATGCGGTTAACACATTCAATCCAACCTACGAACTGGCTTATTGGTATTGGGCATTGTCAGTAGCACAGCAATGGCGTGAACGCCTGGGCATGCCGCGTGAAAAAAAATGGGATACCATTATCCATAATCTTGCACCGTTGCCACAAGCCAACGGGGTTTATCTCGCTACCGAAAGCACGCCCGATTGTTATACCAATCCGCGGTATATAACAGATCATCCTGCGGTGCTGGCCGCCTACAGTTCCTTGCCTGCCTGCAATCATCTTGATACGCTTATAATGAAAAACACTTATGAGCTGATATTGAAAGTGTGGAAATGGGAAACCACCTGGGGCTGGGATTTTCCGTTAATGGCTATGACGGCAACCCGTTTGCATATGCCCGGTAAAGCCGTCGATGCTTTGTTTATGCCGGTACAAACAAACACGTATCTCATCAATGGCCATAATTACCAGGACGATCGCCTGACCATTTATTTACCCGGCAATGGCGGTGTGTTAAGCGCTGTAGCCATGATGTGTGCCGGATACGATGGTTGTACTACCGCCAATCCCGGTTTCCCCAATGACGGAAGCTGGAAGGTGAAGTGGGAGGGATTGAAGCCAATTTTTTAAGGCAACAAGGCACAAAGGCACAAGGTACAAGATACAAGGTACAAAGTAATGGGTGTGCAAGATCCAGGAGGGATGATTGATTGTCAGGTACCACTGCTTATTGCCTACTGCCCATTGCCTGTTTTCCTTGATTTTTTGCAACTTGCAACTAATAGCATTTTTTCTTGCAGCAGATAATTTGAACGGATTGTCTTTTAAAAAGGAATATATTACGTTACGGGAGACATTGGTTAAGGTAGCTCAATAAGCTGAGAATGCTGAACATGTACCGAAAGTTTTTATATTTTATTATTCTCCTTTTTAACACCACTATTGCCAGATCTCAGACACCGGCTGGCAGTGGACAAACCTCAATTGGCAATAAGCAACCTGTAATTGTCAACCATCAACTGCCAACTGTTAATCAGGGCTCGGTAAACAAACTGCGTACACTTCATTATAATGCCCAGGGAACCGATTTTGTAACCCTCAATGGAAAGATGCGTTTTAACCGCGCATTGTATGGAACCAATACCGGTTTCAGAATTGAAACGGGCGATTTGCCTGAGTTTGCTTTATACATGCCGGGCATGGGCGGTAATTTTAAATTCGGGCTGATCGCCGGCAATAACAGTAAATGGTTGATCGATGCAAAAAATATAAAAGCCGTTTATCGCCCCGGCTCCATGCTGTATGAAATAAAAGATCCGATGTTGGGTAGTGGCTCCATGCAAATTATGGTGCTGGCACTCGCCGATACCGAAGGCATGATCGTTAAAACACAATTTACAAATGTTACCACCAAAGCGGCATTGTGCTGGGTATTTGGCGGCGCTTCGGGTAAAAAGTTTTCGCGCGACGGCGATATCGGCGCTGATCCTGAATCATCTTTTTACCTGCAGCCCGATAATTGTAAAGACAATGTATACACTATTGCAAATAATAGTTTCCATTTAAATTATGGAGCCGGTAAGGTATTGTCGGCCATTGTGCCGCCTGCTTCGGTGATACATATTACCGATGCCGCGCAACAGGAAAATCCGTTGGCGTTGTATCAAAGCAACACTTCTGCCACACCGGCCATTGCCGGAAAGATGAATATTGTAAACGGAGCTCATTATTTTCTACTGCAGCCTTCAGATACTATAACAACGTTGTATAAAGACCTGGTTAAACAATTAGCTGCAGCAGAAGCCGCCCGCAAAAAACTCGCAGAAAGAATCAAAGTAATTACACCCGATCCGTGGATAAATACATTGGGTGGTGCTTTGAGCATTGCGGCCGATGCGATCTGGGAAGCGCCAACGTATTTACATGGCGCCGTAGCGTGGCGTATGCGATTGCCTGCATGGCGCGGCGCTTATGTAGCCGATGCATTAGGCTGGCATGACAGGGCGCGCCAACATTTCAGCAGTTACGCATTATCGCAGGTTACTACACCTGCAACGGGGCCTGTGGTATTTGATACTGCTCTGCACCTGGCGCGGCAGCTGGAAAAAATGGGCACATCCATGTTCAGCAGCGGATACATTTGCCGCAACCCTAACGGTGATCTTCGTCCGCACCATTACGATATGAACCTCGTGTTCATCGATCAGTTGCTTACGCATTTTTATTACACCGGCGATTCAACCTATATCAAAGAACAATGGCCGCTGGTACAGCGCCATCTTGCCTGGGAAAAAAGAAATTTCGATGCCGATAACGATGGGTTGTACGATGCGTACTGTTGTATATGGGCCAGCGATGCGTTGCAGTACAGTGGGGGAGGCGTAACGCATTCATCGGCGTATAACTTTCGCGCCAATATGGTTGCGGCGCAACTGGCAGCTATTGCAGGCGATGATCCTGCGCCGTATCGCAGCGAAGCGAATAAAATTTTTGATGCGGTGAATGGCTTGTTGTGGATGCCCGATCTGGGTTGGTATGCCGAATACAAAGATGCATTGGGTGAAAGATTGTTACATCCGGCTGGGGGCCTGTGGACGATCTATCATGCTATTGATGAAAGAATAACCGACGGATTTAAAGCGTACCAGTCGTTGCGGTATATCGATAAACAGATACCGCATATTCCTGTTCAGGCAAAAGGATTAAAAGATACCGGTTTTTATTTGCTGTCAACAACAAACTGGCAACCTTATACATGGTCGTTGAACAACGTGGCGTTGGCCGAAAACTTACATACAGCATTGGCTTACTGGCAGGGCAACCGGCCCCGTGATGCGTACAGGTTATGGAAAAGCGCGCTGGTCGAAAGTATGTACCTCAGTTCAAGTCCCGGCGGATTTCAGCAGCTTTCGTTTTATGATGCCATTCGCGGCGAACTGTACCGCGATTTTGCCGATCCCATTGGCATGGCAGGGCGGTCGCTGGTTGAAGGATTGTTTGGTATTTTGCCCGATGCATTGAATGATACGCTTACTATTAAACCAGGTTTCCCCGACGCCTGGAACAATGCCACTTTACAAACCCCCGATATATATATTGATTTTAAACGTACAGGTGTAAGCGATCAATTTATAGTGAAGCCTTCTTTTCCCAAACCGATGAACCTGCGGCTGCAACTGCGTGCTGTGAAAGATGCGATTGAATCGGTATTGATAAACGGACTGCCTGCCGGCTGGCACATCCTCAACGATGCAGTAGGAGAACCGGTGCTGGAAGTGGCCACCGGCAAAGCCAAACAATATACGGTAGTTATAAAATGGGCAGGTACAACCGTTCAGCCTATGCGCTACGACAGTGTATATGCAACCGGCGATCAGCTCACTGCCATTACTCCGGCTGGTTTTATACAATCTATTTACGATCCGCAGCAGGTATTGCAAAACATAATGCTTACCAGTAACCAGTTGCAGGCCATTGTGCAGGGACCTGCCGGTAATAAAACGGTGTTTGTACATGTGCGGCAGGGCGAAATGGTGTGGTGGTTCCCGCTTTGTTTTGAAGTAAAGCATCCGGTTGAAATTATTGCTGTTGGTGAGCCGGATAGTAACGGTATACGTTTCAGAATAAAAAACAATGGTGCTGCTGTTGCAGGTAGTATTTCATTACAGGCGGGGTCGCATTCGTTTCAACAAACATTGCAAATACCTGCAAAAACTTTATCGAACGAAATAGTTGTAGCAGCAACTAATCTGGTGCCGGGCAGTAATCGCATTCGCTTCGAATGGGGCGAAGGGTTGCACACAGATACAGTGATCATGAACTGGCAGGTGCAGGCTACACCGGCCATGCAGTTCGAAAAGATCGATCTCACAAAATATTACAACGATAAAGTGACGAATATTTTTAAACAGCAGTATCTGTTGCCCCGCCCGCAGTCGCCCACTTTACAATTGCCGGTGCAGGGCATCGGCAACTGGTGCTATCCGCTGGTGCAGCCGGTCATCGATGATGCCGGTTTGCGAAAAGCCGCCATGAATAATGAAATGGTATTGCCGCAACGCATTCCCTTTGCTACACCCGGCGATACGCTTGCAAAAAATATTGTATTTACTGCTCAATGGGATAATTATCCCGATTCGGCCGTAATACCTGTATCGGGCCGGGCAATACATGCCTGGTTTATGGTGGCCGGAAGCACCAACCCCATGCAAACCCGCTTAACGAATGCCGAATTGCGTGTGCGTTACGTCGATGGCACGATGGATACGCTGCGGTTGATCAATCCGCAGAACTGGTGGCCTATTGAACAGGATTATTTTGTTGACGGCTATGCCTTTACTACCGATGCGCCGCATCCGCTAAGGGTTTATTTAAAAACCGGCAGGGCCGCTACAGAATGGAAAGACTATACCACCATCAAAGGGTTCAGCAATATGGCCATCGATGGCGGCGCCGCTACTATACTCGATATGCCGCTCGACCCAAATAAAGACCTTCAATCCATTTCCCTTTATACTTTCGCCAATGATGTGGTTATAGGTTTGATGAGCATTACCTTACTACGATAGCCACGGAAGCGTAGCAGACGCAACGCGTTTTTGCCACGGATTACACGAATTAACACAGATGAAATACAGTATGCTGTTTTGACATTGATAAAAATCCGTGTTCATCTGTGCAATCCGTGGCAACCACTCATTCCGCCGCAGGCGGAATTCTCAGTGGCCTTCGCGAAGCGAAGGATATCTATCATTAAATTTACCAACCCTGCAACTGTTTTTTGGCATTCTGTCGTCAAATAATGGTCACGTGAGGTAACACCCAAAAGAAATTGCATGCGAAAAACTGTTCTGCTTATCCTGTTGCTGTTTTCTGCGTATATACTAACCGCGCAAAATAAGGTTACAGGAAAAGTGGTTGATGGCATGAACCGGTTTCCTTTACCGGATGCCACCGTTACCCTCATCAATCCGGCCGATTCGGCAGCCGTAGGTTTTGCCGTGGCCGATAAAAACGGTTTATTTGAAATTAAGAACCTCAAAAAGGGAAGCTATCTGCTGGGTATCACTTATACCGGCTACAGACCTTTTACGAAAAATCTTGATATTACTTTATCACAGTTTGTTATTGACCTCGATACTATTTACATGCAGCCCGATACCTCGATGCTTTCAAGCGTTGTTGTGTCGGCGCCACCCATCACCGTTAAAAAAGATACCGTTGAGTTCAGGGCCAGCATGTTTAAAACCAAACCCAATGCAACGGTAGAAGACCTGTTAAAGAAATTGCCCGGCGTTGAAGTAGATAAAGATGGAAAAGTGCAGGCGCAGGGTGAAGAGATCACCAAAATTTACGTCGACGGAAAAGAGTTCTTCAGCAATGATCCCAAACTGGCTACCCGCAATCTTTCGTCAGATATGATCGAAAGTATACAGGTTTTTGACGATATGAGCGATCAGGCGAAATTTACAAAGATCGATGACGGCAGCCGCAAACGCACCATTAATATCAAGCTTAAAAAAGATAGCAAACGCGGCATATTCGGCCGCAGCAGCGCTTCGGCAGGTACCAGTGACCGGTATGAAGGCAGCGCATCGGTAAATATGTTTAATAACAGCCGCCAGCTATCGGTGCTGGGTGGCGCCAATAACATCAACCGCTTAGGTTTTACCAGCAACGACCTCATCAGCAGCATGGGGGGTATGGGTAATGTAAACGGAGGAGGCGGTCGTGGCGGAAGAGGCGGTCGTGGCGGCGGCGGTGGTGGTACCAGCAACAATGGCAATACTAAATCGTGGAGCGCCGGTGTTAATTACCGCGATGAATGGGGACCGAAGATCGACTTCAGCGGTAATTATTTTGTATCGCAAACAAGCAACAGTAATTTTAGTCAAAGTTACAGGCAGAGTTTTTTTGCCGACGATTCCTCAGCCCTTGCCAGTTCAACATCTAATAGTAAGAATATTAGTACCAACCATCGCTTTGGTTTACGATTCGAATATCTTATCGACAGTATGAACTCGGTGTTGTTGACGCCAACACTGAACCTGCAACATGCCGAATCGTTCAACGATGAATCGCTTACCACACAGGCGGTAAGCCCCAAATTCAATTATAAGGCCATTGAAGGCAAAAGCCACCGCTCGAACATACGCGACGGCCAGCTCTTTACCAATGAATTGTTGTTCCGTCATCGCTTTAATAAACCGGGCCGTACGTTTACCATCGGATGGTCGACCTCGCTCAACAGCAGCGATGGCGAAGGCTTTAATACTTCACCGTATTATTTTTACAATCCCGACAGCACGCAAAACCGTTTCGATAATCGGCAACAACGAAATGATCAGTTGATCCATTCTTTTAATAACATCATCAGTTCATCAATAACCGAAATGATCGGCAGCGATAAAATATGGGAACTGAATTATGCGTACACCATCAATAAAAGTAATAGCGATCGCAACACCTACGATTACGATTCAACCACGCAGCGGTTCGACAGCATTAATAAGCCGCTTACCAATTATTTTGAAAATTTGTTTACTGCCAGCAGGCTGGGTACCAATTTCAGGGTGAAAAAGCAGAAGTACGATTACCAGTTTGGCGGCGCTGTACAATTTGCTTCGCTTCAGAATTTAAGCAATCGCGCCACCACGGGAAAAGACAGTACCATGAAACAACAGTACACCAATTTTTTCCCGAACGCTTCTTTTAATTTTACTCCGGCGCCGCGAAAAAGTTTACGGTTTACTTACCGGGGCAGTACGCGCGCTCCCGGCATCAGCCAGTTGCAGGATGTTCAGGATGTAAGCAATTCCCTAAATATCCGCACTGGTAATCCCGATCTTAAGCAGGAGTTTACACATAATGTAAACATCAGCTACAATACCTTTAATGTAAACAACTTTCTGTACCTGAACCTGAATGTGGCAGGCTCTATAGTAAGCAACAAAATTGTAAACAGTATCAGCAAACTGGGCGAAGGAGTGCAATTAACCAGGCCCGTAAACCTCAACGGCGCGCGCAACCTTACTTTTTCAGGCACCATTGGTATTCCGCTTTCAAAAGTAACAACCGGACGTCGCAGTCCGCTGAATATTAATTTAACCACTTCATTGCGTTATAACCGCGATGTGAGCAAGCTCGATGATCGGTTGAACTTAAACTATACACGCGGCATTGGCCAGCGTATTCACTTTACCTACTTCATTCAGGACAAGCTCGACGTGGGCGCCAATGCCAGCTATAATTATAACGATGCACGATATAGTGTACAACAAAGCCTGAACTATACCTATTTCGATCATCACTATTCGGTGGATGTAACTTATACATTTTTCAAGAGGTTCATGATCAATAATGATTTCGATTATTATATCAACACCGGGCGGGCGCAGGGTTTTAACCAGCCGATCCCGTTATGGAATGCTTATGTATCATGCCTGTTATTTAAAAAACAAAACGGCGAATTGCGCATCAGCGGCGTTGACCTGCTGAACCAGAACAAAAGCATCAACCGCTCGGTAGGCGATAACTATATTGAAGATACCTACACACGCGTACTGCAGCGCTTCTTCCTTGTTAGCTTTATGTACAAGTTCAGAAGTTTTGGCAAGGGCATATTTCCCGGAAGAGACAATGAGTTTAGAAGAAGTTAGGCGGCATCATCGCTTAATCAGTCGCATAACCAACGTTTTTTCCCTGCCCGTGAATTGTAAAAAATACATGCCTGGTTTCAGTTGGGCAGGCAGCTGATATTTTGTTAACCCCGCCGGTGCGGTAATATTTTTTTGATAAACCAATTCACCGGTTTGATTAATTATCCGCATTCCGGACCAGGAATGATTGAATGGCATTTGAACAATGATGAAATTATGAGCGGGGTTGGGATATACCAAAAGTGCGTTAGGATCATCCTTACCGGGTGGCAACAAAACCTGCGAATAGTAAATTTGTTGATTATCCATAATGCGCAGCCTGTAAAAATTGCGCGATTCCTGTAAAGGTAGGGTAAATGTACAGGTAGTGGCAAAGGTCTTATGAGTAAGCACCGGTTCATACGAAGTGGGAGCAAATTGCCGGCCATCGGTTGAATATTCGAGCAGGGCGCCCAACACCGGCATTGCATTATCGATGACGCCGGTTATTTGAAATTGTTCACCAGCTACTTTGCCATAAAAACTTTTAATGGTTACCGGCAATACTGTATTATGCTGGGCATCGGCTGCCGATCCACAGGAAGAAGTAGTACCCGGAGGCGCCAGGTTAAAATTACCACAGGCGTTGCAGGTAAAGGCAGCAGGATGCGAAATAAAAGCGGCGCCGGCTTCGGCTGTAAATTTAATGTGAGATGCATTTTGCGAGGCCGACAAATATCCATTGACAATACTTTGCATCATCGGTGCGTGTACTACAAGGTAAGAAACACCTGTACTTGTTTCGGTAAAGAAACCATCCTTATTCAGGTTAAAGGAAGAACACAATTCAATCAGCGAACCGTTCCCGATCTTTACGGATGCGCCCGTTGCGCCGGCTGTCCACGCGCCGGTTACCTGCATTACGCCAAAATCATTTACTGCAATATTGGTTTGCCCCTGTGAAAATGATCCCGTAATATTCAAAAAGCCTCCGTTACAAATAATTAAATTATCTATAGTACTAACGGGTGCCGTACTGTTACCTGTAAACGTACCTTTTATAATGAGTTTAGCACCGAATTTTACCATTATTACGCCGGTTTTGTTAAGCGTAACATCCTGCAGGGTTACCGTGCCGGCTTGTATAACCAAAGTGCCGTTAATCGTAATTGAACTGTTGCTATAGTCGGTTGTGGTAGAAATACACCAGGTGGCACCCGGAGCAAGCACGATTATGCTACCGTTAGGCAGGTTCGTAATGGAACCCGACGGACAACCGCCGGTGCATTGTGCTAAAAGTTGTGAAGAAGTTATAGCTGAAATGAACAGGAATGACAGGATATATATAAATTTCATAGGAAGGAACGAATTAAAGGTTTCGGATTGTTTTGCAAAATAACTTACTCATTTCAGTTATACAATAGCAAAAGTCCGAATTGGATATTATGATAATATGACATTGATTATTCAAGCCATTATCAATTATAAAAACTACTGATTCGAGTGTTGAACAACGATAAGCTTTATTCTATCTTGCACCTGCTTCATATATACATTTTGGTTTCAGAGGTAACCATAGCCGTCCATTTCGATGGAGGGCTTTTTTTTAACCCGTGAGCCTGTTGCGAAATGTATTCAGGTGCATGCTGATTTCATGAACAGGTATGTGCAGAATGTCGGCTATTGCTGCTACATCTTTTCCCTGGCATAATAGCAGCAAAATGTTCTTTTCGGGAGAGCTAACGGAAACATAGTATTCGCCGGGGGCCATCCAGTCGCGGGTAAGACAATAATCATTGTACAGGGTGTAGAATAATTCGGAAATATACCGTTCATTGGCAGATATGCGTATATAGGCCCTTTGTATTTCTTCCATGCACTCGTACCGGTGAACATAGGCATCAATGCCTAATTGTTCCATTTTTTCAATCACCATGTGGTTGTAATGACTGGCGTACAACATCAGCTTCGGATGGCCAAACCGGTTTTTTAATGCGGCCAGCACCTTCCATATCGATTCAGCGTCGTGACCCGGCAATATGCCGATCACCAGTAAGTCGAAGGTATTGCCTGTATAGGCGGCAGCCGATAATGCAGAAAAAACAGAAGATTCGTAGTCGATGGATATATGTTTATTCAGTGCGGTAAATGTTTCGAGCAGGCCAAAAGCAATAACGGGCACATCGTCAATGACCAGCACTCTGTTCAGCGTATAGGATACTTTTTTCATATAGGTTTATTACAGGATATCTGATGAAGGCATAAGGTTCAGGGCAAAACTAAAGTTTCACGCAAATCATAAAATGACTTGAAATAGTAGTTTTTATGGCCATTCTGTCACCAATCTTTGCATCAATCCGAAAATTAATTAAAACTAATATCTATTGTACTCTATCACTACTATTTCCCCCTGCATGACCGTGTATAATTCAGTTTTATTAAACCAAAACGGCATAATTCAGCAGGTGCGGACTACTTTTCTTAGTAGCCGCTCATCTTTTAAAAAAGTTGAAACGTATGTTACGTTGTATACTTTTTCAGTTTGCATGGAAGGACAATTTACCAGGGGCTTTGTGCCCTACCGGTTCGATGTGGATGATGCGGAACCGGATGATGAACATCATTCGGCCCTGCAGGATATTATTCTTGCGGGCAGCAACTTCATCCACCGGCAAAAACGGATGCTTAACCCGTGTTATGCCGAACTGGTGGTGGCTTTTGCCAACAAAGACACCTGTAATCTGGCCGACATGAAAGACATCCTTAGGGACGTGCTGAACTATTACAATGAGAAGTGCAACTGGCCCGACTGGAAGGCTTTTGCCTGGCGTAAGATCAATACACCTGATAATAGTGTGATGGTGGCAGTTTCTCTTGGGAAATAAACGGCCCCTGAATTCAGGAGTGTTCAGCAACTACAGGTGATTTAGACGTCTGCCGCTTTCCGGCAATAACATGATGTGCCGGAAAAGGTATGGTATTGCTTTGCCTTTCAGGCAACGGGAACCGGTATCTTTTAAACAAACGGCGCAGCGAAAGTGTCAAAATAAATAATGAAGTAACAAGCGTGCATTGAAAAGCTAACTTATACGGTTGCAAAAAATAAGTACGCAATGAAATGTGTTCGGTTCTTTCGGCGCCGATCAGCTGTTGCAGCATTTTTTTTGCCAGCGGCAACAGAACCGGTATCTTATTCCAGTTGGTGTATTGTACGCCGGCATAATTGTATGAAGGGGTGTAGTTCGCGGGTACCTGTTTGGCATAATAAGGCCAGTTGTGTTGCACCTGGGCAAAACCGGCCAATTGACCTTTAGGAGTTGTAAAGTAAAGATCGTATAAAGGATCCAGTACTACCCAGCCATGCGAAGTATGCGCTTCGATAACAATATGACTGCCAGGCCGATCATTCGCTGTCATTTGCGCAAAACGTACGGCAACGCCGCCGGTTTGCAATATACCTGCCAGCACCCTTGAATAGCTGCCACAGGCCCCGCTGCCCGTCATCAGATCGAACGATACCGGGTATACTATGCCGGTTTTAAATCCTGAAAATGGTTTATCGCTGAAAACCGGTTGCCTGTTTGCCAGTAAGGAATGGCTTACATGCATTGCCTGTACCAGGAACGAGTCTTCGTGTTGCGCAGTTGCGGGTGATGATTGTATGCTGGCTACAAGATGATTAAATAATTGCGATTCGTATCGCCACTCGGTATATGTATAAAGTAGCATACTAAGCAGTATGCCTTTAAAAAAGGCCGGGATATAGCGGTTTTTCAATATTCCATCCGGAACCAACTGTTGTATGTTTTGTAGTGGAAACACCCTCATGAATAAGCGTGTACATTACCAAAATGGAAAGCTATATCCCGGCACATAGGTGTGAACCCGTTTATACCGGTTCTAACTGGTTTTTCAATAATGATGTGGAAAGCTGTTTGGGGATTGCTGAACGACCCGGTGAGTGAGCCATCCGCCAGGTGACGAATGGCTCCACCTTAAGAACCGCCAATTGACCCTTACCCCCGTCCCTTCAGGGGTGTAGTATTGTATAATTCATTTATCTTATTGAAAGCGGTTAACCTCTCTGTTTCCTCTGCGTCACAATGTTGTGTTGGCTATAAAAATTCAAAAGTAATTAGTGAATGAGGTTCATTTACCTGCTTTAATTAATAGTATTTATGTAGTTGACGGTAAATACTTACACATATCAGGGATAGGCAACCGATTCAGATCGTTTTCTGTAATATCTTCGAGATAAGCTCTGATTTCGATTCAACACCCAGCTTTTGGTAAATATTTTTTAAATGGTGATTGATGGTGTATACCGATACGTACATTCTTTTTGCCATTTCCTTATACGAAAGACCTTCTTTTAACAGATTCACCAGTTCCATTTCGCGTTTGGTTAGTTTGGCCGCCAGTTGCTCCGATACATTTCCTTTCAGATGATCAATTAATTTTTTGGCAGCTTTGGGCGATAAACAGGCGCCTGAATTGTATACATCCCGTATTGAGCTGTAAATATCCATCAGCTTCGAGTTCTTGATCAAAAAGCCGCTGGCGCCCGCTTTCAGCGATTGTACAATGTATTTTTCATCGTCATCACCGCTGAGCATTATGATCCTGGTATGCGGATATGCATCCAGTATGGTTTGTAACCCTTCATTACCGGCGTGTTTCGGCTGGTTAATATCGAGCAATACAACGTCAGGATCAGCTATATGCAGCCCCTGTCGCATGGTTTTTGTAAGCTCTGCAAGCGACATAAAGGTGAATACAATTGAAATGTCGGAAAAGTCCTGGAGGAATTCTTTGTAGCTGTTTAGCAAAAAGTAATTGTCATCGATCAAGCCGACTTTAATCATGGTTTAGAGGTGTTGGGTTACAGTTTTAAATGGGAATTGAATCCAGTAAATTTATTTACAGTCAGGGGTAAACGGTAGTACTATCAATAGTACATGATTAAACATAGTTACAAGAAAAACTACTTAATGTAGTTGCTCATCCGGAGCGGGCAGGAAAATCAGTTGCAAAAAAAACCAACATCAACAGTAACAGTTAATCGAACATTTTTTGTTAAAGAGAATTTCGTTTGTTGGTGTGTGTATTGTAAAAAAGGGCAGCGGACAGCCGGATGTTACACTATCGGATAAAGCATAATCAATTACTTGAATATGTTTAATGAATAATGTATTCGTACTTTCAAAGTTAGTTACTAAAATGTACGAAAAAAGATTGAAAGGAAGAAAAAGGGCTTCTGGTAGTATCTACCTATTAGTAGTATCTACCTATGAGTGCATTGTCGACAATTCGTTTTTTCATGGCTGCCGCATCGATAGGGCCTTGTTTTGCGTACACGATTTTACCGCCAGGCTCAACAAGAATAGTATAGGGTAAAGCGCCCTGCCATTTGGGATCAATAGCTTCTATCAGTTTATATTTATCATCTATCGAAAAAAGATAATTGGTGTTTGACGCCTGTTGCTTTTTCAAAAACTGCAACACTTTTTCTTTTTTGGCAGGATCGTCGGCGCTGATGCTGATAAATTCAAAATCACGCTGGCGATACATTCTGTTCATGGAAATAAATTCGGGAAATTCGGTAACACAGGGGCCGCACCAGGTTGCCCATAAATTGATCAGCCGCAGTTTACCGCTGTTGTTCTTTAGCAATTCTTTTATGTCTGCTTCATCTATCATATTAACGGTAACGGGCTCTTTGGCCCATTCTTCAAAACCTTTTTTTACCAGGTCGGTTTTTTCGGCCCATTTAACAGAGCAGCCAAATACTTTGGTGGTTTCAACAGGCACTGGTTTGTTTTGTAACAAGGCATCGATAGCAGCGCGGGTATCTGATTCGGTTGGGGTTTTGGCAGGCTTTTCTACATTGTCGATCCGCCCCTGGTAACGCAGTTTACGTGCTTTATCAAAAATAAAAACATGCGGGGTGGCTACGGGCCCGTAGGCTTTGGCTGTTGCCTGTGTATTGCCATCATATAAATAAGGGAAATTAAAGTGCTTTTGTTTCGCGCGTATTTTCATTTCTTCAAACGAATCGCTCATATCGGTGTATCCCAGTTCATCCAGGCGTACCGATTTAGGATCATTGGGCATGATAGCAACCACTGCAACGCCTTTTGATTGGTAATCGTTGGTAAGCTGAATGATCCTGTCTTCATATGCCTGTGCAGTAGGACAATGATTACAGGTAAAAATAATAACCAGCACTGCGGCATTTTTGAATGACCCCAATGTATACGTTTTACCATCAACGCCGGGCAGTGTAAAGTTGGGCGCCTGCGAGCCGATGGCCAGGGTTTTATGTTCTTCATAAGTAACTGTGGCTTTTGAAGGCGCAGGCAATATGGCGCTCAGCAGTACGAATGTTACAAACAACCCCTTCATAAAAGATTATTTTATGAAAGTTACAATTTTATAAAAGGAGAGGCTTATTTTTATAAAACACTTTTTTCCTGCTTTAGCATTGACCTGTCTGGTCCGGCGTCGTTTACGAGATGCGTCCTGTAATTATTTTAACCATAATTATATGAAGGTATCATCTTTTCTCTTCCTCTTTTTTTTGTATTCATTTGGTATGGCCCAGCCGAAAACGGCAGGTGTTTTCGATTATCTGACCGATGTTGGCAATCCTAAAAAAGCAGGCTCCCTTCAATACGATGCAGGTTCACAAACCTATACGCTGAAGGGCGCCGGCTATAATATCTGGTTCAACCGCGATGAATTTCAGTATGCATATAAGAAAATAAAAGGCGATTTTATTTTAACCGCCAACTTTGAATTTGCTGGGCAGGGCAGCAATCACCACCGAAAAATTGGCTGGATGGTGCGCGCCTCAACCGATGCAGAAGCCATTCATATGAGCGCCGTGTCGCATGGCGACGGATTAACCGTAATGCAATGGCGGCCCCTGCGCGGCGCTTATATGCGTGATCCGGAAGATGAACTTTTCTTTTCAAAAAAAGATTTCCAGATCATTCAACTGGAACGCAACGGAAATAAATTTATCATGCGGGTGGCACATCCCGGCGAGCCGCTGCAGGTGGTGGGTGTAAAAGAATTGCACGAAATGCCCGATACGGCATTGGCCGGTTTGTTCATCTGTTCGCATGACCCTGATGTTGTTGAAGAAGCGCATGTATGGAACGTTCGCATCGACAAACCGGTGCCCGATAATTACAATGCCTATCGCCAGGGATTTATAAAAAGTCGTCTCGAAGTAATGAACGTTTGGGACGGACATAGAAAGGTCATTCACGAATCGACAGGCCGTTTTGAAGCGCCCAATTTTATGCCCGGCGGAAAGAAACTGTTGTTCAATGCCGGAGGTTTGCTGTACACCATTCCCGTTGAAGGCGGCACCCCTGAAAAATTTGCTGTTGGTGATCTTGACCAGATGAATAACGATCACGGCATTTCGTTCGACGGAAAGCAATTGGCTGTAAGTCATCACAGACAAGGATTGCCGGGCGGTGGTTCTTCGGTGTATGTAATGCCGCTGGCGGGCGGTACGCCTAAGCTGCTCACGACAAAAACGCCTTCTTACTGGCATGGATGGTCGGCCGATAATAAAGAGGTAGTGTATGTGGCGCAACGCGATAGCGGCGTATATAACATTTATAAAATGAACATCAATGCCGGCACCGAAGTGCCGCTTACTACCAATAAAAGCGGTCATGTTGATGGCCCCGAATATTCACCCGACGGAAAATACATTTACTACAATGCGAACGCAACCGGTACCATGCAGATCTGGCGTATGAAACCCGATGGATCGGGCAAAGAGCAAATAACATTTGATGAATGCCATAACTGGTTCCCGCATATTTCGCCCGATGGAAAATGGATGGCCTTTATTTCATTTCCGCCTGAGATCGATCCGGCCGATCATCCTTTTTATAAACGGGTATTGCTTCGCTTAATGCCATTGACAGGTGCCGGCACGCCGCGCGTGATAGCTTACATTTATGGCGGGCAGGGAACCATTAACGTGCCTTCGTGGTCGCCCGATGGGAAGTATATAGCGTTTGTGAGTAATTATTAGCACCGCTTCGCACGCTCAGCAATGCCGTTGCGCTAAGAGGATATAAGAGTTGAAAGAGAAAAAAGAGAAATCTCTAACTCTATAAAAGTCGGGTACTAAAATATTTTTATGTCTGTATGCAAAAGTGTTTTGTATTCTCTTTTTCTCTTTTAAGCTCTTAGCGCAACTGCAAGACCCGCGAAGTGGGTCAAAACCTTGTTACCTCGTAGTATGCTTTCTTCGGCTGCAGATTTTGATCAAACAACAACGGATAATTCTTTCGGCCGCGAACAGGATAATCATCTAACCAGGTGCGCTGGTCAGATACGCCCCAAAACGTAACACCGGTGATCACATTTTTATAGTCGCGCAAAATGCGGAACACTTTTTTATATTGTTCCAATTGCTGCTGTTCGCGTTCGGCAGTTAATGCATCCGATTCGCCGGGTTGTTTTGAGCGGCGGTTCTTTTCCCAGCGATATACCGATATATCCAGTTCGGTGATCTGCACTTTTAAACCGAGTGATGAAAATTTTTCAATGGTATGGCGTAGTTCATTTTCGGTGGGTTCGTATAACGACCAGTGCGCCTGCAATCCCACACCGTGAATGGGAACTTTGGCATCCGTTAATTTTTTCAGCAACTGGTATACCCGTTCTGTTTTTTGCGGCCGTTCGGTATTGTAATCGTTATAAAACAGTACAGCATCGGGATCGGCGGCATGAGCATATTCGAATGCTTTCGCAATAAAATCTTCACCACATATCTGGTACCAGAGCGAGTTGCGCAGCAAACGCGTACTGTCGTCATCAACGGCTTCGTTCACCACATCCCAGGCGTACACTTTTCCTTTGTACCGGTTCACCACGGTGGTGATGTGGTCTTTTAACCGTTGTAACAAAACTTCTTTGCTTACGGTATTTCCCAATGAATCTTTAAACAACCAGGCGGGTGTTTGCTCGTGCCAGCATAATGCATGTCCGCGTACTTTGATGCCATGCGTTTGCGCAAACTGTACGATCGAATCGGCAAACGCAAAATTGTATCTGTATTCCTGCGGATGGATAGGCCCCATTTTCATGGCGTTTTCGGGAGTAATGCTGTTGAACTGTTGCGCGATCAGTTGCGCATCGGGTCCGGTGAGCGACCGCGGACTAACTGCTACGCCCATTAGAAAATAATCTTTATAATAATCTTTCAGGCCTTTTGTAACCTGAGCAGTAGTTTGCCAATTACTCAATAAAAGCACCAACGTCGGTACTACAGGGTATAAAAATATTTTTTTCATGCTTCTTTTATTTATCGCTTTTTTGGAACCCAACTGCTATTGTTCGTGCCGTGCTCCGATGTATCGTCCCTACGGGACCATAACCCATTGCCCAAATTTTCTACCGATATTCTGTCCCTATGGGGACAATCTTTTCACTGCACACCATTTTATTCATCCGGCGGTCCCAAATAACTTTTCTTCACCCCGCCAAAATTGATCACCAGCTTTTGGAACACCACGCCGGGATCAACGGCATATATTTTCAATACATGGTGCCCGGGTTGTTTCAATGCATAAGGTGATGTGCCGATGCGTATATTATCGCTTACCGATTGCCCCCAGGCTTTTTCTGAATTATCGGCATGCAGATTAATAATCTGTGGTGTTTCATCGTCAAAAGCCACGGCATACCGCAATCCGTTCGATTCATTAAAGATCAGGGTAGGAGAGCAATACACCATCAGGCTCATGGCGCCGGCATCGGTACTATATATGTTGTATTCGAGATAAGGAAGCTTTTCTATAGCATCAGGATTTTTAGACGGACTCGCTGGTTTTGAAAAGAAAGGCGTAACACCATTGCCGGTTCGGCCGATGCCGGTTATACTTTGCCATGTAACATTATTGACATTCACAGCGCGGGCATATTGATCGGCTTCTATTGAAATATATCCATTGGTTTCTACAAAAAGCGGTGCTTTTGATTTGCCTGGTATGGAGAAATTTTTAACAACGGCATAAACAACAATTTTTGCCTGGCCGGGTCCGGTTATGGTAACAGTAATACGATGGTTCCCTGCGGGAACCTGCTTTGGGTTAACAGAAAGCCATATGCGTTGCTCTTTTTCAATGCGTCCGCTTTTGGATGAAAGCTGCAACCAGGGAACTGAAGCAGTTATGGTATAATTGTATGGCTCACTGCCGCGATTAAACAATTCGATATAATGTTTTGATGAATCATACATCGAAAACCCAGGCAGCACTGCTGTTGATGTATCATCGGGCCATACAGCTTCTGATCCTTCAATGGCTACGCCCATTGCAGCACTTTGTGGTAACGTAATAGTGTTAACTGCCGGCATTTTGTTAACAGGAGGTTGTTGCCAGTACGTGTAGCCTATATGCGTTTGGTCCATCATGTGGTTCCATTTGCCGTTGGCCATTACCTTGTTGTATTGATAGCTGAGCAGGGAATCGGTATTGTACAATTGTTTGCAGCGAACGGCCAGGTCATTGGTAGCTGCGCGACCCTGTTGGGTATATAATCGATTGCGGCCTGTTGTTACATACATCTCATTCAGGTTGGCGCTTGCTTTTACCGGATATAATACCAGTTGAAAGAAGGCGTCCCTGTATTCGGTTGGTAATTCCTGATATATTTTTTCTGCCTCATTCGCCAGTTTATTATAATCCTGTACAACCTTCTCTGCTTCGCGGTAATTTATCAGGCTATAGGTATCGGGCGACAACAACTCGGGTTTGCGGCGGCTGTTGTATTGCGTATATTTCGAAAAAAGCTGCGCAATAGAGCCCGCATGAGTTGAACCAAATTGTTGTGCAGCCCATGCAAGTGTATAGGCACGGCTGGGATCAAGGCGGTATCTGTCGGGCTTCCATGCATAATCCAGAAAGAAAGAAATGGGCAGTTCCATCGGTTTTATATCTCCTACATTCACGATCCAGATGCGGTTAACGCCATATTGCCAGGTGAGGTGCATTTGTTCCCATACACGAGGAATAGAGTTGGTGTTTATCCATTTGTAATTTCTCGGTCCGCCTACGTAATCAAAATGATAATACATGCCATAACCACCTGAGCGCGCAGGGGCCGACAATTTGGGCAGCTTGCGTACATTACCCCAGTTGTCGTCGCATAATAGTAAGGTTACATCATCCGGTACGCGCATACCTTTGTCGTAATAGTCCTGCACTTCTTTATACAATGCCCATAGTTGTGGTGTGGCGGCGGCATCTTTTCCGGTAACATCCGTAATAATCTTTCGCTGATCGCTTACAATTCTTTCCAGTAAGGCAATATTGCTGCCGGCGCTCATGGGCATATCGCCATCGCCCCGCATGCCTACCGTAACTATGCTTTCATAGTTACGTTTACGTTGAATGCCCTGCTGCCAGAATGTTTTTAAACGTGCTTCGTTTGAGTCGTAATTCCATTTGCCCGAGCCATAGCGTCGCCATTCGTCGTGCGCGCGCAGCATGGGTTCGTGGTGACTGGTGCCGATAACGATGCCATACTGATCGGCTACTACCGCATTCAAAGTATCATCATCATAAAATGCATTGCCCCACATAGCAGGCCACAGGTAATTGCCTTTAAGGCGCAACAATAGCTCAAATACTTTTTCGTAGAATTTATGATTAAAACCGCCAAAGGTTTCCTTACTCCATTGCGACAAGGCCGGCGCTTCGTCGTTGATAAAGATGCCCCGGTAGGTTACGCCCGGATATTCGAACAATTTTTTATCGCGTTGAAAATATAATTCCTTTTGTTGTTTTACCGGTACATCGGCCCACCAGTACCAGGGCGATACACCGATTTGTTTTGCTAATTCAAAAACACCATACGCAGTTCCCCGCCGGTCGCTACCGCAAATTACCAGTGCTTTGTCAACACCGGGAAATGGTTGTTGCACTACCTGCACCTGAAATGCTTCCCATCTGCCTTTAATGCTATCGATTTTTATGCGGTTGGCGGTAACCAACTGGTTGATGAGCGTGCTTTTTTCTTCTGAACCAATAACAATGATATTTTTTGCCGGGTGGGTAAGCGTATGGGTGGTATCTGGTTTTTTACCCGTTACTTTTTCAATATCGGTTTGCAGCAATGCCGCCGCTTTTTGAACCAGCCAGTGGTCATTGGCATCAACGTATATCGTTGCTGCCTGATCCTTAGATACAATCGGAAATGCACCCGATACTGGTTGCCCGGGTTTTTTTTGTGCAGATAAGGCGTTGTACACGATAAGCGCGATCGTTAGCAGTACTATTTTTTTCATATGGAAGATATATTGTAAGCCAAACAAGTTTGTTTTTTCAAAATTTCAACCATGCGGCTACCTGAACATGCTATGCTGGAGGTCAATTGCCCGGGGCATACGGAAAACTCAACGCTTCGTAATATTCCAATGTATGGTCGGGTTGTTCGTATTGCGACGGAATGGGTTTTTGTGAAAAGGTTTGAAAATACAACAGGCAGGCATTGCGCCACCATACTGCTTCCTGTTCCTGTATATTCAACAGCATCTGCACCTGTTTAAACCGTTCTTCATCTATATACCGGTTCAGTTGTTTCCAGGTGCGTTGCATCCACCGAACCGAATCAACGCCTGTGTTATATTTAAAGCACAATTCTTCCCAAAGTGTTCTGCCCAATCGCATGGTATAATTCCATGGCACATGATGAAACCATAGTAAATAGTTTTCGGGGCAATTATGCAGGTCGTTAAATTGTTTTTGTACAGCCGGCTGGTATTGCGCCAGCGCGTTGCTTCCGGTAGCCGTTCTGTTGAAACCGATACCCATTGAATCGGCTTTGTGAAAATATACAGGGTTCCAGTCGGCCCGCGGCGCTTTATTGTACCAGGGAGCCGGACCGTAATGATGACCGTATCCCATAATATGATGAAGGCCCAACGGGGTCATATAATTGACCTGTATTTCACGCGAAGCCAGCATTATTTTTTGTACACTGTCAACGAAGGGTTGTTTATTGGTAAAGGTTTGCCGTATCCATTCACCGGCAATTTGTGCCGAAGTAAGATCACAGTTCCAGGCAAGTCGCCCGAGTGCATACCAGTTGGCCTGGCCAAAGGGATGCCCCGTCCAGTTAATATCGCTGCCGATATTGGCCACGCCGGCCATACCACTCAGTGCATGGCCATCTGAAGATCCGTCGATGATATCCGCTACTGTATTGTTATTTTCTTTTATATAGGTATTGGCTGAGAGTACTTCCTTGAACAGGGGAGCGAGGTAAACGAGATGAGTGGCAAAGCCAAGGTATTCCTGTGTAAGCTGAAACTCCATCATCAGCGGTGTTTGTGGCATGGCGCCGAACAATGGATGAAAGGGTTCGCGCGGCTGAAAGTCAATCGGACCGTTCTTTACCTGTATCAATACATTCTTCCTGAATTTTCCGTCGAGCGGTTTGAATTCGTTATACGCCTGCTTAAACCGGTCGTCGGGTTGTTCGCTACTGTATACAAAAGCACGCCACATTACAATGCCGCCATGCGGCGCTACGGCATCTGCCAGCATGTTGGCGCCATCGGCATGGGTACCGCCATAATTTTGCGGGCCGGGTTGTCCTTCTGAATTCGCCTTTACTAAAAAGCCGCCGAAGTCGGGTATATAACGGTAAATTTCATTCGCTTTTTCTGTCCACCAGCGTTGCACCTGTTCATTCAGCGGATCGGCTGTTTGAAGGCCACCGGTTTCAACCGGGGCGCTAAAGCGGGCAGTGAGATACACTTTAATATGATAGGGCCTGAATACATCGGCCAGGGCGGCAACTTTTTTCAGGTATTGTTCGGTTAATACCATGGCATTGGCATTTACATTGGTAAGCACCGTACCATTAATGCCAACAGAAGCATTGGCGCGTGCATAATCAATATATCGCTGGTCGATGTAATCGGGCAATCGCTGCCAGTCCCAGATTGAGCAACCGGCATATCCGCGTTCAATCGTTCGGTTTAGGTTATCCCAATGGTTCAGCAACCGGTGGCTGATCTGCGGCGCGCTGGTAATGGCAATACGTTGCAGGGGCTGATGGGTTTGCAGCAACCGTAAAAAATGAAACACACCATATAATATGCCTGCGTCGGTATTGGCGGTAATGAGTAGGATATTTTTATTGCCGGTAGTGACAGTTCGAATAATAAAGCCTTCATTGCCTAACCGCTTCAGGATAGTGTCGGCAATAAGGGAGCGGATAAACGAATATTGGGCCGGCGTTCCTGCCACAACGGTTCCGGTAGTAATTGAAACCTGGTTGGATATTTTTTTTGCCAGTAACCCTTGCAGCCCGGTACGCAATTCTTTATTGGCGGCCTGCAGGGTAGCGGTGGCTGTGCTGCAGGCAATGCCGGTGATCTGCTGCCGGTATTGCTGCAATATTTGCGCATCATCAATAGCGTTATACCGCAGCCATAAACGATAACCGTCTTCGGCCTTTAACTGGCAGGTTATAACAATGCCTATTATAGTTACGATCCATTTTTTCATACAAATGCAATTCGAAATATTCTTTCTGGTTGTTTAATGTGCCGTTAGGCACCCTATGTCGGTAGAAAAATTGTTGGTTTTTATTTCGTCCGCCAGCTGGCGCTGTTCGCGCAAATTCCTGGCAAAATGGTTGTGCCGGTAACCCATTTCTTCGGCCAGGTCATACATCTTTTTCCGGTTTTTTTGCTCACAACGGTGGGCTTCCTTCAATGCGCTGCTATCCGTTGCTATTGAGCTGTTTAGCTTACGGACAAGATCGTAGATGGTGACTTCTTTGGGTTTTGTCATACAATCGCTTACATGCTTGATAGTAAAGGTAAAGTAAAATTATTTTTAAAAAAACAATGTAAACGGTTACATTATTACATTTTTCTGTCTAAATTAGTGCTGCGAATCACTAATCTATTGTTTGCCATGATGAAAATTATCAAGTCCGAAAAACGGAAAGTCCGATTGAAAAGTCCGAAAGTCCGGAAGTCGGAAAGTCCGAAAGAAGCACCCTTATTATGTGTTTTTCTTTCGGACTTTTCTGTCTTTCCAACTTTCGGACTTGCATTCATCAAACAAACAGTTATCCGGTAATCCTGCGGGAACTGACCAACGTAAATCTTTTAGTATAGCTGCATCAACAGACTGTATGTAAACCGACCAATTAAGTAAAACGCATTTTTATAAAAGCCGAAAATCTGTAGTTACAGGTTTTCCGGCTGCTTATTGCCAAAACTCAATCCTCATCATTTAAAAAAACGCTTGTTTATGAAAAGTCCGGTTACACCTTGTTCACCTTCAGGGTTTGCCAGGCAATGGCTGCGCTCACCCCGGTTTTTTCCATTACTACTGTTTGTATTTACAGGCATTCTTTTTTCCTCATCGTTGTATGCCCAAAACACTATTCGCGTAAAAGGGCGCATAACCAGTGAGGGGGGGAATCCTGTGGCCAGTGCCACTATTGTTTTAAAAGGAACTTCGGTTTCTGCTTCCAGTGATATGGGAGGTTATTACGAAATTCAGGCGTCGCCTAATGGTACGCTGGTCATTACTTCGATAGGCTTTGGTACAAAAGAGGTAAATATCAATGGCCGCGAAATTGTTGATATTTCTGTTGCTACCGCAGCTAACGATCTGGAACAGGTGGTAGTGATAGGTTATGGTACGCAAAAGAAGAAAGACGTTACCGGCTCGGTAGTGTCGGTGAATGAAAAAACATTAAGAGAAGTGCCGGCGCCCAATCTCATTGCCCAGTTAAAGGGCCGCACGCCGGGTGTTTCAATTGTAAGCAATGGCTCTACGCCGGGAAGCGGCGGGCAGATCCGCATCAGGGGTAATCGTACCATTACCAATTCGCAAAGTTCAAGCGATGCATTGGATGGTCCGTTGCTGGTGGTTGATGGTATTCCCTACGGCGGCAGCATCAACGACCTTAATCCCGATGATATTACCAACCTTGAAATATTAAAAGATGCATCGGCTACCGCCATTTATGGTTCACGGGGCGCCGGTGGCGTTATATTAATTACAACCCGCCGCGGAAAGAGTGGAAAAGCGGTAATAAGTTATGATGGGTACTATGGCCTTTCGCAGATCATGGGTAAGTATAAAGTAATGAACGGGCCTGAATATGCGCAGTTTAAAGCCGATGCGGCAGCATACAACCGGTCGAACTGGCCAACCAGTGCCGGAACATCTTCCTATAACCTTACACAGGCCGAAAAAGACGCGCTGGCCGCAGGCGTATCAACCGACTGGCAGGACCTTATATATCAGAATGGTTTTACCACCAATCACCAGTTGAGTTTATCGGGCGGTTCCGAAGCCACCCAGTATGGTTTAAGCGGCGGTTATTATAACGAAACCGGTATTGTTCCCAATCAAAAATTTGAACGTTATACATTAAGGGCTTCCATCGATCATAAAATAAACAACCGGATAAAGATCGGATTGAATACCCTGAACACCCTATCGTATGCCAATACACCGGGCGGAGCAGGCGTGCCTTATTCACTGGTGCGATTAACACCGCTGGCTTCGCCTTACCTGCCCGACGGAACTTTAAATCTTAATCCCGCCCTCGGATCTATCGACGCAAGCATCATTAGTCCGTTAACGCTCAAAACAAGAAAAGACGCCATACTGAACCGCACAAGGCGTATGAGGACCTTTAATAGCTTATATGGTGAAGTGCAAATTATTGATGGTTTGCGTTACCGGTTAAATGTGGGCCTCGATTTCAGACAGGAAAATACAAATAGCTACAACGGTCCGTTAACCTTTACCAATTCGGCTACCTCACAGGCATCATCAAATGCAGGTGTAAGCAATACCGAAGCCTGGTCGTACAACATTCAGAACCTGTTGTACTATGATAAAACCATTGCCGATAAGCACAGGATCAATGTAACCGGTTTATTTGAGGTAAATAAAGATCACAGCCTCGGCAGCACCTTTAATGTAACCGGTGTGCCGGCTGATTATATCACCAACACCAACTTTGCCCTGGCACAGGGCCAGCCAACAGGCAGCGGTAGTTTTACCGAATCGGGCCTTTTGTCATACATGGGCCGTGTGAATTATGCATATGATAACCGGTATTTGCTTACTGCTACCGTGCGTGTTGACGGTTCATCAACCCTTGCGCCCGGCTATCAGTATTTTACCTATCCCGCTTTTGGCCTGGGATGGAATGTTTCGGACGAAGCATTCATGCAGGACGTAACTTTAATTAACAACCTGAAACTAAGAGGTGGCTGGGGCAAATCGGGTAACCGGAATGTTGCGCCTTATCAAACGCTTGGACTGCTCACTGCTTCTACCTACAATTTTGGACAAACTACCGCAGGACAGCAACTGGCTTATACCGTTACCCAGGTAGCGAATCCTTTCCTTACCTGGCAATCAACATCACAGTACGACATTGGTTTGGAATTTGGCATACTGAATAACCGCATTACCGGTGTTATTGATGTATACCAGCAAAAAACAAAAGACATATTGCTTCCTGTAAACCTGCCGCAAAGCAATGGCGCCAATTCAACGGTTCAAAACCTCGGGAAAACAAAAAGCAACGGTGTGGAAATTTCACTGAGCACTGTGAATATCAGAAGCGCGAATAGCTTTAGCTGGAGCACTGATGTGAACTTCTTTTTTAACCGGGAACAAATAACCGAACTCACTACACCGGAAGAAAAATTTAATAAAGGCAATGGATGGTTTGTAGGTGAACCACTAAGTGTTATTTATGACTATAAGAAGATCGGCATCTGGCAACTCGAAGATTCTGTTAAAGGATTAACGGCCGCTCAAACTTCACCCAAAGCATATCCCGGTCAAATTAGGGTAGAAGATGTAGATGGTAATGGAAAAATTGAAGCAGGCGACCGGCAGATACTTGGCAGCTTTCAACCCAAATGGGAAGGCGGTATCACAAACAGGTTTGCTTACAAAGGGTTCGACCTGTCGGTGGTAGTGTATGCCCGTATGGGAATGAAAGTATTGGTTCCTTATTTATCGGCCGATGGCGGCAGCCAGGGTTTTCCTTTCTTCAACCAGGGGCGTTTAAACCAGATAAAAGTAAATTACTGGACACGCACCAACCCAACCAACGATTTTCCTGCACCCGATGCCGGAACCGACCGGCTTAACTTTGGTTCAACACTGGCTTATCGCGATGGTTCATTTATCAAGTGCCGCAGTATTAATGTAGGTTATGAATTGCCTGGTACATTGTTGAAAAGGTTGCATGTTAATTCGCTGAGGGTTTATTTAAATGCTACCAATCCGTTCATTATTTATTCTCCTTTTGTACGCGATGGTTTTGGTCCCGATCCTGAAGGTAATGGATATGGAGGCGCGGTAAATCCAACCGGTTCTTCTGATGTAAGTGCGCCTACCCGCCAGGTAAGCGTGAGCCTCAACAATCCTTCTATTCGTCAGTATACCATTGGCGTAAACTTAAAATTTTAAACGAATAAAACTTCCCATATGAACCTACATAAAAAAACAGGCTGTTTGTTATTATTCGTGGCAGTATTGTTTGGTAACAGCTGTAAAAAAGTTTTGGAAGAACATCCGCAATCAAGCATGCTTCCTTCATTTTTGAGTACGCCCGCCGGTGTGTTAGGTGGTATAGCCGGTGTGTACAACGACATCAGGAGCCAGTGGGGTACCGAAGGGTTCAGTGCCGAAATGGTAGCCGGTACCGATGAGTACCTGGCAGGGGCCAGCGCCAGCGGCATTCAGTTATATACTTATAACGGTCTTAATTCGGGCAACTTTGGTGCGGCCTGGGGTATTGCGTTTCAGGACATCAATACATTGAATGGCGTGCTTCAATATGGAGCGGCTATCGACTCGTTATCGCTGGCGCCTGCAACTAAAAGAGCTTATCTGGCACAGGCAAAATTTTTGCGCGCCTTCTGGTATTTTTATCTGGTGCAAACATGGGGCGATGTACCGCTTCATACTTCATTTATATCGGTGGCTACGAAAAGCGCTTCGCGTCAACCGGTAGCACAGGTATATGAGCAAATCATTAAAGACCTGAATGAAGCGATTGTTGATTTGCCCAACAAAGCAACATCGCCCTTCCTCGGAAAGCCAGGGACCAAACCTGTTGCTATGTATCTGCTGGCAAAAGTTTATCTAACCCGCGGCTGGTTAAATAATTCATCGGCCGATTTTACACAGGCTTATACTATTGCTTCAAACATTATTGCCAATAAATCGAGCTATGACCTTGACCTGTGGCAGGATTATGGCGATGCCTTTAATCCGGCCAATGATTATGGAAAAGAAACCATGTTTGTAAGCGATCACAGCATCGACCCCAAGTACGGTCAGTATGCGGTAGGCGGAGGGGCATCGGGCGGCGCTGCACAAAATCTTACACCCTGGTTTTATATCTGGAATTATCCTTCGAACAGCGGCATCAATTCCTATAAAAATACTTCGGGTGTTTTGGTGAACAGCGGAACTTCTGATATGGTACGGGATGCAGCCAATGGTCGTCCGTATATACGCACCAGGCCCAACACTACTTTACTTTCTTCGGGGCCCAATGCCGGTAAACGGTATATTCTTGATCAGGCTTTTGTAAACCGCGCCAATGATTCACGGTACGACAATACATTTCAGAAAGTATGGATATCCAATACAACGGTAACCAATAGCCAAACAGCAGCCAATAACTCGCGCGGTTTTGGCTATACCATCACATCGGGTGTTGATACGGCGATATGGATGCCCGATTATGAAGTAACAGGCGCTCCGCAATTCGACGGAACACGGGCATTCAAGGGAATCATCATTCCACCGAGTTTGTGGACCAATTCCTATTTCCCTTCGGTAAAGAAATTTATGGACCCCAGCCGCGGATCGAATTTTAATGACCCTTCAACCCGGCCGGTGGTTATTTACCGGTTTTCGGATGTGTACATGGTAGCTGCCGAAGCCGCATTTAAAGGGGGCGATTTAACCAATGCCGCCAATATGCTGAATGTGATTCGGCAAAGAGCGGCTTACCGAAAAACCAATACATCAGTTCAAAATGCAGCTGCTGCTGCCGCTATGACCATTACGTCAACAGATGTAACGCTTGATTTTATATTGGATGAACGCAGCCGCGAGTTTTATGGCGAATGGCAACGCTGGCACGACCTGGTACGTACCCAATCGCTGATAAAAAGAGTTAAAGACTGGAATCCCGAAGCGGGGCCCAATATTCAGGATTATCACATATTGCGACCCATTCCGCAAACCGAGATAGACAGGGTTACCGAAGGGCCGAAGTTTACGCAGAACAAAGGATATACCCCATAGCCCCGCGCTTCAGCGCCGGGAAAAAAATAGTATAGTTGCAGGTTACAGGTTACAGAGGCTTTCTCTGTAACTTGTAACCTTGTAACATTGTAACCTGCAACGATAAATCAGCATAATTGAACATAAAGAACCATGACCCGAATAATAAAAACCTTTCGTTGGATATTACTGTGTTTACCTGCACTGAGCATCGCCCAGGTAAAATTACCCCGTCTCATCAGCGATAATATGGTACTGCAGCGCGAGGCAAAGCTAACCATATGGGGATGGGCCCCACCCGGTGAAAAAGTGACTGTTCGTTTTATTGGTAAAACTTATACCGCTGCAGCCGGCGCCGACAGCACCTGGTCGATCATGATGCCTGCTGCGAAAGCCGGTGGTCCGTACGATATGGATATAAAAGCCACTAATCAGATAACCATTAAAAATATATTGATCGGCGATGTATGGGTATGTTCAGGACAATCGAATATGGAGTTGCCCATGGAACGGGTGAAAGAAAAATATCCCGATGTAATTGCACAGTCAGCCAATCCTTTTATCAGACAATTTGCAGTTGCCACCACCTTTGAATTTCAGGGCCCGCGAGAAAATTTCTATTCAGGCAACTGGCAGGAAGCCAATCCGCAATCGGTACTGCAATTTACCGCGGTGGGATACTTCTTTGCAAAGTCGTTGTATGAAAAATACCATGTGCCCATTGGTTTGATAAGAGCCAGTGTAGGCGGCTCACCTGCCGATGCCTGGTTAAGTGAAGATGCCGTAAAAGCATTTCCCCAATACTTCGAAACTGCTTTAAAATTTAAACGCAACGGGTATATCGACAGCATCAGAAATAACGACCGGGTGGTGCGCGATACCTGGTACAATACCATCTGGCAACAGGATAAAGGTTTGCACGACACTTTACCATGGTATAATGCCGCTTATAATACAACAGACTGGCCAACCATGCCAATACCTTCGTTTTGGGATGAACATGGTTTAAAAGGCGTGAACGGTGTGGTATGGTTCAGAAAAGATATTGAAGTGCCGGCTGCCATGATCGGCAAACCGGTGAAATTATTACTGGGACGAATTGTTGACCAGGATTCGGTATACGTAAACGGGCAATTTGCAGGAACTATCGGATATCAATATCCTCCCAGAAGATACGAACTACCTGCCGGTATGCTGAAACCGGGTAAAAACAGTATTGTAGTGCGGGTGATCAACAATGCCGGCCGCGGCGGGTTCATTACCGACAAACCCTACAGGCTGGTAGCAGGCAACGACAGCATCGATCTTACAGGCCCCTGGCAATATAAATTAGGAACTACAGCGCCGCCACTGCGCGGGCCCACTTTTTTTCAATACCAGCCAACCGGTTTATTCAATGCCATGGTAGCGCCATTGCTGAATTATCGCATAAAAGGAGTGATATGGTACCAGGGCGAATCGAATTCCGGAAAGCCTGTTGAATACCGGCAATTATTTCCGGCAGTAATCAGTAACTGGCGGCAAAAATTTAACCAGGGAAATTTCCCGTTTTTATTTGTGCAGCTGGCCAATTTCATGCAAACAAAAGATCAGCCGGGTGAAAGTGGCTGGGCCATGTTACGCGAAGCACAGTTAAAAACTTTATCGGTACCCAATACCGGTATGGCCGTCATTACCGACATTGGCGAATGGAACGACATTCATCCCCTGAATAAACAGGATGTGGGCCAAAGGCTGGCGCTTGCAGCGCAGAAGGTGGCTTATGGCAATAAAAAAGTAGTTTACTCAGGGCCGTTATACCAGTCGATGAAAGTGCAGGGCAATAAGATTGTTATCAGCTTTACCAATACCGGCAGCGGTTTAGTGGCAAAAGGAGGCGGCGAATTGCGGTATTTTGCCATTGCCGGCGCCGACAAAAAATTTGTTTGGGCAAAAGCCACGATCGAAGGCAATAAAGTAATTGTGTGGAACGACAACGTAAGCAACCCGGTTGCTGTACGCTATGCCTGGGCCGATAACCCCGATGGCGCCAACCTGTACAATAAAGAAGGACTGCCTGCTTCGTCGTTCAGAACGGATGATTGGTAGCAGGTAATAGGTTTCTGTGCCGTTCGGCACCAGAATGTTGGTAGAGAGATCGCAGGAATTGTTAGGTTTCGTTAAAGTGTGACGTTTCGAAATGTGCCGTTAGGCACCTACATGTTGGTAGTAGAGGTATCGCATGAATTGTTGCCGTTCGCCAGCTGGCTGACGAAACGTAGACGATAGGCAATGGTAGCCGTTTGCGTTATGCGTTCAGCGTTTCGTGTTCAGCAATTAAATATTATCTTGCAATAAATATACGATTCGCCGATATGAAAAAAAATGTATTACTGACAATTGCATTGTCGCTCGGCCTTTTGGCAAAAGCCCAGCAACCATTATACCTCGATGCAAACGCACCGCTCGAAGCAAGGGTGCAGGACCTGGTATCGCGCATGACGCTGGAAGAGAAGATTAGTCAAATGGTTTATAACTCAGCAGGTATTCCGCGTTTAAATATTCCTGAATACAACTGGTGGAGCGAAGCCCTGCATGGCGTAGGACGCTCGGGGGTAGCCACTGTTTTTCCGCAGGCTATTGGCCTTGCCGCTACTTTTAATGATAGCCTGGCATTCCAGGTTGCCAATGCGGTTTCGGATGAAGCCCGCGCCATGTTCAATGAAGCGGTTAAAAAAGATTACCGGCTTAAATATGGCGGACTTACTTTCTGGACGCCCAACGTTAATATATTTCGCGATCCGCGCTGGGGCCGCGGACAGGAAACCTATGGCGAAGATCCTTTTCTCACTTCTCGCATAGGCGTGGCATTTGTAAAAGGCCTGCAGGGCAACGATCCCAAATATTTAAAAGTGGCAGCCTGCGCCAAGCATTTTGCCGTACACAGCGGTCCCGAAAAAGTGAGGCACGAATTCAATGCACAGGCTTCCATGAAAGATCTGTGGGAAACTTATTTGCCTGCCTTCAAAGCGCTGGTAGATGCAAAGGTAGAAGCCGTGATGTGCGCCTACAACAGCACCAACGGCGCACCCTGTTGCGCCAATACGTATTTGTTGCAGGATGTATTGCGCAAGCAATGGACGTTTAAAGGACATATTTTATCAGACTGCTGGGCGTTGGTTGATTTTTACCACGGACATAATGTAGTGCCCAATGCGCCGGAGGCAGCTGCGCTGGCATTAAAAAGAGGCGTGAATCTCGATTGCGGCGATACCTATCCTTCGCTGGGGGAAGCTGTAAAAAAGGGATTGATAAATGAAAAACAGATCGACAGCTCGTTGTACATTTTATACCGCACCCGATTCAAACTCGGTCTGTTTGATCCGCCTGCAAACAATCCGTACAATAATATTCCCGGGTCGGTTGTCAACAGCGCCGAACACCGAAACCTGGCGAGGCAGGTGGCACGCGAAGCCATTGTATTGTTAAAAAACAATGGCGCATTGCCTTTAAAAAACGACCTGAAAAAATATTTTATTACCGGTCCCAATGCAGCCAATGTTGATGCATTGCTGGGCAATTATTATGGCATTAACAATAACCTCGTTACCATACTCGAAGGTATAGCCGCACAGGTGCAACCCGGCAGTCAGCTGCAATACAGGCCCGGCGCCCTGCTCGACAGGGATAACCTCAATCCCATCGACTGGTCGAGCGGCGAAGCACATACCTGCGATGCAACAATTGTAGTATTAGGCATAAATGGATTGCTGGAAGGTGAGGAAGGTGAATCAATTGCTTCACCTACATTCGGCGACCGGCTTGATTATAATATTCCAAAGAACCAGGTAGACTATCTGCGTAAAATAAAAAAAGACAACAGCAAGCCCGTTATTGCCGTGATCACCGGCGGCAGTCCCATGAACCTGGCCGAGGTGCATGATATTGCTGATGCGGTATTGCTGGTTTGGTATCCCGGCGAAGAAGGCGGCAATGCGGTGGCAGATGTGCTGTTCGGCAAAGTATCGCCTTCGGGAAAATTGCCCATTACATTTCCCAAATCGTTAAGCCAGCTGCCTTCGTATGAAGATTACTCCATGAAAGGAAGAACTTATCGTTACATGACCGGCGAGCCATTGTATCCGTTTGGATTTGGATTAAGTTATACCAGCTTTTCCTACAGCAATCTGCAGTTATCAAAAACTACGATAAGCACAAAAAAGACCGAACCGGTTGAAGCAACGGTTACTGTAACCAACACCGGAAAAAATGCGGCCGATGAAGTAGTGCAGGTATATCTTACCAGTGAAGCAACAGGTATAACTACCCCTTTATATACATTGAAAGCATTTAAACGAATAAACTTAACACCCGGCGCTAACACGCAACTGCGCTTTACCATTACACCCGATATGATGAAAGTGATAAACGACAAAGGCGAAAGCGTGCTGCCGGCCGGAAAGCTGAAAATAAGCATTGCGGGCTCATTGCCCGGTGCGCGAAGCGAAGCGTTGGGAGCGGCGAAAGCGGTTGAAGCAGTAGTTGTAGTTAAATAGCAACAGGAAATAGGCAATTAATAATAGGAGAGTGACGAATGGCAAGTAGAAAGTTTGGAGTTGAGTGTGCTATTCACCATTGACCATTCACCATTCACGATATTCATTATTATTTAGATGGAATACACAATGCGTTGGTTCGGGCCAAATGATCCCGTTCCGTTAGAACATATACGACAGGCAGGATGTACCGGTGTGGTAACTGCGCTGCACCATATACCCGTTGGCGATGTTTGGACGATTGACGAGATCAACAAACGTAAGGTTATGATCGAATCGGCCGGCATGACCTGGACGGTCATTGAAAGCTTACCGGTGCATGAAGACATCAAAAAGCAAACCGGTAATTATCAGCAATACATACAGAACTACCAGCAGAGTTTAAAAAATGTGGCAGCCTGCGGTTTGCAGGTGATCACCTACAACTTCATGCCCATACTCGACTGGGTGCGTACAGATATTAACTACACCATGCCCGATGGCAGTAAAGCATTGCGGTTCGAAAGAATGGCCTTTATTGCTTTTGATGTTTTTATGCTCGAAAGACCGGGGGCTGAGAAAGAATACACAAAAGATGAGTTGGCAGCCGCCAAAGCGTACCTCGCCGGTATATCACCTGAAAAAAAAGGAACAATATTCCGCAATGCATTATTGGGTTTGCCCGGCAGCGATGAACCATTTACCAAAGAGCAGGTATTGGCGGCCTTAAAAACATATCATCATATCGATGCCAAAAAGTTAAAGGAACATTTGTTTTATTTTTTACAACAGGTAATTCCGGTGGCAGAAGCACATGGATTGCGAATGGCTATTCATCCCGATGATCCGCCATACTCTGTGTTAGGTCTTCCCCGCATCATGAGCACCGAGCAGGATGTAAAAGACCTGCTGCAGGCGGTACCTTCTGCCGCCAACGGATTGTGTTATTGCACCGGTTCATTTGGTGTTCGGGCCGATAACGATCTGCCGGGAATGGTAAAACAATATGGCGATCATATTCATTTTATTCACCTGCGCAGCACAAAGCGTGATGAAAACGGTAACTTTTTTGAAGCCGATCACCTGACCGGTGATGTTGACATGTATGCGGTGATAAAGGAAATAGTGCTGATGATGAAACGCCGGGGCGTTTCGTTACCCATGCGTCCTGATCATGGTCACCAGATGCTCGACGATCTGCACAAAACAACTTACCCCGGTTACAGCGCCATCGGCCGTTTACGCGGACTGGCAGAACTAAGGGGGCTGGAGATGGGAATTACGAAAAGTTTGTAGTTTATAGTTTGTGGTTTGTTTTTTGAGGCTTGTTATTTGTGCTTTTACAGCGCATGGCATAATTTTTTAATGCATGGCGGTATAGAAAAGTGTAGCCTGATGCTCCGAAGGGAAAGTATAGCATTGAAAGACAAAATGTAGTGCGATGAAAACGTGTTTTAAATGCGGGGTTTTTTTATTACTGTTTTTGCCTTTTGCGGCAACTGCCCAGCAGGATACATTAATAAAAAAGCAAAAAGATACATTGATTAAAAAACTGGATAGTTTAAATCAACTATCACCCGAATTAAAAAGGCGAAACCAGGATAGCATTCGCAGGGAATTTTATAATCAGCAAACAAAGATCACCTTTCCTGTTTACTGGACTTTGTTAGGTAGTGATTTAAAACAACAGGTCACTTCGCCCTTTCATGCAAAGCCAAGAGATTGGGCCCGAACAGCAGGGGTGGTAGCAATAACCGCAGGTGTGCTGCTGTTGGATAAACCGATCAGCCGTGAAGCCGTTGAATGGCGCGAAAAAAGCGCTTCTCTGGTGGGTACCAGTAAATTTATAACCAACTTCGGCGGGCCCTATGAAGCTTACACGCTCGTGGCATTGGGTACCTATGGATTTGTTTTCAAAAACGAAAAGATAAAAACAACCACCTTTCTGGCAACCCAGGCCTACCTTACATCTTACGTGATTTTTGAAGCGGCTAAGTTTTTGTCGGGCAGGCAAAGACCCTATTACTATGATCCTGAAACCAATAAAAATAGTCCAACCTGGCACGGGCCTTTTTACCAGTTTAAAAAAGATGCCAACGGCAACAGGCCAAACAGTTATTCCTATACCTCATTTCCTTCGGGACATACAACACTGGCGTTTGCGGCCGCAACCGTATATGCCATGGAATACAGCGACCGGCCGCTGGTACCTATTCTTTCCTATAGCGCCGCGTCGCTCATTGGTTTAAGCCGTATAACCGAAAACAAACACTGGGCCTCTGATGTATTGATTGGCGGTATACTGGGGCACCTGATCGGTCGCCAGGTGGTGAATAATTACCACCGTTATGCAAGAATCAAATCTGAAGAAGCCGCAAAACATAAAAATACTGTTTCATTTGCTCCACAATATTTACAGGGAAGATGGTTGCCGGGTGTGGTGTACCGGTTTAACTGAACCATGTTAATATAGCTCACAACCCGGTTAATAGCACACTTACATCCGGTTGGCGCATTGCTATATTTGTAAATAATAGTAATGTCAGTATGCAACCTATAACTCGCAGATCAGGATGGATATTATGCAACCTGTTATTAATAGCATTAATTTCATTGGGCCAGAATACAAATTCAACTAAAAATTCCCTGGCAGAAGTAAATTATGCGGCATTGATTGCCCGGGCCGATTTGCACTATGATGCGCCTGTTGAAAAAAGCGAGGATGGACAACCGGTAGGTAACGGCCGAATGGGCAGTCTGGTATGGACTATTCCTTCGGCCCTGCAACTTCAGATAAACAGGGTAGATGTATTTGGCAATAATGCTGCCTCGAATAACTTTTACGAACGCAATACCGATTATTGCGGCGGTACCGGCGCCGTGCATATTGATTTTGGCGAAGCGGTGTTTACAAAACCTGATTTTGCACAACATTTGTCGTGTTATGATGGCCTTGTATCGGTTCAAACCAAACAGGTACAGGCACAGATAATGGCCTGGAACGAAAAAGATGTAATGGCCGTGCATATTAATGATAAACGCAGCAACCGGCTGTCTGTAAATATTGATGTATCGGCCCTGCGCATGCCTGTTACAAAAAGAGGTAATCATACGGCTGTTTCAACACTGCATGTAATTAATGATTATATAGTGTTGAAGCAGGAGTTTACCGAAGACGATTATTATTGCGCTTCTGCGCTTGTGGTGGCAACTGATGCCGGTAAAGCTTTTACTGAAATGGTGAGCGAAGCAACGCTACGTTTATCTGTAACTCCCGCAAATAGCGAGTATACCATTTACATGGGCAGCGCTGCCACGTTTAAACGTAAAGAAGATGTGGTTCAAAAAGCCATTGACCAGTTAACTGCGGCCCGGCAAAAAAATTATGCATCGTTATTAAACAGCAACCGGCAATGGTGGCAGCAGTTCTGGCAAAAAGCATTTGTGCATTTGCACAGTGCCGATGGTGAAGCCGATTTTGTAGAAAAGTATTATACATATTATTTGTATGTGATGGCCTGTTGTTCACAGGGTGACTATCCCACTAAGTTCAACGGCATGTTATTTACAACCGGCGGCGATGCCCGTAAATGGGGTGCGCTATTCTGGGGCGCCAATCAAAGTTGTTTGTACAACGCCCTGTTACCTTCAAATCGCCCTGAATTATTACAACCCATGTTTCGGATGTACAGTGCAGCCTATGACTCATATGCCAAAGCAGCCGTGCAGCAATGGGGCAGCAAAGGAATTTATATTCCAGAAACAACCAGTTTTGACGGATTGGGTCCTTTACCGGAAAATATTGCGGCTGAAATGCGTGATTTGTATCAACAGAAAAAAAGCTGGAGCGACCGCAGTGCTGATTTTATCAAATATGCCTATACGAAATTGCCATTTTTAAGCCGCTGGAACTGGAAAAAAGACAGTGGCTGGAATGCCGGCCACTGGATATCGGCAGATAAGGGGGGCGGCCCATACGGACATGTAACTCATATTTTTTCGCGTGGTGCAAAGATCGCTTATCAGTACTGGCTGCAATATGAATATACACAGGATACCCAATGGTTGCGGCAATACGCATATCCTGTAATTAAAGGTGTAACTGAGTTTTATCGAAATTATCCCGGTGTTAAAAAAGAAGCCGATGGCAAATACCATATTTATAATGTAAACGATAATGAATCGATCTGGGGTGGACATAATACCATAGAAGAAATATCTTCCATGATGGGTATTTTTTCGGCGGCCATCAGGGCATCCGTTATTTTACGTACTGATGAAAACCTTCGTTCGCAATGGCAGGAATTTGTGACGCATCTTGCTCCTTTACCGGTTATTGAGCAGGCTTCTGATGTGAACGGCAACCGGAAGTTAACATTTTCCGGTTCGCTTTTACCGGTAGTGCAGGGTAATCCCAATCGCCTGCCCGATGGCAATACGATGCCGGTATGGTTCTTCGATCTTTGTTCGCTGGAAACAAAAGATAGTCAGCAGGTAAGAATTGCCAATAATACGTACGACAGTTATTTTCCGCGTGGCATTGATTCCGGTACCAGGATAAATGTATTATCAAAATTGCCGGTGGCCGGTGTGCAATTAGGCAGGGTAGAAGCTACCCGCTACTTAATACCGAACCAACTGCGAACGGCAGAAATACCGGCGCTGGCCAACAGATTGGATCTGCGCGAAGGCTATCAAACAACAAGCGTGCAACGCCTTGGCCGTGCAGCAGAAGCCTTGCAATACGCACTTTGTCAGAGTGTGCCGCCTATGCCCGGAGCCGATCCTGTTATTCATGTTTTTAGTGCCTGGCCGGCAGTATGGGATGCCGACTTTACATTGCTTTGTCGAGGTGCATTTTTGGTGACCTCATCTATCAGTAAAGGAAATATTGGTTTTGTACAACTACAATCATTGCAGGGCGGAACATGCCGCATTAAAAATCCATGGAAAAACAAACCGGTTGATATATACATCAACAACAAGCGGCAAAAAACAATGTCAGGCGATCATCTTGTAATAATAACTCACAAAGGCGATCAGTTAGTGCTGGTACCGAAAGGCGTTTCATTAAGTGCCTGCAAAAGGAAAATATTGAATCAGGGTTAATCAGAAACAACAAAGGTGAGTCATCCTGAATCAAATGCCCACCTTTGCAACCAACCCACCCGTTTTTTAGAAAATGCGCTTTAAATAAGAAGGATAGCCGGAGCATCAATGGAAGTGGCGGCGTTCAACTATTGATATGGCTGCCTGTAACGGATCAATGTCAAATTGTTGGGGGATTGGTTAGAAGATAATATCAGCAGTCTGGAACGATGGAGAGGATGTGTCGGTGGAATGATGTTTCTGGTTTGGCGTAATTGTAGTGGTATTGTAGCAAACTGGTAGGCGGATGGCCTAAGTATTGTACACAGATCCTACAGGGATCCTACAGGGATTCATGGCTGCAAGGCAATACTTAGGCCATCCTTAGGCAATCCTTAGGCCATACCCAGGCCATTCCATGACCATTTCCGTACGTTGTCAGGACGACAGTTCGGGTAACAGACAGCACGGGAATCTGTACTATTAAAAGTGCTTTTGATTATAAGTGTGCAAGCTACGCAAATGCAAATTGCCGCCCATGCCCTGAAAGCCCCGGAACCGGAAACCCCGCAGAGCGGGGAAACCTTGAGTCTGAAAAACTTGACTAAAATCAAAATCACCTGCCACACACATTCGCCGTAATTCTAATTGGTAACTTTAGACCATGGCCGAAGTTTTTGCTCCATTCCCAATTCAACGCACCATGTGCAATTTGACCTTCTATATGATGGAAGGCAGGAACTTCGTGCGTACAAAAAGCTCGCTAACCCGGCGTAAGGTGCTCTATTCTCCCCAATTTAAAAA
>Ga0114129_10000715_pt1 | contig 41988 bp, 44 predicted proteins | sample RhiMetdeltSRZDD1_FD_80071 | JGI IMG/M metagenome (GOLD analysis project Ga0114129, IMG submission 80071) | Populus rhizosphere microbial communities from Tennessee, USA - Rhizosphere MetaG P. deltoides SRZDD1 (version 2) (version 2) | ecosystem: Host-associated > Plants > Roots > Rhizosphere >...
AGTTTGAACAGTTTTACCAAATCATTCTCAATCTGTACGAACAGGTTGCCTCAGGACGCTGGCGCGGTAATCAAAAGCCGGAAGTGCGGCATTCTGTTTCTAAGAGGTGGTGGTGATGATACAGGTATTGGTGACCGGCGGCAGCGGTTTCATTGGTACAAATCTCATTGACACATTTGTTGAGCGGAATATCCCAGTGCTCAATCTTGACATCAATCAGCCCAAAAAGTCAGCACACCACGCCTGTTGGCAGGAATGTGACATTTTGGATTTTGAGCGAACCCTGCATTTTTTTGAGAAGTTTAAGCCGACTCACCTGATTCATCTGGCTGCTCGTACGGATGTTCTGTCCAACGACCTGGATGACTATAAAGTCAATACGGAGGGCACAAACAATATTCTGCGTTGCATCAAGTTAACGCCTGGCTTTCAAAGAGTAATCATTACCTCCTCTCAGTTTGCCTTCGCGCCGCCCGGACGCCCTGCGCATGATGAGGAATTCAATCCCATTGGTGCTTACGGAATGAGCAAGGTTTTGTCGGAGAAAGCTACACGGGCTGCCGGGTTGAGTTGCATTTGGACAATCACTCGTCCAACCAATATATGGGGACCCTGGCACCCACGCTATCCCAAAGAATTTTGGCTCGTTTTAAAAAGAGGGCTGTACTTTCATCCTGGCGGCAAATCAACCGTACGCTCGTACGGCTATGTAAAAAATATTGTTTATCATATGATGAAAATCCTGGAAGCGCCGCCATCGTTAGTGAATGGCAAGCTGTATTATTTAGGCGACCCGCCAATTCCACTGATCGATTGGGCGAATGGTTTTTCACTGGCTATAACAGGCAAGCCTGTCAGGGTCATCCCTAGACAGCTGCTGGCATTGCTTGCAGCCACAGGTAGTGTGCTTGCCACTGCTGGCATCCGTTTTCCAATTACCCGATCTCGTTACCGCAGCATGACGGAAGATTATTTCAGTCCCGTGGAGACAACAATTAGGGATTTTGGTTCGCCTCCGTATTCTCTTGAGCAGGGTATCCAGGAAACGGTGGCCTGGTTGCGTGCATATTGGGCCCGTGAGTTCTCATAAATGATGCGCAAAGGTCTCCTCCTCAATGAGGTAAACGTCACTTCCTATGCCGATGCGGCAAAAATGGTCGTTGATTGGTCAGCTAATGCAGAATCTCGCTACGTTTGTATCGCAAATGTCCATGTGTTGATGGAAGCCTATGACTCTCCGGATTTTCGAAGCGTATTGAATCAGGCCGATCTTGTCACTCCCGATGGCGTGCCATTAGTCTGGATGATGCGCTTGAAAGGCCAGCGTGCTCAGCAACGAGTATATGGCCCCACGTTGATGCTGCGCGTCCTGGAAGCTGCCGCCCAGAAAAAGATTCCGGTCGGTTTTTATGGCGGAACGCCTGAAGTGTTGCGATCACTTGTAAAACGGATGCAAGAACGTTATGAAGGACTGCAGGCGGCATTTGCATTGAGCCCGCCATTTATGGAGGTGAATCACCAGGAAAACGAAGAGCTTGTTGAACAAATTAATAAGTCGGGGATACGGATTTTGTTCGTGGGGCTCGGATGTCCAAAACAGGAAATATGGATGGCAAATCACCGCGGCAGGGTGAACGCAGTCATGCTTGGTGTGGGGGCGGCTTTTGATTTTCATGCAGGTGTCAAGCCTCAGGCGCCAGCCTGGATGCAGTCCCTGGGGTTGGAATGGTTCTTTCGGTTATCCACAGAGCCGCGCCGGTTGTGGAAGCGGTACCTTTATCACAATCCGCGTTTTGTGGCGCTTGCCATTGCCGACCTTCTGGGATTCATCAGGAGAACGAATTGAACCATGCTCAGACGTTTCTCGGTTAACTTTGCCCTGCTCTCAATGTTTCTCGACGCCTTTTCGACCGCGTTCGGATTATTCATCGCCGGAACCCTGCGTCCTCTCTTGAATTCTGTTTCGATCATCAAGGATGTCAATGAGCCGTCGCTGGTGCCCGCTGCTTTGTACATCCTCTTCCCGTTGGTGTGGGTCGTGATCTTCTCTTTGCTCTCGATTTACGATGGGCGCAAATTTCTACGCGCGGCCGATGAGCTGGCAGCGTTATTTCTCTCGACGTTCATTGCATCCATCTCTACAGCAGGCATCCTGTATTTTTCATTCCGCGAGGTCTCGCGGGCGCTGTTCGTCCTGTTCGTGATTGTGACCTTCCTTCTGTGCTTTTCCTGGCGCGTGCTGGCACGACTGTATTTTCGCAGCCGGCGCGAATCGTTGCCGGTACGTCGTCGCTTGTTGGTTGTAGGCTCCGGTCCGCTGGGTCAGAATGTAGGACAGCAGATCCAGGGTTCGATCGGTGAAAGTCTTACACTGGTGGGCTACATAGATGACGATAATACTTTTGGAAACCAGACGCGCTCCCTGGGCACACTCACAGAATTAAAGGCTATCCTTGGAAAATACAATGTCACCGATGTTGTCGTCGCCCTCCCTTATTCGGCGTATCATCAGATGACGGAGATCGTTGCCTGCCTGGATGACCAGCCGGTAGGTGTATGGATCGCCCTTGGATTTTTCGACCTGGCTCTGTACCGGACCGATATCGAGGATTTTGCAGGGATTCCTATGCTCGATCTGCGCGCCTCCGCCATCGACGATTACCAGCGCATGATGAAGCGCGCCTTCGATCTTTGCTTTGGTGTATTTGCTTTGATCCCGGCACTGCCCGCGATGGGGGTGCTTGCCTTGCTGATTCTGCTCGAGGATGGCGCCCCGGTCCTCTTCCGCCAGAAGCGAGTCGGTGAGAATGGACGCCTGTTTGAGATGCTCAAGTTCCGGACCATGGTCCGGAATGCCGAAGAACTGCGGAGTCAGGTGGAGAGGCTGGATGAGCAAGGAAACCTGATCCACAAGGCCAAGGATGACCCCCGCGTCACGCGGATGGGACGTCTGCTCCGCCGCTTCAGCCTGGATGAGCTCCCGCAGCTTTTTAACATCCTCGCAGGGACGATGAGCCTGGTCGGACCGCGCCCTGAAATGCCATATCTGGTCGAACATTATCAGCCGTGGCAGAGAAAGCGGTTTGCAGTGCCTCCGGGCCTGACGGGCTGGTGGCAGGTCAACGGTCGGAGTGACAAGCCTATGCATCTGCACACGGAGGATGATCTGTATTACATCCAGAACTATTCGATCTGGCTGGACCTGCAGATCATCGTGCGTACGATCTGGGTGGTGCTGGTCGGCAGGGGGTCCTATTGATGTTCAGGAAAATTGCAGATAACCGTGATGAGGCATCTCTTGCAGTGCAATTCCGAAGAAAACGATTTGCCTTTTTCAATTCGTTGTTATCGCGGTTGAAGCGCCCAGTAACTATCCTGGATGTGGGTGGCGCGGAAGGCTACTGGAAAACGATGGGAATGGATGCTGACGATCAGGTCTTCATAACGCTGCTGAATCTGACTGAAGAGGAGGTGACCCTGCCGAACCTGACCAGTGTTGCCGGGGATGCGCGTCAACTGGAGTATGATGATAACAGCTTTGATGCTGTCTTTTCAAATTCTGTGATCGAACATGTGGGAGATCGCATGGATCAAATAAAAATGGCGAACGAGGTAAGGCGAGCGGGCAAGCGCTATTTTGTTCAAACACCCAATCGCTATTTCCCGCTCGAGCCTCATTTTCTTTTCCCGTTCTTTCAGTTCTTGCCTGTACCGGTGCGAATTCGGCTGTTACAAAACTTCAAGCTTGGCTGGTTTCCACGCACGCCTGAACCCGCTCGCGCAAGAGAGATCGTGGAAAGCATCCGATTGCTTGGCAGAGATGAGTTTCTTGGGCTATTTCCCGGATCGGGTCTCTACGAAGAGAAAGTTTTCGGCATGACAAAATCCTTTGTTGCGTATGGAGGCTGGGACTCTGCGTGACTAAATGGTTATCACAGACAAGACTTGATTCCGTTATTTTGTTCCTTGCGCTGCTCCTGGCAAATCTTCGGGCGACGATCTTCGTTTTCCTGCACCCGGATGTCTCGACATTGCTGGGGCCCGCCTGGATCGAGATCATGCTCTGGTTTTTGATTGCCGTGACGACTGTATATAACCTGGCTCGAAGCGGGGAGATGGATGAGTTTTTGTCCATGTGGCGCCGGAACTGGCTGCCGGGGCTTTTCATCCTGCTTGCCTTGCTATCGACGCTGTGGTCGATGGGACCGCCGACAAGCTTGTTCAGTTCACTGGAATTGTTGTTTGCAGCCCTGGTTGCATCTTATTTTGGAATGCGTTTGGCGCCCGAGAAGCTCATGGACGCACTTTTCTGGTTCGGTGCTCTGCTGTTCGTTCTATCCATTGCACTCGTGTTTGGTGCTCCGCCCACTGGAACGATGTACTGGGCGCCCTTTAATGGAGCCTGGCGGGGGCTGTACTGGCATCGGAATCACCTGGCAAGCGTTGCCGCCTTCCTGAGCATCATTTATCTTTGCCGGATGTTCCTGGCGTTTCGAAGCCGCAATGCCAGCGGAATCCTGGATAGTGCTCTATATTTGCTCTCTCTCGTCATTTTGTATTTTGCCAGATCTGCGACTGGCTATGTAGTCTTCCTCGTCTTGCACGTGGCCGGGTTTGTTGCCCGGGCCTGGCTTCAACTGGAGCGTCGTCTGCGGAGCGGGCATTACATCCTGATCCTGATGGGAAGTGTTTTAGCCGCGATCTTCCTCCTGTTCAATCTGGACTTTGTATTTGGTCTATTCGGCCGTGATACAAGCATGACCGGGCGAGTCGGCCTCTGGACAAACCTGATCGAGCTGGGATCGCGCCGGCCGTGGTTGGGCCACGGTTTCGGCGCGGTCTGGACCCTGGACTCGTTCCGGGAAGAAATCCGTCAGCTTGCCGGGTGGCCCTCCCAGCCGCTGATCGCCGATAATGGATTACTGGATATTTACCTGCATCTTGGTCTTTTGGGGGTAGTGATCTTTTCCGGCGGGCTCATTCTGTCTACTGCTCGGTCGCTGCAATATGCGGTGAGACAGAAATCATTGGCGGCATTTTTCCCCCTGCTGGTGATGATTTACGCAGTCTTTGGTAATATTACCTTCAGTCTTTTTGCCGAGACGGAAGTCTTTGTCTGGTTTCTCATCATCGCTTCACTGTTCATTGCGACACCTCGTTCAGGGCAAGCGATTACTTTGTAAACTTTTTCTGCCACTCGAAGAGTTTGTTTAGCGCCTCGATCGGGGAGAGGGAATTGACGTCCAGCTCTTTCAACTCATTTAACAACGGACTGGATTCCGGGAACAGCAAAGCCTGCTGGGCCGCATGCGGATCGATCTTGACGGCGCGGCCAGATGTCTTCTCGAGTTCTGCCATGATCTCGTTCGCGCGCTGGATCACGGGCGATGGCAAGCCTGCCAGCTGCGCGACATGAATGCCATAGGAGCGGTCCGCGCCGCCCGGGACGATCTTGTGCAGGAAGACGACTTTGTTATCCGCCTCGCTGACTGCCACGTTGTAGTTGCGGACACCGGGAAGCAACTCCGCCAGTTGGGTCAATTCGTGATAGTGCGTCGCGAACAGTGTCTTGGCGCGCAGGTGCGGGTGGTTATGGATGTATTCGATCATACCCCAGGCGATGGAGAGTCCATCATAGGTGGATGTGCCGCGACCGATCTCGTCGAGAATCAGCAGTGAGCGTGAGGTCGCGTGATGCAAGATGTTCGCGGCTTCGATCATCTCGACCATGAATGTGGATTGCCCGGCGTGGATCTCATCCTGCGCGCCAATGCGGGTGAAGATCCGGTCGACGAGCCCTATCTTGGCAGAGTCGGCCGGGACGAACGAACCGATCTGCGCCATCAGTGCGATCAACGCCGTCTGCCGAAGATACGTGGACTTGCCGGACATATTCGGTCCCGTGATGACCCGCACGATCTCGCCATTCTCAAAGGTAACGTCATTAGGGATATAGCGCTTGTCGTGCAGGAATTGCTCCACCACTGGATGCCTGCCCTCGTGAATCTCCAATTGGCTGCCCTCCACGACCTCGGGGCGGACATAGCCGCCGAGGGCGGCCGTCTCCGCCAGGGCGGATAATACATCGAGCACGGCAAGCGAGCGGGCAATCTGCAGCAGCCTGTGTGCCGATTTACTCAGGGAGGCACAGCCTTCCTTGAAGAGCCGGAGTTCAATTTCGCGGATCCGATCCTCCGCGTTCAAGACCAGTGTTTCATATTCCTTCATCTCGGGCGTGATGAACCGCTCGGCGTTGACCAGCGTCTGCTTGCGGATGTAATTGGAGGGTGCCTTCTCCGCCGCGCCGCGCGAGATCTCGATGTAGTAACCAAAGACCTTGTTATATCCAACCTTCAGTGTCTTCAGGCCGGTCCGTTCGCGTTCGACTGCTTCGAGGCTGGCGATCCAGTCGCGGGCGTGCTGCGAGGCTTCGATGACCGAATCGAGCTCCTGTGAATAACCCGGCCGGATGACGCCGGTATTCTGCAGCGTAGCAGGGGGTTCATCGTCGATGCAGGCTTGCAACAGGGACAGCTCCTCGTTTGCCAGTTCCAATTTCGGCAGGGTCGAGGTTTGATCATTGCCAATCAGGGTCAAAATCTCCGGCAGGCGCGACAACGTGTCGCGCATCGCCACCAGGTCGCGCGGTTGTGCGTATCCGGCGAGGACGCGATTCACCAGGCGTTCCAGGTCTGCGAGCGGCTTGAGGGCGGCGCGCAGCTCAGCGCGTTTCATTCCATCGTCAAAGAAATATTGCACGCCATTCTGTCTGCGCTTAATCCGGTCCACATTGAGAAGCGGTTGGCTGACCCACTGGTGGATCATACGTTTGCCCATTGGCGTGACCGTCCGATCCAGGGTGCCGAGCAGGGATCCCTTGCGCTCGCCGCGCAGGGTCTCATCCAGTTCGAGGTTGCGGCGCGTAGCAGCATCCAGCGTCATGAATTCGTTGATGCTGTAGGAACGCAGAGTGGTAAGCAGGGTTAGCGAGTCGGGCTGTGTGTCTTTCAGATACTGGAGGATGGCACCTGCTGCCCGCATGGAGAGACTCTGACCTTTGATGCCAAAGCCCTGCAGCGTGGAAGCTTTGAAATGGGAAAGAAGTGTTTCTTCGCATTTCCCGGGCTCAAACCGCCATGCCGGATACGGTGTCTTGTGAGCCTGAATCCCATCGTTCAGCGTTTGGTTCTCAGGGTATAAAATCTCGGCGGGATGCAAGCGCGTCAGTTCAGCGCGCAGCGCCTCAATGGGCAGCTCGGTCACGGCAAACTCCCCGGTGGTGATGTCGACATAGGAAACGGAAGCAGTTCGTGAGCCGGCACTGAGCGAAGGCGAAGTGTCGCAAAAGACCGAAGCGAGATAGTTGTTCGAGTCCCCGGGCAGGAGCGCGGGCTCAGTCACCGTTCCGGGGGTTACCACCCGGATCACTTTACGGGGGAACAGTCCTTTGACGGGTGTCTCCCCAATCTGTTCACAGATGGCGACGTGATAGCCCTTTTCGATCAGTCGCGCCAGATAATTTTCCACAGCATGATAGGGAATCCCGGCCAGGGGCGCGCGCACCCCCTTTCCCACGGAGCGGGAGGTTAAAACGATATCGAGCTCGCGCGCGGTGACCTCCGCGTCTTCGTCGAAGGTTTCGTAGAAGTCGCCGAGTCGAAAAAAGAGGATCGTGTTGGGGTACTCGCGTTTTATTTCGAGATATTGCTGGCGGGCAGGAGAGACATCGTCATTATTCATAGTTTGATTTTACTTGGGCAGTTTGAGTTTTTTCAAGAGAAGGATTTTGGATGCCAATCAAGTGACCGGGAATAGAACAATTGTACTATATCTGTCACTCATCTTATAGGGAAATTAAAGCAACGGTTTGTTCATCGAAAAATGTTATCATTGGACGGGTTCGTTTAGAGCAAGCATCATGCTGCTCAAACTGTAAGAACGATCTTAGTAAAGCAGGAGTGAGACTATGTATATCGATCCAAATACAGGTGGAATCTTATTCCAGGCCCTGGCCGGTCTTCTGGCTGTGGTCTCCGCCGGGCTATTGTTCTTTTCCCGTCAGATCCGCCAGGGCATTGCCCGCCTTCGTCGCCGCGGCCGGAAGGATGAGGAAGATCCGTCCAAGTAAGAATTCAACTTCATGAAGACTTTGATCCTGGGATTTGACTCGTTTGACCCTGCCGTGTTTGATTCCATGGCGGGCCAAAATCAATTGCCGAACCTCGAAAAATTCAGCCAGGGGAATGGATACTCAAAGCTGCAAGTCTGCTCTCCACCTCAAACCGAAGTCTCCTGGACCAGCATCGCCACTGGTGCAGACCCCGGCGGGCATGGAATTTTTGACTTTGTGCACCGCGACCCCGCCAGTTACGCGCCTTATGTTTCCATCCTGCCCATCCGCAAGAGCGCGGTGGGCGAGCAGTTCGTCCCACCGTATACGGCAAAGACGTTTTTTGAAGAAGCTGCAGATATGGGATATCCCGCTACGGCCTTATGGTGGCCCGCCATGTTCCCGGCACGCCCGGCCCTGCCCGTCAATACCCTGCCCGGACTGGGGACACCGGATATTCGCGGTCAGCTTGGAGTGGGCACGCTGCTGACGACGGAAGACGAACAACTGAAAAAGACATCCGTCGTGAGGCTGGCTTCGAATGGCAAGGGCCGTTTCACTGCGGAACTACCCGGCCCACAAACGCCGGGACGCGACGGCCCCCGGACGATCAGCTTACCCCTCAGCCTGGATGTGATCGATCAAACTACCGCGCGCTTAACGATTGACGGTCGTCAGCTTGAGCTGCGCTCCGGCCAGTGGAGCGACATCGTCGAACTGCGCTTCAAAGGCGGTTTGTTGTTGAACGTGCATGCCATCACACGTTTTATCGTCAATAGTCTGGAAGGTAAGGTCCGTGTATATGCCCTGCCACTGCAAATCCACCCCTTACATTCTCCCTGGCATTACGCGTCCTCCAGCTCGTTCTCGAAGAAGTTGTGGAAGGACGTGGGACCCTACCTCACGCTGGGCTGGCCGCAGGATACGACGGGCCTGGAGGATGGCTGCATTACCGACGATCAATTTCTCGAGCTTTGTACGTCCATTTTCGATCGCCGCATTCAGATCCTCTATTACCTCATGAATGATTTCCAGGAAGGCGTGCTTGCGGCGATCTTTGACGACCTGGATCGCGTCCAGCATATGTTCTTCCACAATCGCATGGACGTGGTGCTTGAATGGTACAGGCGTCTGGATCAGTTTGTCGGCGATGTCAGCGCGCGTGTGGATGGGTGGGCCGGTAAGTACCGTTATCTCATCCTGTCCGATCACGGGTTCTCTCATTTTGGAAAGAAGGTCCACCTCAATCGCTGGCTGGCCGACAAGGGTTATCTCGCCCTGAAGAATGGCAATCATGATCTCAGCGGTGTGGATTGGAATAAAACACAGGCGTATGCGGTCGGACTGAACAGTGTTTACCTGAACGTTGCAGGTCGGGAGGGGCAGGGGACTGTTACCGCGCAGGAAATAGAGCCTTTGCTGACGGAGCTCAATAGCAAACTGTCAGCCTGGCAGGATGCCGATCAAAGTCCCGTCATCCAGAAGATCCGCCTCAAGCATGAAACGTACTCTGGCCCCTACGCGCGCTTCGGACCGGACCTTGTGGTGGGCTACGCCGCCGGTTACCGCGCCTCCGCTGAAACAGGGCTCGGCAAAATCCCTGCTGCGGCTCTGGAACCGAATACCGATCACTGGGGGGCGGATCACTGCATGGACTCAGATGTGGTCCCCGGCGTGATCTTTGCCAACCGCGACCTGCGCGACTTTGGCGCGATCTCGTTTCGTGACATTCCCTTTCTCGCGATTGGCAGGCACCTCGACCAATCGAAGCTCAAGCCGCCTTCCCAGGCTTCAGGTGAAGGACAGAAAGACGTGGAGGAACGCTTAAGAGGACTGGGCTATCTCTAAATGAAATTGTTTTCCCGATCGAATAAAAAGAATGATGAAAAGCAGCCGGTCATCATTGTCTCCGGCTTGCCGCGTTCCGGCACATCGATGATGATGCGCATGCTCACAGAGGGTGGCCTCGCGGTTCTTACCGATGAACGGCGCCGCGGCGATGACGATAACCCGAACGGTTATTTTGAATTGGAAGAGGTAAAGCAGCTCAGGGAGGGAAACGCCGCCTGGCTCAAACAAGCCAACGGAAAAGTAGTGAAAGTAATCTCTTCCCTGTTGGAATATTTGCCTGATCAATATCACTACAAGATCATTTTCATGGAGCGCGACTTCCATGAGACTCTTGCCTCCCAGAAAAAAATGTTGGACCATCGAGGCCAGGAATCCCGATTGAGCGACACAGAGATGGAACAGCAGTTCCAGACGCACCTGGCCGCCATGAAGCCATGGCTGATCCGCCAGCCTAACATGGAGGTGCTATACGTCAATTACAACGCGCTGATGGCAGGGCCGGAACCGTTTTGTGATCGAATCACCGATTTCCTGGGCTTGCCACTCGACCGTTCACAAATGCTTGCCGTGCCAGATAAACAGCTCTATCGGAATCGCGTGACTTCTGAAAAATAGCCGCTGGAATTTATTGGTATGCGAAGACGCCTTCCGGAACCTCAGTCGATCTTACAGGTCTACGCTGTCATCGCTGTGATGTTCGCGGGGTGGACGATCACTTCTTTCCTGTGGAAGCTTTCTGCCTGGCTGCTCCTTTTGAATCTGGGAGAACTATTCACCATTTTTTCGTATGCGATGGCTGCCAATTTCCTCGAAAGCCTCGTGATCCTGTTGCTGCTTCTAACGTTATCTGCTTTACTTCCGGCGCGATTTCTGCGGGATGACTTTGTGGTCCGTGGGACGATTTTAGCTGTAGGGCTGATCGGCTCGTTGATGGCATTTGTGGGTTCGGAGATGCGGTTCGGAATTGGCAGCGGACTCTTCTTGTTGAGCGCACCCTTTATCATTCTGACGCTGATGGCGTTCCTCCTCTATCGTTCTTCAGCGTATCGTTGGTTGCGTTCCCTGGCTGTATGGCTGTCAGACCGTGTTGTAGTGTTTCTCTTTGTTCTCCTCCCCTTATTCGCTGTTGCTGCGGTATACGTGATCTTACGAAATGTCGCGTAGGGATCCGGATGACCACCATCAGCCGCCGCGACTTCCTGAAGACCTCTGCTGCCCTGATGGCTGGCGTCACGTTGGCGGGCGCGTCACGACTTCTTTCTCCACCGAATTCTCAAAACACTGCCAAGCCAAATATTCTTATTTTCGTGTTTGATGCTATGTCGGCACAGAACCTTTCGCTTTATGGTTATGAGCGGGAGACCACTCCAAACTTAAACAGGTTTGCCAGGCGTGCTTCGGTGTATCACAGGCATTATGCCACCGGGAATTTTACGACCACAGGGACCGCTTCTTTACTCACCGGGTTAAATCCATGGACGCATCGCGCCATCAATTACCGCGGCATGATCGAACGCCGCCTTGTGGACCGAAATCTCTTCAAGCTGATTGGTCCGGAATATACGCGTTTTGCGTTTACCCAGAACCTCTGGGCGGATCTCCTCCTCAGCCAGTTTGAAGCGGATCTCGATATTCATCTACCTTCCGGGTCCTTTCGTCAATTTGTTGATTCCTCGGTCCAGCCCGATGACCTGCCCGCAGACCGCGGATTCGCTTACTATGCCTTCACGGATTTTTTCAACCTGAGAGTGGATGATCCACACCCGTTCCCTGGTTCTCTTCTGATCGCTTCTGCCGATCTTTCGCGGGCGTTGGCACCCAATCGGAGGCATGTCTCTATGCAATATCCGAGAGGACTTCCGACCAACTATGATTATTCCTATGAGAATGGAAATGTGCTGGATGGGATTGGCGGGCTGGTAAAACATTCCCTGGTGCAATCGGCGCCCTATTTGGCGTATTTCCATCTCTGGTCTCCACATGATCCTTACAATGCGCGCAAGGACTTTGTTGGTATGTTTGAAGAAGAGCTGCGAGTGCCATCGAAACCTCGTCATGCCCTATCAGCAACCGATCATCCTGAGAAAGATCTACGGAAGTATCGCCGCGAGTACGATGAATATATTGCTGACCTGGATGACGAATTTGGCAGGTTGATCTCCGACCTGGAGCGAACCGGCGTATTGCAGAACAGCTATGTGATCGTCACATCTGATCATGGAGAATTGTTTGAACGTGGGGAGATCGGGCACGCTTCCGTATTGATGTATGCGCCGGTGACACATGTGCCTCTGCTCATTTCTGCGCCCGCACAGCAGACCCGTTTGGATTTCCATTCCATCACGAGTAATGTGGACATTCTCCCCACCGCCTTGCAGATCTCCGGAAAGGAGATTCCAGAGTGGGTGGAAGGGGAGCTCCTGCCGGGTTTCGGCGGCATGGAAGATGCCGCGCGCAGTATCTTCCCTTTGATGGCAAAAGACAACGCCGCGTTTCGGCCGATCACACACGCGACGTTTGCCATGATCCAGGGCGGTTACGAGCTGCTTTACTATACCGGATATCCAGGACACCCGGATCAATATGAGCTTTATCATCTGGACGAAGACCCGAATGAGTTGCAGAATCTATTTACTAAGGATATAACTACGGCATCCCATATGAAAGACGAATTGCTGGAGGCCCTCAACGCTGCCAATCGCAATTTTCAAATGAAATAATACAAGGAGAACTTTCGATGTACAAGCTGGTTTTGGTCCGTCACGGACAAAGCACATGGAATTTGGAGAACCGTTTCACCGGCTGGACGGATGTCGGGTTGACTGACCTGGGGCGGGACGAAGCCTATGAGGCGGGGAAGCTGCTCAGGGACGGCGGCTATGTTTTTGATGTGGCATACACGTCGGTGTTGCGTCGCGCGATTCAAACACTCTGGACAGTCCTGACAGAAATGAATCTCGAGTGGATTCCCGTCACGAATGCATGGCAGCTGAATGAGCGTCACTACGGTGCCTTGCAGGGATTGAACAAGGCGGAGACGGCAGAGAAATTTGGCGAGGCGCAGGTGAAGATCTGGCGGCGCAGCTACGACGTCCCGCCCCCGCTCCTGGAGCTGGACGATGACCGCCATCCGCGGTTTGATCCGCGGTACGCTTCGCTGACTCCCGAACAGCTGCCAGCCACCGAATCACTCAAGATCACGCTTGAGCGTGTCCTGCCTTACTGGCACGCCACCCTGGCGCCTGTGATCCAGTCCGGCCAGCGCGTGATTATTGCGGCGCATGGGAACAGCATCCGCGCGCTGGTGAAGTATCTCGACGATATTTCCGATGCAGAGATCACCGAATTGAATATTCCCACCGGTCTGCCATTGGTTTACGAACTCGACGAGAACCTAAAGCCAATCAAGAACTATTACCTGGGCGATCCGGAAGAGGCAGCCCGCAAAGCGGCGGCAGTGGCAAATCAGGCAAAAGTCAAGTAGTGCTTCGCATCCTTCAAGCCCGCATCCCAGACAAACGAAACATAGTGACCGTTTTGGCGGTCGCTATGTTTCTCGTTTACACCTGGACTCTCTTCACCTCGTTCTGGAAATTGCCGTCCTGGCTGTTCTTTTTGCAGGTGGGTGAGATCCTTTCCATTTACGCCTATGCATTCGTCATCAACTTTTTGGAGAGCATACTGCTTGTGCTTCTGGTACTCGTACCGGCGATCCTCCTGCCCCGCCGGTGGTGGACAGACACATTTATAGCCAGGGCGCTGGCATTGATCTTGATTGTTTTGGGGTCGGCCACGGTTCACATATCTCTCTATCGGACCCCTGATACAAGGCCAATCTTCGTCCATGGCCAACTCCTGTGGTGGGTAGTGACGCTATTGGTCGCTCTGCTCCTGACATGGATGGCTGGAAGTGTTGAGTGGCTTCGAAGGGGGCTGGAAAATATGGCAGACCGATTTGTTGTCTTCCTGTATATTTATTTGCCTCTGACGATGATCGCATTCCTGGTCGTAGCTGCGCGCATCTTTCTCTAGAATTCAACCATGGCTTCCCTTACACGCCGAGATTTTCTGAAACTCGCTTCTCTGTTCGCGGCTGGAAGCGTGTCCACCCTAACCATACCTTCCCTCCGGCAGCCCGGTGTTCGCCCCAGCATGATCATCATTTTGTTCGATGCCATGTCTGCCAGGCACATGTCGCTCTATGGGTACCAGCGTGACACGACACCAGAATTGAGTCGGTTTGCAGAGCGCTGCACGGTCTTTAATGCGCATTATTCTGCGAGTAATTTCACAACCTCGGGTGTGGCGTCCATGCTGACTGGCATGTATCCCTGGAAGCACCGTGCTCTCACACAGGGCGGGATCGTGAAGCGGGATGTGGTTCCCTTTAATCCGTACACTCTTCTCGGAAGCGAGTATTACCGCTTGATGTTTGCGCAAAATTTCTGGCCCGACCGGCTAGTCGCGCAATATTACGACCAGGTGGACCACTTCCTTCCACAGACCGCCTACAGTATGCGTGGTAACACACTGGTCAAGAGCTGGGTGGGGAAGGACCGCTTGCTCGCTTCCATTGCGTTTGATGAATTTCTGTTCCCTGCCCAAACGGATCGGCCCGGCTCTGCTTTTCTGAACTATCTTTACAAAAGCCGTGTTTCCCATTCCATCGAGACTCAAAAGATCCAGCCCGGTTATCCAAATGGCGTGCCTGAAGTAGAGGGATATTATGTGTACCTGAATGAACAAGTCTACAAAGGCGTTCTGGCAGAGATCTTGAAGCTAAAAGACAAGCACCCCTACTTTGCTTACTTCCATTTGTTCTCGCCACACTCACCTTACAAGCCGGGTGGAAAGTTCTCACGCCTCTTTCGAAACGATGGGTTCCAGATTCCGGCCAAGCATGTCGTCCCACAATTTGCCTCGCTCTATTCTGAATCGGAGCAGTCCTTGTTGAGAAAGCGGACTGCTTATGACCGGCAGATCGCGGCGGTGGATGCTGAATTTGGAAAGCTGGTGGATCAACTCGAGGCAAGCGGCGTATTGGATGACAGTTACCTCATCGTGACCTCGGATCACGGGGAGATGTTCGAGCGCGGCTTTAGCGGTCACGGCGGGCGGCTGATGTACGAGCCTGTCCTGCAGACCCCTCTGCTCATACACGCACCGAAGCAGACCACACGGATCGATGTCAACATACCGACCAGCAATGTGGATATCCTGCCGACTCTGTTATCCATTGCTGGAAAAGAAATCCCTGATGAGTTGGAAGGGCAGGTCCTGGCTGGCCTGGGTGGGGCCGAAGCTAAGGACCGCCCGGTATTTTCGATGGCGGCCTGGCAAAATTCTGCATTCCTTCCGCTCAGCAAGGCAGCCTTTGCCTTGCGAAAAGGCGCGTACAAACTGATCGCCTATCTGGGCTATGGCGGCGATGACGGGATCTATGAACTCTACGATATTGATCACGACCCGGAAGAGTTGCGTGAGGTGAGCGCAGAGGAACCCTCTCTGTTGTCTGAGTTGAAGGAAGAATTTCTCGCACAACTGCAAGCTGCAAATCGCCCTTTTGAACAAAACAAATAAGGTAGTACAGCCTCGTGGCGCTGGTTGGCCAAAATCATAGGGATCCATCTGGATCCCGAGGCTCATTCAGGCTGCTGCGCTGCCAGCGCAATTGCTTGCGAGATGTCTTTCTGATCTTCCAGAAATTGGGACAGTTTCTTCGTTTTGTATTTTCCATGACCGTTGTTCTTGATTTGGGTCTCGATCGGTGACATCAACTGATCGATCATCCGCTGCATGGCCTCACTGCTCTTCTGTCCCTTCTGCATCAAACCGCTTAGGAAAAGACCCAGGATGATTTTTTGTGCTTCTCGAAGTTGGTTGTGGAACTCATCCATCCTTTTCAGGCTCCGGTAATAGAGCGTCAGGAAAATGCTTGATATAAATGTGGTGATGACGCCGGAGATTCCGGTAATGTAGGCAATTTCAAGTCCCTGCTGGCTCACCATTTGTGAGGCGATGGCGACCGCAGCACTTGCCATGACCAGGGCAAAACCCGCGGCAGCAATTCCAACGCTCCAGTTGAAAATCTTCTGTGCCTGTAGTTGAACTTCAGTTACGTAGGATTCACATTCAATACAGTTCAGCAGCAGCAGGTACTTGAATACTTCCTTTCCCTTTGCATTTCCCAGTTTTTCGATATATTTCGCTTCGTTGACGGAACATTGTTTGACTTTGTTCAATAAATGCTTATGGAGGGATTTCTCCCCATTGGCGGGCGGCTTTTGATCGCCTGTTGCTGGAGGGATATTGTCGGTTACGGTCTTTTCGCTCATAGGTTTACCTTCAGTTGCCGCGCCTGCGGGCAAATGGTTAAGAATTGGCAGCTGCAGAGAGAAGAACGCTTCCCATCACCAAGATCAAGATTGCCAAGATCAGCACCAGACCAACTCTTTCTTTGGCGATCGCAGTAATTCTGGATGGAATTAAGGCGCGCCAGGGAGAGCGGCTGCGCGCCTCCTGGTGCATTTCAGCGATATGAATTTTGTTGACTTGCTCTCGTGTGTACATATCCAGCATGTTCATTGCTGCATCCTCTGTCCATGTGCTTTCTGCTAGGTGTCTTGTCGAGGCGTCGGGGTCTTTGCGTTAGAATTGAGTCATGCCTTTGCCTCTTGATTACATAAACGAACTTCGCAAAGTTTTTCGGGGAGAAATCAGGAATGACCCTGCCGCCCGCATTCTCTACAGCACGGACGCATCCATCTATCAGATGGAGCCTCTCGGCGTGGCATTTCCCAGAAGCCAGGAGGACCTCCATGCGGCTGTGGAATTGGCTGCGAAGTATACGCTCCCCATCCTGGCGCGTGGGGCGGGTACAAGCCTGGCGGGCCAGGCGATTGGGGAGGCGCTCATCTTGGATTGCTCGCGCTGGCTCGACTCGATCCTTGAAATTAATTCTGAGGCGCAAACCGCAACCGTTGAACCGGGACTCGTACTTTCGAAGCTGAACACATCCGCGGCGAAACATGGATTGATGTTCGGTCCCGATCCGGCTTCCGCGGAGCGCGCCACGCTGGGTGGGGTGATCGCCAATAATGCGACCGGCGCGCACTCCCTGTCGTATGGCATGACCGCTGACCATTTGATATCTGCCGATGTGATTGCCTCGGATGGAAGTCTGGGACTATTAGGCGAACAAAGCGCTCTGGATGGCCCTTTACTCGCCAACCTTTATTCCACCGTCCTTGCCATCCGCGAAAACTATGCGGAGACGATCACGCAGAACTGGCCGCGATCCTGGCGCAACTCGGCGGGCTACCGGCTCAACTATTTGCTTCCCTGGAGTCCATCGGCCCCTTCACAATGGATCGGCCGCACCTACCCTGCAAACCTGACTCCTGATGCCCTGAATCTGGCACCCTTACTCGCCGGCAGTGAGGGGACATTAGCCGTGATTCGCCGTGCAACAGTCCACCTGGTTCCAAAGCCACGGCACACGATCCTGGCTGTGCTGGCGTATCAAAGCAACGCGGATGCCTGTGACGATGTACCGCGCCTCTTGACGCATCATCCGTCCGCGATAGAGCTGGTGCCAAGGATGATCATCCGCCTGGCACGCGGCGTACCGGAGTATGCGCGGCAGATGGGGTGGGTGATTGGTGATCCTGCCGCGCTCCTGGTCGTCGAGTTTAGCGGCGATGAGCCGCGGGTGTTGAGAGACGCGGCGCACAGGGTCGGCGAGATCCTGACGATTGCCGAATCCAGGGAAGATCAAGCGCGCGTCTGGAACATTCGCAAGGTTGGCCTGGGTTTGCTGGATTCCCGCCCACAGTCCGCGCGTCCGGCCGCGTTCATCGAGGACTGCGCCATTCCCGTGCAACGACTCGGTGAATTCGTCCGTGAGGTCGAAAAGATCTTATCCGGGCATGGGACGGAAGGTGGCATGTACGCGCATGCCTCGGCAGGCTGCCTACATATTCGTCCGATCCTGGATTTAAAGACAGCGCGCGGCGTGACCGACCTGCGTTCCATCAGCGAAGCGGTCCTCGCCCTGACCCTGAAACTGGGCGGTGCCATGAGCAGCGAACACGGCGATGGTCTGTCTCGCTCCGAATTCCTGGAGCAGACCTATGGTCCCGAGTTGACGGATGCCATGCGCCTGTTGAAGCGCGCAGCCGATCCGAAGAACATCCTGAACCCCGGCAAGATCATCGGCGCGCCGAAGATGGATGTTAACCTACGCTATGGTGTTGACTACCGGACGCGGCTGTGGGAGACAAGTCTTTCCTTTGCCCGCAACGGTGGCATGGACGTTGCCATCGAACAATGCAATGGACAGGGAGTTTGCCGAAAAGATACGGGCGTGATGTGTCCCTCGTATCAGGCCACGCGCGAGGAGATGCATTCTACACGCGGCCGGGCGAATTTGTTGCGGCAGTTGATCAGAAGACCATTGACGCAAGATGATGGCTCACTGTCCACGGTCAATGGTCTATCGTCTTTTGATCTGAAGCAAGTTGAAGCTACCGCGGCTGCGCTCGACCTGTGCCTCGCCTGCAAAGGCTGCAAAGCAGAGTGCCCATCGGGCGTGGACATGGCGAAACTCAAGTTCGCCTTTCAATCAGAATATTACAAGACTCATCGCAGGCACCTGCGGGATTATGTCTTCGGCTATTTTCATATCGCTGCTGGGTTGGCTGCCTCCCTGGCACCGGCCACGAACGCGTTGCTGGAAATCAATCTGATCAGGAATCTGGTGGCAAAAATGTTGGGGATTACGCCTCACCGTCCATTTCCCAAATTTTCAAGCCCACGGACAAGGTCGCTAACCACGGAGATACCAAGACATGGGAGAAAAATAATCTTTTTGTCTGATCCATTTGCGCGTTACATCGAGCCGGAGACGGAACAAGCAGCCTTAGATATCCTTTCGGATTGCGGGTTGGAGGTGCATATGCTGCCGATCTTGGGGGCAGGCGCCTCGTTTCTGTCGAAGGGATTTATCGATCAAGCACGTGCGCACGCGCAGCGGGTGCTTGATTTATGGCAGCAGATGGATCCTGAGCGCGAAATCCCTGTAGTTGGCATCGAGCCGCCAGAGATCTATGCCCTGAAGCACGACTACATCGACTTACTTCCTGAGCGGCAGAAGGAAATAAACCTGCGTATCAATCAGATATGGCTTCTCGACGAATTTCTCCTGCGTTCTGAAGAGTTCAGTAGCTTGCGTATAGCCAATGATGCACTTTTAGCTGCTCGTGAACATAGTTTACCCCTCGCGAAAGTCAGCTTTCACCCTCATTGTCACCAGCGCGCTGAGGGGCCCTCGCCAGATGGCTTGCCTAGTGGAACCAGCGCGACCATCGAACTCCTGCGATCCTGCGGTTATGATGTGGAATTGATGGACACTGGCTGCTGCGGCATGGCGGGCACGTTCGGCTACGAGGCAGAGCACTATGAACTGTCGATGAAGGTGGGAGCGCTGAAGTTGTTTCCTCACATTAGACAATGGGAGCTGGAGAATGGAGAGAGCATAGATCCAAAATCGTCGATCGTCGATCGTCCATCGTCCATTGCTGCAAGTGGTGCCGCCTGCCGGATGCAGATCAAACAGGGAACAGGTGTTGAGGCGATGCATCCTATTCTGCTGGTGGCAAAACAAGTCCAGGAGTGGAAATCTCATGGCAAATGAAAAGAATCGAACGGTCTGGTCCTCCCACCAGGGGGACCTCCGCAAAACGTCCAAGGAAATGCCGAAGGTCAGATCTTTTCCCCCTCACGAACAGACCGTTTACCTCCACCGCGACTCGAAGGGACGCGCTGGGAAGGCGGTGACGCTGGTGAAGAACCTGGTACTGTCTGACAACGATCTGAAAGCCCTGGCGACCAGGCTCAAACAAATCTGCGGCAGCGGCGGGACGGTGAAGGAGGGCATTATCGAGATCCAGGGCGAGCATCGGGAGAAGATCGCAGCGGCGTTGAAGAAGATGGGCTATAAGGTGAAAATTGCAGGCGGGTAAAGATTGCTCCTCGATTTGTCTTGACATCACATATCTCCTGATGTAAACTGCCTGAGCAAGAAAACCCTGAAGAAAGGAGCGCATTCCATGTTTCGACTGACCCTGACCAGACGTGAACACAACCACATACCTTCTCGGAGTGCGCCTGTTGACCGGTAACGGTCTCTCTTGTGTGTCTTTAGACCACGGTGCACTTCTGCACCGTGGTTTTTTGTTAAAGTGAGCTACCGCCCTGAGCGGCGACGCAGTCGAAGCATAGTTTCCATGAAACTCTTGCAGTTTTAAATGATAAGCGCTTTGACTGCGTTGGACCGAAGACTACGTCTTACTCCGCTGAGCGCGGACAGGAATCTCTTATGAACCTACCATTCAAAGCCTACTGGGATCTTCTTTCACAGCATATCCGCCCGCAGAAGGAACGGTTTATCCTACTTGCCACTCTTCTGCTCGGTAGCATCGGTTTGCGGATCTTTGCCCCGCAGATCATGCGGACCTTCATCGATGCCGCCCTGGCGGGTGAGGCGCTGCAGACCCTCACGTGGACCGCGCTTACGTTTATCGGGGTGGCGTTGCTGCAGCAGGTCATCGCGGTCGGTGTGACCTATCTCGGCGAGAACGTCGCCTGGACGGCGACCAATGACCTGCGGGCCGAGCTTGCCTGGCATGCCCTGAACCTCGACATGCGCTTCCACAACGACCATACACCCGGTGAATTGATCGAGCGCATCGATGGGGATGTGACCGAGCTGGCAACATTCTTCTCGCAGTTTGCCCTCAACCTGGTGAGCAATGGCCTGCTGCTGGTCGGCATCCTGGTTGCACTGTTCCTTGAGGATTGGAGAGCCGGGCTCGGGTTTACAGTCTTCTCGTTTGCGACCATCCTGATCCTGGGGCGGCTGAAGGATATTGCCGTTCCGCACCAGAAGGCGCGCCGCCAGGCAGAAGCCGCGATGTACGGATTTCTTGAGGAGCAGCTGGCTGGCACGGAAGACATCCGCTCGAGCGGCGCGGTGGACTATTCCATTCGTGAGCTGTTTCGCCATCAGAGCATCATCTTCACACACAACCAGCGCTCCCATCTCAAGCGCTGGATCATCGAGAACGCGATGGGTTTTGCCCTCACAATCGGAACCTTGCTTGCGATCGGCAGCGGGTACTGGCTCTTCACAGCTGGCCTGGTCACAATCGGCACGGTCTATCTCTTCATCCACTACATTAATTTGCTTGAGGAACCCTTCTGGGCGATGACCCATGAGATCGAGAGCTTCCAGACGATCGGTGCGTGTGTAGAACGGCTGACCGAGTTCCGGGAGTTCAAGCCGGAGGTGCTCGATGGCTCAGGCATCGAAGTCCCTGCACAGCCGCTCGCGCTCCGGTTCAATAATGTGACATTCTCCTACAACGGAAATGATACCATCTTGAGCAACCTCTCGTTCCAGCTGAAGCCAGGTTCTGTGCTCGGATTGCTGGGTCGCACGGGCAGCGGCAAGACCACGCTGGCGCGCCTCATCTTTCGTCTCTACGATCCGAAGGTTGGCAGTATAGAGATCAACGGAGAAGATATACGCGAGGCAAAGCTTGCAACTCTGCGGCGCAGTATTGCCATCGTCACGCAGGATGTGCAGTTGTTCCGCGCCAGTGTGCGCGATAACCTGACGTTCTTCGACCGCTCGATCTCCGATGAGCAGATCCTTGCTACTCTCGAAGAATTGGAATTAGGCGACTGGTACCGCTCCCTGCCCCAGGGATTAGATACCGGCTTGGACACTGGAAGTCGTTCCCTGTCTGCGGGCGAGGCGCAATTGCTGGCGTTCACGCGGGTCTTCCTGCGCAATCCTGGGCTGGTGATTCTCGATGAAGCCTCCTCACGCCTGGACCCCGCCACCGAACAGCGTCTTGAACGCGCCATCGACAAGCTGCTCCGGGACCGGACCGCGATCATCATCGCGCACCGCCTGGGCACCGTCCACCGGGCGGGTGAGATCATGATCCTGGAGAGCGGCCGCGTCAGCGAGTACGGCGATCGACAGCAACTGGCGGCAGACCCCGGCTCGCGCTTTTGTCAGCTGCTGCAGACTGGGTTGGAGGAAGTGTTGGCATGATGGAGTCAACGACTCCAGTCGTTGCAGTTATTCCAAAGTCTGGAGACTTTGGATTCCGGATGGAAATATTATGACCGAAACTATCTCAACTCAAAAAGTCCCCGCCCTGCCTGCCTGGCGCGTGATCTGGGAGATGCTGCGCTTCCGCCCCTGGCTGTGGTTCATCGACCTGCTCTGTGTGACGCTGATCCGGTTCGTATGGCAGATCGCACCGGCGTTGATTATCAAAGCCTTCTTCGATATGTTGACCGGCGCGGCCCAGTTGACCTTCGGTATCTGGACGATTGGCGCATTTGCCCTGGCTACGTGGATCGGGCGTGTCGTTGCCAGCTATGGTTTTTACTACGCGGACGTGCCGATCTTTGCCGATATCCCGACGTTGCTTCGCAAGAATTTGCTGCGGTATATCCTGCGTCGCCCGGGTGCCTCGGCGCTGCCGGATTCCGCTGGCGAGGCGATCAGCCGTTTCAAAAACGACGTCAATGAGATTCCGCTCTTCGTGATCCTCATCAATGACATCGCGGTGGGTATCGGGATTGTCATTGTTGCCATTGCGTTGATGGTGCAGATCAGCCCCTGGGTTACCGTGATGGCTTTGATCCCGTTGATCGTTGTTGGCATCGTCGCCAATATCGCTACCAAACGGATCGAGCACTACCGCCGCGCTTCCCGTCAGGCGACGGGGAATGTGACCGGCTTCATCGGTGAGTTCTTTGGGGCAGTGCAGGCTGTAAAGGTCGCGACCGCCGAAAGGAATGTGATCGACCACTTCCACAGACTCAACGATGATCGCCGCAAGCTGACGGTCCGTGAGAAGCTATTCGACGATGTGCTCAGCTCCATTTACCGCAACACCTCTACGCTCGGGACGGGTGTCATCCTGATCCTCGTGGGACAGTCCATGCGCGCGGGCACATTCACACTCGGTGATTTTTCGCTGTTCGTCTACCTGCTGCAGAGCATGGGCGACCTGACCACTTTTGCCGGTATGCTCGCGGCGCGTTACAAGCAGCTCGATGTCTCTGTTCAGCGCATGTATCGTCTGATGGAGAACGCGCCCCTGGACGCCCTTGTCCAACACAGCCCGGTGGACTTGAACGGTCCCCTCCCAGAGGTGAAATACCCGCCTAAGAGCCCTTCCGATCGCCTGGAGGAGCTGTCTGCTGTCAATCTCACGTTCCACTACCCGAATTCCATGAACGGTATCCACGGCATGAACCTGCGCCTGGCACGCGGCAACTTGACGGTGGTAACGGGGCGGATCGGCTCGGGGAAGACAACTCTACTGCGCGCATTGTTGGGTTTGCTCCCGGTTGAGTCAGGTGAAGTCTTCTGGAATGGCGAATTGATCCATTCCCCTGGCGATTTCTTCGTGCCCCCGCGCTGCTCGTATACAGCGCAGGTGCCGCGTCTCTTCAGCAATAGCCTGCGCAACAACATCCTGCTCGGGCTGGACCGCACGGAGGATGACATCTATCGAGCAACCAGGCTCGCCGTGATGGATCGTGACCTGGAAGAGCTCGATGACGATCTCGAGACGATGGTCGGGGCACGCGGCGTCAAGCTCTCAGGCGGGCAAATGCAGCGCGCCGCTGCCGCACGTATGTTCATCCGTGAACCAGAGTTACTGGTCTTCGATGACCTCTCCAGCGCGCTGGATGTCGAAACAGAACGCCAGCTCTGGGAGCGGATCTTTGCCGAAGATGGGAAGACCTGTCTCGTGGTCTCGCATCGCCGTCCGCTACTGCGCCGCGCCGATCACATCATTGTGCTCAAGGATGGAAGGGTCGAAGCAGAAGGGGTGTTGAGCGAACTGCTCGAGACGAGCGCTGAGATGAAGGAATTATGGAGGAAGGAGATCAGGTGAAGGCGAATAGTTGAGCGAGTTCAGGGGTTGCCATGGGCGGCGCTTTCCTGAACATTAGCTCACCCCGAAAAATCTTCGGGGTGAGACGAAGAGATTCTTAAAATTCTTCGTGTTTCAGTGTCTCTGTGGCTAGAACGTCTACCTGATAGTGATGCCGCTGACAATGGTATCTGCAGAGTTATTTTTCCGTCCACCCTTCGAGGCGGAAGAAGCGTGAGAGCTTGTCGCTTAGTTTGGGTGCAAAAACATTGATGTAGTACAGGAGCTTTGCCTGGGGCGGCACGATGACGATCGGCTTGCGCTTTCGAATTGCGTCGATGATGGCACCGGCAACATTCTGGGGTGAGATCTTGGGCGAAACCCACGAAAAGCGCAGGTGCTCGATCATGACTGTATCTACCCGGCCGGGCAGCACATTCGTAACCGAGATGCCTTGGTCACTCACCTCCTGGCGGAGCACCTCACAAAAGCCAGTGAGCGCGAACTTAGCCGAGACGTAGGGGGCATCGGGCGGCAGGCCGATCTTGCCGTCCATGCTCGTGACGGTGACAATGTGTCCGCTCTTCTGCGCGAGCATGTGAGGGAGTACAGCCTTGATGCAGTACACGCCGCCGAAATAGTTGACGTCGAAAGAGCGCTGCAGGTCTGCCGGGTCCAGATCGATGATGGGTCCCTGGATGTATTCCCCTGCATTCGAGATCAGGATGTCCACGCGTCCCCATTGCGATACCACTTCTGCCACCAGCGCCTCGACTTGCTCTCGACTGGTGACATCTGTAAGGACGACAAGCACTTTCCTGCCTGACTTCCGGATCTCCTCTGCCAGCGCCAATAGGGAATGCTCTCTTCGGGCGGCGAGCGCCACACAGGCACCCGCTTTTGCGAGCGCCAGTGCTGTTGCCCGCCCGATCCCCGACGACGCGCCGGTGACGATGGCAACTTTGTCGAGCAGGAACTCAGTGCTCATGCAGCGATTCGAAATCAGTGAAGGTAGAGTTACCAGCCATCCTGCAGTTCTGCCCGTGCGTCTCGAAGTGGAATGGACCCTGCGGAATGTGGTTTGTAATCTCGATCACCTTTTTGTCCATCGCCTCCCATATCGCCTGGAAGGGAGCCTTCCGCTCTACCCACTTCTCCACGATCACCACGCCGTGTCCTGGCAGGACGGTGAAGACAATCTGACGCGGGTCCTGCGGGTTCTGTAGGGCATAGGATTTTGAGAACGCCTGCTGGACGGCGCGATACTGGGCATCGGTGGAGCACGAAACCGGATAGTGCAGATAACTCTCCGGCAAGGGGACATATTCCACGCGCGTCCAGTCGAAGGCGCGGACGCCGCGGTGCCCGTGCAGCTTCGAGCGGATGACCGGCACCTGCTCACCATCCTTGCGTGTGATTTTTGGCAGGGACAGGTCCATGCCGATCATCTCGACGGCTTCCGAGGAGGGTGGGTGGTTCGGGTGCCCTTCCACCTTGCGGATGAGCGCTCCGTCCCGTTCGGGCTTGATGCCCGCGATCACCGCCAGGTCTTTATCGCTGATGTTCTCCTTGCGGACCGGGCGCGCGCTGCCCGTGATGGTCGTCAGCAATGCATTGATCCGTGGCTCCCAGGTGGCGAAACAACCCTCGCTGTATTGCTGCGAGATGGCTTCACTGAAGCCCGGGATTTCCGCGACCTGTGAGACCTTGATCATCTCGGTGAAGAAATCCCGTTTGCCAAGCTCGTGACTGGCGCGGGTCATGTCGCTGATGGTCGCGAGAGCTTCCCATTGCTCACGCGTGATCGGCGGCTCCACGATCTCGTGGTCCGTGATCTCGCTTGTGCTGGCTGCCGTCAGGACGCGGGTGGCGAGATCCTTATAGAAGGCCTGCGGCTCCTCGAACCGGATCTGGGGATGTGCCCCGACCAGGTCGAACAGGAATGCATAGTGTGGTCGCTCCTCGCCGATCACGAGCAGGACCCGGATGGACTTGGTCTGGATCTGGAGGATGCGTTCCAAGTACAGAATGGCGCCGCCGCGCCTGCCTTGCGTGAACAACGTCCGGGAGGCGCTCGCCGGGACTCCATTGAAGGGTGGAGCCGCCTCCGGACCTTCCTGCAACACTTCTTCGACCTTTGCCATCCACTCTCTGAATTGCCCGGGCGTGGTATGGACGATGGTAAAGACCGTAGGGACGTGCTTCAAGCCGAAGCGCCGCCGGGCGGTGAACATCAAGGCATCCCGCCAGCCGAGCGGTTCTCCCAGTCGGGCAGTCGTCAGGATCACATTTGTTTCAGGGGAGGGCAGGGAGGACGTGTTGTGTCCTTCCTGCTGGAAGTGATCCAGCAGATCCGACGCGACTTGGTCCGCCAGTCCCGTGGATGGGCCAGGGACATAGGATATAGTCAGTTGTTTAAGCCAGGAATGAATGGGAGTATGGAGCGCAGGGTACCGCATAAGGGAGATCCTGAGGTCGAATGGTTCTGCTATAAAACCTGTAACACCGTTAGCTGGGACTGGTTGTGCCTCGTGCTTGCGCCGTAATTATAATTGACCTCAGCCTTCGCGCGATGCCGTTCGGCAATTGGCGGAAGCTCAGGTTTCCCACCTTGCCGCGCAGGCCCTGGATCGATCCATGAACGAGTATCCTGGTCATATGTGCTCCCGGGTTGCTATCATATATGCTTGAGAGGTGCGGTATGGTAAAGGGCGGGTAAAGAGCTGTAAAAGGTGGGTATAGGGTCACTATATTCTCCTTATATCCTCTCTATATACTATTTGTGCTTTCCTGCGCCGTACGGCGATCGTTGCCTTCCCCTGACAGGATGTCTTGAATGTCCCCGCGGGTTTCATGCCTACCATAATCAAAAACGCGGCCTGTGGACTTTACAGGTTCCGGTCGCTTTTTGTGGCACAAATCGACGCCTTTTTGCGTTAATCTAAACAGGCAGGCAGTTCAGGTCTGATGCCTGCCGACACGTGGGATACGTCATGCGCCAACCGGGAATGCAGTGCGCGCAGCTCTCCTTTTTGTAAGCTTACAGCCGTAACTTTTCCCCGAATCCCCGTCATGTATTCAGACAAATAAAGCCGCATTTGCGGCAAAAGGAGTATGCCATGTTCGCCATCGTCAAATGGATCATCGCCGCCCTGCTCGCCGGGTTTGCATGGCTGGTTACGGGATACACGATCGAATACTTCAGACCGTATAAGAAGGTCAGCATCAGGGTTAAGAAAAAAGAATAACGCTCATCGCCCGTGACAGTCATCCGCGCGGAAGGCGGGACGACTGTCATTGTTTAAACCGCGCTTGCTGGTCAGGCTTCGCGCGGCACGGCTGCGACACCGTCGCCGCGCAGTAGTAAGGTAACTGTAAAGATCGTTTTGCACGTACCCAGTTATACTTACCAAAGCCTATAGGTCCTCCTTTTTTATGGTTACGGCTCGGATCCTGCACATCCGGGCCGTAACTGTTTAAGGTACGCACTGCTTTGGGGAACCCGACTATCAAGTTGGTCACGCTGCCCTGCTAACGCGGGATTTGCGACAGCCGTGACCTACAGGTCACTCGCCTTTTCACAAAATCCTGCCCGATTGCCGGATTTTCGAGTATCCTTAGCCCAACGCGTCCAACCATTCATCCTGCCAAAGGGGAGCAGCAATGCCCCGATGACTTTCCGAAGAACGCACGCGCAAAGAAATGATCGACCCGCAGCTGGAGAAGACGGGCTCGTATCTGCGTGATCATACCCGGGTGAAGATCGAATTTCCCGTGGTCTGGGATATACGTACCAGATGGGAATCTTATGACAGATATGCTTGTCAAACTCTACAACCTGCCAGAGCTTTCGTCTTCCCAGATAAACCACATTGCTCCTGAAATAAAGATCCGCAAGCCTTTCGCCGCGGAAAAATCCATGATCGTGCAATGGGTGCGGGAAAAATTTAACGAGGTCTGGGCCAGCGAAATGGATGTGAGTTTTTCACGCCTACCGGTATCCTGTTATATTGCCCAGCAGGACAAAAAAATGGTGGGCTTCGCCTGCTACGATGCATCTACGCTAGGTTATTTTGGGCCCACTGGCGTGGATGAAGCCTTCCGCGGGAAAGGGATTGGGAAGGCACTGCTGCTGGCCTGCCTGTTGGAAATGAAGTTAAAAGGTTACGGATATGCAATCATTGGCTGGATCGGACCTCAGGAGTTCTATGAAAAAGCTGTGGGTGCGGTGGTGATCCCCGAATCGACACCCGGGGTCTGGAAAGACTGGCTGGGTGATCTCGAATGACCGCGAAGTAAGATTTGCCCTGTCAGTCTGAAGAGCAGAGGTGCGTTTTCAGCATACTATGCTTGCTGGCGAAAAAGTGATATGAATGAGAGTGGGGCTATGATTGTAGACACAGAAGAATCTTGAAAGGAATTCGACCATGTCCGAAAGCACCAAGATCCTTGTTAGAAATGCCAGAGATCAGGATATTCCTGCAGTTGTAGAAATCGATAGCGAGGCATTCACTCCTTACGGAACCGCTGAAAAGCCAGAGACGTTTCAGCTCCGTCTTGCGGCATTCCCGGATGGTTTCATCATTCTGGTCGCCGATAACGAAATTGCAGCCTATGCTTGTACGGAAAAACGGCTGACCGAGCGTTTGCCTGCCCTGGACGAAAACCCCATAATGACCCACCAGCTTGACGGAAGAATACTCTGTATCACGGGAATGGCTGTCAAAAAGAAATACCAGGGGAGAGGCTATGGATTACGCATCCTTGATAAGCTTTTTGAGATCGCCCACAGAGAGCGCTGTCAGAAAATCATTTTGGAGACCACTCATGCCCAGGGATTTTTTCTTAAACGAGGCTTCAGAACGGTTCAAAATCGCGCAGAACGCGGGGTTCCATTGGATGTGATGTCCCTCGATCTAGACTCTCCTATCGAGAATTCGTGAGCAACGGCGTATGGGATGTACCTTGTATAGATACCCGGCATGGTGGGCAAGTGAGAAGGATAGCAACCAGGTCAATGCACCTGGCAGTCTAAGGCTGGTTAGAAACTGGACTGCTTGAATCTCCACGAGAAATGGGGGAGGCTGGTCCGGCTGTGACTGGAGGCAAGCGTTGCCTCGCAATGTGCGCTTACAAGGCCATGTAGGTGAGGGATGCGGTACACTTGGTGAAATTCCTGCAATGTGCTTGGAGCTGTCATGGCAAAAAAAGGCTATTTCATCCTGACCGACATTTCAGGCTACACCGAATTTCTGACCAAGTCTGAATTGGATCATGCCCAGGATGCGCTTCAGAATCTGTTTGATGTGCAGCTGGCCCACATCAAACACCCGTTTGTGATCTCCGGATTCAGGGGCGACGCGATCTTTATGTACGTCCCTGAAACGAACTTCTGCGAGCCGCAAGCCCTGCTGGAATCATTGGAAAACCTGTATTTCGTCTTTGCGGATACGCTTCGACAAATGATCTATAACACCACCTGTACATGCCGTGCCTGCCAGAACATGTCCAGGCTCGATCTGAAGATGGTCATTCACTACGGGGAATACGTAATCCAGAAACTTGGTGACCGCGAGGAGCTGCTGGGCGCGGACGTGATTGTCCCGCACCGTATGCTGAAAAATAGTGTCATCGAACAGACAGGGATCGAGAGCTACGCGTTGTTCAGCGAGGCGGCGGCAGAGGCCTCGAATCTTTCAACCCTGGCCTATCCGCTCGTCCCTCATTCCGAAACCTATGCACATCTTGGGGAAGTCAAAATGCAAGCTCTGGATCTGCGCAAAGTGTGGGAACGCGAGCAGGAAAAGCAACGATTCATCGTCACGCCGGAGGAGGCCTGGCTTAATTTCGAATGGGAGGCCCCGCACCCGCTCTCTCTCGTCTGGGAGTATATGACCACGCCCCGGTTGGAACAAAAGTACGCTGGGTATGACCTGGTCGAGCGGACGGATGTTTTGGGCGGGCGCTTTCAAACCGACACCACCTATCATTGCGCGCATGGCGAGATCCATTTCTTCAATAAGATCCTGGATTGGAAGCCTTTTGATTACGTTTCGCTCGAACAAAATATTAGCGTGGGGATCAAGCTTGTTCAAACCAGGAAAGTGCGCGAAGGGCCGGAGGGTACAAAACTCATCTTCCATTTGCGCAAGCCGCCCGATATTCCGATCACAGAAGAATTGACGAATTTCGTTGTTGCGGCATACAACCAGGCAGTGACAGGATTGATAAGGCAGCTGGACATAGACCTTAACGCAGGGCCCACGGAGGCAAACATTGCCTTCCCGCCCGGCAGGTAAGCTGATCTCTTAAAGAGGGTTGCGAAGGGATGCGACGGCTTGCAACGCCATCCGGTTTCCCGCTCCGTTCTCTGGCAAGGAGTAAATCCAAGGGGTTGCATTTTCATAAGTTACTGGCGTCGACTGCTTTATTTCGCTGAATCTGTCGCCGTCCACCTGCAGCGAGCGGGGCTGGCGATCTGCCCCGCCTGATCGAGCATGATATGCCGGAAGGATAAGACATAAGGCATTCTCAACGGAATCAGAAGTAGCAAACAATTGGGCCTCTTCTGCTTTCCTTTACTGGCATCTATTTCATCCATCTGGAGATACCAACCAATGAAAACGGAAAGACGGCTTCCCCCCAAGTTTCTGGCAGCCATGGTCGCTGTTCTGCCTCTGCCCGGCTCGCCGCTGTATGGTGGTAACGACCAAAGAGTGCTTGACCAGGCCCTGGCGGATGTGGAGGCCTATAAGAATGCAGGGGTGGACAGCATCCTTTTCGAAAACGATCACGATCTGCCTTATATTCAACCTCCTCTGGATGAAAAGGGCATTGCCCTGATGACCCGGATTGTCAAAGAGGCAAGGAACCGATTTGAGAAGCCTATTGGTCTCCAAATGCTGGAGGCTGCCAATATTACTTCACTGGAAATTGCGGCTGAGGCCGATCTTGATTACATCCGTGTGGAGGCGTTTGTCTTTGCGCATGTCGGTGGCAGCGGGGTCATCCATGGATCTGCGGGAAAAATACTTCGCAGGAGAAAGGAACTGGGCGCGGAACAGGTCAAGGTCTTTGCCGACGTCAAGAAAAAACACGGTTCGCATTCCCTGACGATCGACCTGGATATCAAAGACGAGATCAGGCAGGCGGAGTTTTTCATGGCAGACGGCGTGATTGTCACCAGTCAGTTCACCGGCATCCACCCCGATAAAGACGACCTTGTCAAGGCAAAAGGAGCGACCAGGCTACCGGTTTTGATCGGCTCCGGAATGACGACGGAAAACATACAGGAGTATTTGCCGCTGGCTGATGGGTTTATCGTCGGCTCCGATTTTCGAAGGGATGGAAAGTTCCTCGAAGCCCTGGAACCCGAAAGGCTCACCAGATTCATGAACGCCTTTATGTCAGCGAAGGAAGGCGTCTCTACTTGATACGATGACCCAAAGGAGATAAATGCAATGGCAACAAGTATCCATACAATTAAAGGCCAGGTCGAGATCGATGCGTTAGGATTGATCCTGCCTCATGAGCATCTGTTCACTGATCTGCGCGGACCTCATGTGCCTGACTATGCTCAAGGGGAGGCGTCGGCGGTGGTACAGGTGGTAGGACCGCATCTGGCGGATGCGGCTGCTGTGGGTGTCACTGCCCTGGTGGAGTGTTCGACGGTGGGCGTCGGACGCAACCTCTCCATACTGCAGAGCCTGGCGGAGGCGACGTCGATCCACATCGTCGCGCCCACCGGGGTCTACCGGGACGCGTATATCCCCACGTCGCTGCGTGATACGAGCGAGAGTGAGCTGGCTGACCTCTGGACAAAAGAGTTGAGCGAGGGCATCGAAGGGACAGCCATCCGGGCGGGTTTCATCAAACTAGCGATGAGCGATGACGGACCCACACCGCTCGAGATTCGAAACCTGAAGGCGGCTGCCAGGGCAAGCCAGAACACAGGTGCTGTGATCGCGATCCATACCATCGGTGGGAGAGTTGCCAGGGAGGAAATGAATATCTTGGAAGAGGCCGGGCTGGACCTGCAGCGCTTCATCTGGGTCCACGCCCAGACGGAACCGGACGTTTCGGTCCTGAAGGAAGCCGCACAGCGCGGGGCGTATGTGGAGCTCGACACGGTTGGCGCGCCGTTTCAATCGCAGCCGGTTTTGCTTGAGACCGCCATCGATCTGATCGAGTCTGATCTGACAGATCACCTTTTGCTTTCACACGACGCCGGCTGGTACAACCCGTCCCGTCCCGATGGCTTGCCAGATGATGGCTATCGAGGCTACACGGCTCTGGCGAAAGACTTCATTCCCGAACTCTTGCAGCGCGGGATCAGCGAAGAACAGGTTCGACAAATCACGATGCATAACCCTGCGCGAGCCTTTGCTTTCCGGTAGAAATGGACGTGGGCAATGAGCAGAGTAAAAAAGCTGGGTCTAGTGATCGGCGGTTATGTGGGGGCTTGCCTTTTCGCAGGCGGCGTGGTCTATGTGTACCAGTTGCTTACTGATAATGCGGTGTCACAGGCCTCCTCGGGCATGTACGCATTTGGAGACCTGATGCTCTTCCTGGGTATATTCGGGATGCTGGCTCTCCTCCCGACAGGGCTGGCGTTGTACTTCCTGATACGATCCTTTAGAAAATCGTGAGTTTCGTTATTGCTCGCGGTACTTGTTGCTGGTCTCAAAATACTGTTGTGCAGATTGGAGCACCTCCACAACATACTTTATGACGATCACAACGGTAGAAAGTGCAAGCGGCAGGGCCAGGTAAAGAATCGTCTCTCCGAGCCAGAGATAGAACAGCGTGAGCCCAGCGCCGATCCAGACAGAATTACACCATTCGCATGAAAACAGATCATAAACGCCCAGCTCTCTGCAGAACCGGTACCTGTTGCACCATTGTTCTGCCCTCTGGCGCAGGCGTTTGAATATCATCCAGGGGCCATCTTCATTGGCGATGAGCGAGGCAAGTCTCCAGGCTGCGAGTCCAAGATAGAAAAATATGTTTAACGACATCGAAACTCCTCTTTCCTTTAAAGAGTTAACGATTTATCAGGGCATATTATGCTATCGTTGCAGCGGATCGTCTGAAAAAGCGGGATTCCCCTGCCTGCTGGGTGGGAGTTACCATAGGATGTTGGCTGTGGAAGCTCACTTTCTTGCCGCGCGTCGCGAGTTATCCTCTACATCGAGCAGGATGAGCAGGATCTGCTGTGCGATCTTCAACATGACGAAATAGACCAGCCCGGGCACCAGCTGCGAGATCTGCAGGGTGGGGATGCTCAGACGGTCGAAAATACTGGTGCCTTCGTAGGACATAGAGCCGGAAAGTAGTAGGAATAGATATTGTCCGGTGGAGACCAGGGTGGTGTATGTGTACATGGCGAGCAGCGCCCAGGCGAGGATGCCAGCCCAGCGTGCCAGTTGCAGTGCTGAGTCACGGTTGAAATAGGTGCCTAAGAATCCGATCCGGTTGTCAGTGCGTTGGTTCATGTTTACTCCAAATCCTGGATTTCCATCAAGGGGGATGTTGCATTGGATCTTTTCAGTTATCCTTGAACCACATCCCTGAAAACAATTGTGATCACCGATTCCGCACTTTTCACGGGACGACCGATTCGGCGGTCCTTTACTTACTTCAGGCAAGCCCGGCGCGGGAGGCAAAACAGACCGTTGATTACTTAGTTGGGAGAGAGATCCAAGCAGCGTTGTTCACGTCTCTATGGCTTTTTCGGTCAGGTCATCGACGCCGAAAACTTCTTTGAAAGTAACCAGCAACGCCTCCGCTTTTTGTTGAAATCTAACCCCGTCGGGTCCTACAGATTCCCCTGCCTCATCCAGCGCTTCGAGGTGTGCAACCAGCCTCTCGCGAAAATTGGCATTTGGAGAGACGGGCAACATCGCTTCCAGTTCCTGGATCATCTCTTTTGCCTGATCGACGAGGTTCAGTGCCTCGGGCAGGGAGGTAGATTCATCAAGCAATTTCTTGAGCAACGAGCACTTGTAGGTTCGGCAAAAACGGGGATAGCTGGTCGACGTGTAGATGCTGCACTGTCCCTGCCAGAGCGGACAAGGCTGATTGAATCCGCGCTGGCTGGGAACGGAGCGAAACACCTGCACAGCGAGCGCCTCAATCGAGTCCAGTTCCGCGGATCGCAGCTTGGTCCAGATAAAGAGATGTCCGGTGCAGCACAGCCCGCACGCCTTGCATAGTTGATTCGCCGGAGATTCGTACTTTTCTTCCTTGCCAGTCATGCTGGAAATCATATCACAGGCGCCGGGGCTTACTTCAGATCCCTTTTGAAGTAGATGAATGCCCAGGTGCCGCCGCCCAGGATCCCCAGAAACTGGTCCTGCATTGTATTCGCGATGCTGGGCTGCAGGTTGGTATTCAGGAACTGGTCCGAGAGGAAGTCTGCAAACTCCCAGAAGACTGCGACTGTGGCCGTCAGGGAAAGGAGCAGCAACAGGAACAATCCTTTGTGCAGCGCACTGGTGAGCTTCTCAGATTCGAGATAGGAGAGGACTCGGGCACAAGTGTACGCGATGGAGAGCCCTCCCAGATAATGAAAAGGAATATCTATGTTGGGAAACACCTCGTAACCCCCCAGGACTTTCACAGCCACATGAACCAGGTAGACGACCGTGGGAAAAAGAAAAAAAGATGCAATCTTTGCAGCGCGCTCCATGCTCCTGCCTCCTTGAAGAGAAATATCGATACACAGAATTATCTGCATGGAGGCTCTCCAACCAAATCTGAATCTTTCAGAACCTATCAAAGTTGTAGTAACATTCGCTTGAATTGATCCCACACAGACAATGACGATTGGCACTACAAGCAAGGAGTTTGAGACATGGAAATCGCAACCCAGGAGATCAACCACGTCGAGCTGATCACGGTCAAGGGCCGGGTGGATAGCGTCGAAGCGACGGGCCTGGCAAGAGCGCTCGAGGCAGCCGGCCGGCGCGGGAAACACAAGATCGTCGTGGACATGAGCGCGGTGGAGTACATGTCCAGTGCAGGATTTCGTGCCCTGGGCGATGCCCAGCGGAACAGTCAGCGTCACCAGGGCGGCGAGGTGGTCCTGGCGGCGGTCCCTGCATTCATCCACGAAGCGCTCGAGATGGTGGGTTTCACCCAGTACTTCCACATCGAGCGTACCGTCACGGCGGCACTGGCGTTTGCGGAGAACCTGCCCGCTGGCGACTCTGCTACGGGGGAGTAGCAATCCCTTCTGTTTTTGCTTGTTCTTTGCGAATTCAATCGTTCTGGCCGGATGTACCCCACGCGAGCTGCAGAGCCTGTGAGGTACAATTCTGAGCAGGTGAAAACATGGATAAGACCAAACCGTCTGATATTATCGCTGCGCGCTTTCAGATCTCCCGGGAGAGCGCGAAATATTTCCTGATCCGGGTCCAAAAGAGTTTCAAGACCGAGAGACCGCCGCACCAGCTCATCCTCAAATTCATGCAGGAGCAGGAGTTTGAGGCCCTGCCCAAGCCGCACCATGTCGCGACACTGATGAACGAGTCGGGGCTCTGGACACATCCGCTGCATGCGGAGCCTCCCAGTCTCGTCTCTCCGGGGGAAGAGGATTTTTATGACAACTGAGCACCCGAGTGATCCTCTGCACGGCATTACTCTGCAGATGATCGTCACGCAGCTTGTGGAGGAGTATGGCTGGGAGGAATTGGGAAGACGCATCCCCATCCGCTGCTTCACCAACAACCCGAGTATTAAGTCTTCCCTGACGTTTTTGAGACGGACGCCGTGGGCTAGAAAGAAAGTGGAAGATCTCTATCTTACTTCGCAGGCTGGAACCTAAACCTATGAAAACCTGGTATTCGTTGAGTCTCGGCGACGGGATGACATCTGGCATGACCTCCTCGGAGATCGAAGCCTCCTTCGCCCGCCTCTTCGCCGCTGCGGGCAGACCTCGGGACATGGCAGTGTTCACACGCCCCGAGTCGGAAGGTCGCCTGCATTGCGAAGTCATCGCTTATTTCTCGCCCGCCGCGCGTGATATCGCAGAAGCCTTCGACGCCGAGCCCTGTGAACAGCCGGCGCGAGCGGGGCTGGCTCTGCTGGCCGGCGATGAGACCTCGTGGTCTGTGTTGTTTCTCCAAAGCGAGAGTTAGCCCGTTCAGGATGGATGATTTGTGAAACGAAGCCTGGCGCTCATGTCCCTTTTGCTGTTGGGTGTATCGATCATTTTCCTGATCGGCTGGACTGCCTCTGAATCTGCCGTCCTCGGTATTTCTGCGATCAGCGAGAGAATCATAACGTTGGCGATGTTGGTTCTCCCGGCGGGGATCGGCGCGGTCCTTGGTGTGATGAGTCTGATCCAAAAAGAAGGGCGGGCGGGTATGGCGATCTCAGGCATCGTTTTGAACACGCTCTTTGCCCTGTTTCACTTGATGATCGTCCTGTTTGCGGGCTGAAGCCAGGAGGATCAATCCCATCCTCTTTATGCAGTAGAATCTCTTGAAAGGAGTGTGCCATGAAAGTGCTGGTCAAGAGCGCCTGGGGTTCCGATGATCCTACCAAGGCGGCTTTCCCGTTCCTTCATGCAAATGCGCTGGCGGAAGCCGGGCACGAGGTTCAGATCTTCCTTCTCGGGGAAGGGGTCTCGGTCATGCGCGCTCCGGTCGCGAACGCAATCGTTCCGGTTGGATGGCCGCCCCTTGCAGAAATATTGGCGAAAACGACCTCGCTTGGCATACCGATCCACGTCTGAGGGGCATGCTCGCGGGCCCGTGGGGTCCTGGAGACCGATTTGGAAGGCAAGAACGCAGTCTTTGCGGACCCATCCATCCTCGTAAAACTCATCGAGTGGGCCGACAAATTGCTCACCGAGTAATTAGCCTCAAGGATACATTCATGACAGACTTTGTAAAGACCGAGAAAAACAGTATCAAACGCCTGCCGAAGCGTGGCTTTTATGACCGCGAGACCATCTACCGCATTCTGGATGAGGCGCTGATCTGTCATGTGGGGTTTGCCGACGGCGGGCAGCCCTACGTCATCCCGACCAACTTTGCCAGGATCGATGACACCATCGTGCTGCATGGCGCGAAAGCCAGCCGGTTGCTCAAGCATGTCGAGTCAGGGCGCCCTGTCTGCGTTGAAGTGACCATCGTCGATGGGCTCGTGCTGGCACGCTCGGTATTCCATCATTCGGTGAATTACCGGTCTGTGGTGCTGTTCGGCACGGGCTGCCTCGTGACAGACGAGCAGGAAAAACTGTCTGCCCTTGAGGCGGTGACCGAGCACCTGATCCCCGGGCGGTGGAAGGAGGCGCGACTCCCAAACCGAAAAGAGCTGAATGCCACAAGCGTGGTCTCAATCCGGATCGACGAGGCGTCGGCCAAGGTACGCGTGGGTCCGCCTGTGGACGAGGAGGAGGATTATGCGTTGCCCGTCTGGGCGGGAGTCCTTCCGCTGCAGGAGATGCCGTTCTCTCCCCTGCGCGATGAGCTCCAGACGGAAGATGTAACTCTGCCCGCATATATCTCCGGTTATTCGCGGAAGCGCGCCGACGAGAAGATTGTTTAGGCTCCGCGCTTTCCACACTCGAAGATCAGGGGGATCGAAGCTCACATGGAAGAGATGAATATAACAATGAAGAATCTATCTCAGAAAAGCTTTCAAACCCGGGCCGTGCATGCCGGGGAACGCGTCCCGCCTGCAGATTACACACCCGTGACCACGCCCATCTGGCCGGCGGTCGGCTACCTGTATGAAAACATGCACGACATGGACGCGGTCTTTGGCGGGGAAAAACAAGGCTATGTCTACTTACGTTATGCAAGCCCAACCCTCACCGCCTTCGAGGCAGCGGTTGCCAGTCTCGAAGGCGCTGAAGCGGCGCAGGCGTACAGCTCCGGGATGGCAGCCATTCACGCCGCTTTGCTCGCGGCGGGCGTCAAAGCGGGTACCGGGGTCGTTGCCGCGCTCGATATCTATGGCGCGACCTACACGCTCTTGCGCAGCCTGCTGGACTCCCTCGGCGTCAGCGTTCGGATGGTGGATGCAGCGAACCTTGGCGAAGTGGAGAGGGCCCTGGATGAAATGAATCCGGTGGCGGTATTGGTGGAAACCATTTCCAACCCTTTGTTGAAGGTGGCGGACGTACCCTCCCTGGCAGCTCTCGCACACCGGCATGGCGCATCCCTGCTGGTGGATAACACATTTGCATCTCCTTATCTTTGCAATCCACTCCAGCACGGCGCGGATTATGTGATCCACAGTGCCACCAAATACCTCTCCGGACATGGAGATGTGCTGGCCGGTATAGTGGCGACCTCGGCCGCGAACAAGAATAAGCTTTTCGAATTGAATAAACTGATCGGCAGCGTGCTGGGTCCGTTTGAGGCGTGGCTTGCGCTGCGCGGCTTAAAGACGCTGCCCTTGCGAATGCGCCAGCAATGCCAGAACGCGCAGCAAGTCGCAGCCTGGCTGCAGTTGCATCCACGCGTGGCAAAGGTCAACTTTCCAGGGCTAACCGATCATCCCCAGAACGGCCTGGCGGCCCGACTCTTCGAGGGCAAAGGGTACGGCGGTGTGCTATCGTTTGAGATCAAGGCTGCGGATAAAGCGGTAGTCTATAGGTTCATGGAATCCCTGACGGTCTGCCTGCCTGCAACCACACTGGGCGATATTTACTCTCTGATCCTGCATCCTGCCACCTCCTCCCATCGCGGTCTCACTCCAGAGGAGCGCCTTCGCATCGGCATTCCCGATGGGTTGGTGAGGCTCTCCGCCGGAATCGAATCCAGCGAGGATATTCTGGCTGACCTGGAATCAGCCTTTGCGAAGTTATAGTCAGAAGCCGCCAGCGCACGGGCGGATGGCATGAATCGCGTAGACCGCAGGTGAGGCATAATGGAAAAGTGGATCACACAGACAGAAATTCATAAAGGGAAGATCTTTTCGCTGTGGGGAGGGAGGGTATCCCTTGATAATGGAGATGTCGCGGTCAGAGAATACATCCGACATTCCGGGGGAGTAGCGATCGTGCCAGTGATCGATAACAATGTCATCCTGATCCGCCAGTTTCGAATTGCCATCGAGCGGGAATTGATCGAACTGCCGGCAGGCAGGCTGGAGCCGGACGAGGACCCGGCCGATTGTGCCCGGCGCGAGCTGGAGGAGGAAATTGGATATCAGGCAAACGAACTCATTCCTCTGGGCACATATTTCTCCTCTGTCGGGTTTACCGATGAACGGATGCATATCTTCCTGGCATTGGAGCCTAAGCAAGGGACTTTGAAACCGGAGGCGGATGAGCGCATCCAGCAAGTGATCCTGCCGGTTGAGAAGATCCAGGGAAAACTGGATGCTCAGGAATTTGAGGATGCGAAAACGATCATCGGACTTCGGGAATTCCTGGCATACCGTGAAAGCAACCACGACAAATAGCGAGCTTCTCCATACAAGGTTTTACCAGCAGTGCAATTGCGCACGCGGGCACGTCTCAGGTCGTCCCGGCTGTAAATCCTATTCCTTCGCCATCTTATCGTATGCGAGATTTGGCGTTAGAATTAACACATGAGCTGGGGAATTAACCGCCAATCACACTACGAAAGGAGAAACGGTTATGGGTACTACTGGCAAAAAGGATAAGGGAAGCAAAGAACAAAGGAAGAAACCCAAGTTGAATATCAAGGAGAAGCGCAAGCAAAAGAACGAAAAGAAAAATAAGTAGACTTCCCCGCTAGAATGGGAGACACTGAGAAGACATTCTCAGTGTCTCTTTCATTAACTCTCCAGATTTCTCTTTGGGGTCCCTGGGTTGAATCACAACCCAACCTGTCGCGCCCACTGCGTAAGTGTGTGCAATAAATCGGTTACCAGGTTTGGGGGAAATAAACCAAACGCCTGCCCGCCGAAGTAAATAAAGAACATCGCGACCAACACGAAGAGGAAAAAACCCCAGGAGGATGTCGTCGGTTGCTTCGCTGTCGTCCTGGCCCGGCGCTTCGGTTTCGCCTCAGACTTGTTCGAGGAGTCTTTCTCTTCCTCCTCGTTATCTTTCCTATCCTCGTCAGCATCAGTTTTTAAGATGTACGATCGATGGGAAAGACCCTTTCCCGGCAAGTTGGTCGTCTGCATCACACCGCGTTTGCTCAAGTTCAAATGAAATCCCTTCCCTCCAATGGTGATGCTCATCCCGGTTTTGCTGACGTTAACTTTGACGCCTGGAAAAAGGGTAAATTGCCGGTGGAAACGAATGGGCATATGGCTCTCCTTTCATGCAGTGTTCCAATTCATGATCTAGGAAGGGACGGTCACGGTAAATGCATTCTCCCGCACGGCAGAGGTGTTATCGGGATTGGTCACGCGCACGTCCCACATCTGCGTGGTTGCACCGGCTCCAACCGTCGTATTGACAGTGACCACAATGGTGTTGGCATTGACCACCTGTATGGCTGTCACTTGTGGCGCAGTTCCCTGTGCACCCTCAAAAGTCACGGTTGCATTGTTCGCAAAAGCTGTACCGCTAATGGTCACATTGACCGTGGTATTTGCCGCCGCCGCGTTGGGTGTGACATTTACGATACTCAGCTGCGCCGCAGTGGGCGTGATCGTCATGGTTGGCAGCGAGGGCACTGTGGCGGTTGGCGTGAACGGAGGAATGGTCTGGGTTGGTGGTGCCTGCGTTGTTGTAGGCAGCGGCGTCAGAGTGACAACGGTCGCGGTCGGGGGCGCTGTCGTGGCGATCAGTGTGAAGGTTGGTGTGGGAACGGTCGGAGAGATGGCAAGCGTGGGTGAGGGGATTGGGGAGGCGGTCGGTGTGAGCACGACCGGGCTGCCGAATTCGCGCCAGCCCAGGTCAGGCGCCGCGCCCAGAAACCCCGTGATCGGGCTGGGCGGGATGAGTTCCCCATTCGCAGCCATCAACTGTGTGACTCCCTTATCGATTGCCGGTGAGGAAGATTGCAGCAATAAGCCGCTGAAATCATCGTCCACAGTTTCCCATGCGCCATCCGCGCCGGGATTCGGCGCTGCCGTGAAACGAGGATCCTGTCCGGTGATGAGTCCGGGACCCATACTACTTTGATCGTTGTCCTGGGTATTGTTGAAGAACAGGGTGTAAGCGACCACGGAATTTGAGCCTGGCGGCCCCTGCACCCTCCAGACACCGCGACCAGGCGAATTGGTGATGATATTGTTAAATGCAACCAGGTTGTCTCCGCCGGAGATGCCGTGATTGTTTCCGTAAAAGGTATTGTTGTATACATGCACGGGCTCGATGACATCCGCCCCAGAGAGGTCTTCGACTGTATTGGTGTTCGCCATCATGCCGATGCCTGCCTTCTGGCTGTTCGCGATCAGGTTCCCGACGATCACAAGACGGCGGTTGGTATTCTGGGGCTCTCCCGGGAAGTCGATGAGTTGGATGCCGTCCTCCTTGCTGCCGATGATCATGTTGTTCCAGATATTGACATCGACGAGGGCGGGTGGAGAAGGCTTATCCTGAAGATTGACTTCGATCCCGTCGTCGGTGGCGTACATAATTCGGTTGTTCTCGATCAGCAACGGCCGGTCTGTATTGTCCAGTTGGATGGCATCATCACCGGGCTTGAAATAAAGGTTGTTGCGGTTGGCGCCGCCTGCACCCCACTGGTAATTGACCTGGTCCGACGATGCCAGGAAATAATTGAACTCCACAATAAACGGGGAGGAGGCTTGGATGCCGACGTTATTGCCTCGAATGACGAAGCCGCGGATGGTGGGCATTTGCGTCAGATTCGGAGGGATGGTGATCGTAACGCCACCACCGCCATCGATAATGGCTGTATTATTGGCGGGATTGACTGGGTCAAAGGAGGCTGCCGTCAGGACTATGGCGCGGTCGAGGATGATATTCTCCGTGTATGTCCCAGCCCGCGCCTGGACAACGTCCCCCGCTTCCGCTGCACTCACTGCTGCCTGGATCGTAGCGTATTCTTCAGGAACGCGGAGCACATTCACTGTATTTCTCTGGCGGTTCAGCGCAAAGGCTCCGGCAACAATGCCGACGATCAGGATACAAAAAATAATCACCATAAT
>Ga0114129_10000716_pt1 | contig 41962 bp, 53 predicted proteins | sample RhiMetdeltSRZDD1_FD_80071 | JGI IMG/M metagenome (GOLD analysis project Ga0114129, IMG submission 80071) | Populus rhizosphere microbial communities from Tennessee, USA - Rhizosphere MetaG P. deltoides SRZDD1 (version 2) (version 2) | ecosystem: Host-associated > Plants > Roots > Rhizosphere >...
CCCGGGCGGACTCCGAGTGTAGCGAGCAGAGCCTGGATCTTCTTGCCCGGCGCGAGGGCAGTTGACCCTGAGGCAGACCGCGCTTCAAAGCTACCCAGGAGCCTCAGAGAGAATCGAGCCATCCCCGAACTCCGCCGACTATAGCACTGACGCGCGATTCGCGGGAAGCACCGTTGCTACTGCTTCCGACGAAGCCAGGCGAACAGACCGACGGCACCCGCCGCGGTACCAAGAAGGGCGATCGTCCCCGGTTCGGGCGTCGTATAAACCGGGCGATCGCTGGCGTAGTAGGTGGTCGTCGTCGGACCGTTTGACGAGCTCGAGCCGCCGCCGGAGTGATGTCGACCGCCGCCCCCACCCATCGCGAACGCATGCGAGCCGCCGAGCAGGATCGAGCCCGCAACGAAAATGGCCAAAAAGAGCTGAGGCATGTGGCGCTCCACTCAATGACGTGTCCCCGGCGGTCTCCAAACCGTGCGGCGCCGGCCCGCAGTCAAAACACGTGAGCCACCGCTGTGCATTTTGCGTTCCGCGGTTGGCCGGGTCGTGGATATCTCGGTCAGCAAAGGCGGAACCGCAGGCTGTAAAGTCGGGCGACAGGTCGTCGCTCCGCAAATTCTTCGGCCCGCGCCGACACCGCTTTCGCGCCCGGCGCTGCTTCGGGCCTATGGCAGCCCTAGAGCCGGCGGGAGCGCCTCCAGTCACGGATCTGCTCGGCGTGCTCGCGGTAGTGGTGGGCGCTATTGCCGTCCACGAGCTTCCAGGCCGTCTTCCCGGGCTGAAATCGGTCCGCCGGCACACCCGCCGCCGCGTGCATGAAGTATTCGTGCGACTTGTCGAACTCCAGAAGCACGTCGGCCACCGGGGCATCCTTGCGGGCCGCGGCGAACTTCGCGTTCCACGCGTCCACGTCGTCGTAGGAGACGCCCGCGGGCACCGGTTTCTCGCCGCGCGCCAGCCGCTCGAGCGCCGGCCCCATCTCGCGGTGCCAGCCCGAAATGTGCGCGACGATGTCCTTGATCGACCACGTGCCGAGCCAGACCTCTGACATCTGCGCTTCGTTGAGGCCGGCCAGCGTTTCGTGAAAGGCCTTGTAGTCGCGCGCCGCCTGGTTTAGCAGCTCGTCTTTGGTGGCGGGCTCCGCCATGTTCGTCTCCCTAACCGCGACGGATGAAGTACCGCACGACCTCGCCGAGGCCAAGCGGGCGATTGATCGGCATGATCAGCTCCAGCGCGAGCTTTGCAGCGCCGCCGCCCACGCGGCTGTCGAGCGCGGCGAGTGTTAATCGATGACGCGCGCCGGACTGATCACGCAGCCAGTGTCGCAGACTGCGGGTGAGGTAGCGCGGCTTGGTCCGGTGAGCGGCCGACACCACGCGCCCGCCAGCGCGCTGCACCATCGCCGCCATCGTCGGCGGCGTGAAGTGCACGAGGTGGCGTGGAAAGTCCAGGCCGCTCCAGTAGCGGCCAAACAACCGTCCGCCGACGCCGCCGGCGTTGGGGACCTCCACGATCAACAGCCCGTTCGGCGTCAGCCAGTCGATCATCCGCTCGAGCGCGGCAACGGGACGAGTCAGATGCTCGACCACATGGAACGACGTGACCACGTCGAAAGCGCCGGCTGCGAACGGGGCGTCGACGGGATCGCCGACGAAGAGCTCCGACGTCACCGTCCTCGCCTTGCTGGCCGCCACCGGGTCGATTTCGATGCCGGCCACACGCCATCCGACGAGCTTCATCTGGTTCAGGAAGCGACCGTTGGCGCAGCCGACATCGAGGAGACGTCCCTCGCCGATCCAGGGCGGAAAGTTCTCGCGGATCTTGCGGCGCCAAAGATGTGCCCATAGACGGTCGCCGAGCGTCGCATCACTGGCATCGAGGTGGCGATAACCAAGCCACGTCGCGAGCGCCCAGCGCACCGCGGGGCCGGCGTGTCGCAGCATGCGCGGCATTTCGGCGTCGCGGGTGTGCGGCGGGTAGTTTTCGGGATAGGCCCGGTCCATCTGGTCGTCACGCACGCGGGGATTCTGCTGAAGCAACCCGCAATCTCGGCACCGCGCGAGCGGAAACGTGCCCGGCACGCCCAGCGCGACGTCGCGCAGCCAGCCGAGGGTGGCCAGGTCTCGGCCTCCGCAGAGCGGGCAGGGGACACTCTCCAGCTCGAGCGTTGCCGACACCGATGCCATCGGAGGATGATTGTACGCTCGTGCCCACGCCAGCCCGCCGTGCCACGTTACGCGCCGCCCTCGGGTTCGCGGCGCAGAGTTCCAAGACGCCGGAGCTGCGCCTGCTCCACGCGTGGCTCGACACGTGGCGCGGCATCGGCGATGTCGTCGCCGGCATGGCCCGCCAGGACTTCGATCTAGAGCTGCGCCGGTTCGACGGCCGCGGGTGGCGGGCGACGTTTTTCCCCAGCGGCATCGAGCATTCGTTCACGGGAAATGCGGGCTCAGCGTGGGCGACGACGCCGTGGGAGGCGGTTCAGCGCGCCGCTGCGGCAACGCTCGCGCGGCTGGACGCGCTCGACGTCCGGCGCGACTGGACGGGCACCGACGAGTCACCGCGGTGACGTCGACGATCGGCGCGCGACGTCGATGCTATGATCCCGCCCGCTGCGTGATGAGAGTTCGCGCGGAGAACTTAATGCGAACGGCAATGGCGGCGGTGACGGCGGCCTTGATGATGATGGCGTGGACCGCCACGGCGCAGGAGCGCGGCGCCAAACTCTCGGACGCGGCGAAGATTGCCCGAGCGATGAGCGCGGCGCCACCCGAGATCTCGCGGAAGGCGACGATCCTCGACATCGACGCCGATGGACAGATCAAGCCGCTGCGCGCGGGCACCAACGGCTGGGTCTGCATGACCGAGAGGCGCGGCGCTCCCATGTGCCTCGACAAAGAGTGGCAGGGGTGGGCCGACGCGTTGATGAGCAAGGCCGATCCACAGGTGAAGAACGTCGGCATCGCGTACATGCTCAAGGGCGACAACGGCGCCAGCAACACCGATCCGTACGCGGAGAAGGCGACAGCTGACAATCAGCGGATTGTCAGTGGACCCCACGTGATGATTCTGACGCCGGACGCGGCCCTGCTCGACGCGCTGCCGACGGATCCCAACGCCGGCGGGCCGTGGGTGATGTGGAAAGGCACGAAATACGCGCACATCATGGTGCCGACCGCCGCGATGCCGAAGCAGCCGGTCGCGAAGAAGTCCGTCAAGCCTGATACGAAGTAGTAGAGGCAGCGCCGCGAGCGCTGAAGTGAACGATCTCCCCGCGCTCGCTTGGCAGCGGAGCGCGGGGAGTGTCGCCGCACGTAGCTCAGTGCAGCGGAGTGACCGGCGTGAGCGCGTTCGCCGCCGCGGCCTCGGCCACCGCATCCAGGCAGTTCGGATGTCCGAAGCCGGTGTTCACGTTGAAAATGATGTTGTCGGGATGCGTGACGTCTCCGCTCACCCCGTTCGGAACGAAATCCAGGCCGAGGTTGTGGCGAAGCTCCCAGGCCACCATATGATCCCGGCACGAAGTGTCGCCGCTGATGCCGACACCGCCGACGCGCCGGCCCTGCTTGTCATACAGCGCGAGTCCCCGGCCGAAGACATTCACGCCGCCGATCCGTCCCCCGACCATAGGATCGTTCGACGTGCCGAAGGCCTGGGCGCTGCCGCGATACGCCACACCGGTGTCCACCGGGTTGCTGTGCTGTAGCCCGTAGGAGCTGCCTCCAGCTGAACGGCCTTCCATAGATTAGCGGTGGCCAGCGCCAACCCCTTGAAGGTGCTGTTGGGACCCTCGCCCGCTCTGAGACTGAGCCCGTTGGCGGTATTGGCTTTCTGCGCCGAGATGACGCGGCTGAGCAGCCACTGCGACTCCAGGTCGTCATTGCCGGTGTTGGCGACGGCGCACACCGTGCCGTCTGCGGCCACGATCGTCGCCCACATGTTGTTGTTCAGAATCAGGTTGACCTGGTCGTTGGCCGCGATCAGGCTTTGGCGCAGCTCACTCCAGCCGGGTAACGCGCCACACGTGCCGGGAGGCCCACCGGCATTCGCAGCACCCGCCGCGAGACCGATCGTCAGAGCGCAAAGAAAGACCGTCGCGCGTGTAAGCCTCATGAGTACCCCTCCTGATGACGACGTTCTCTGCGTGTCACGCGGGCGAGGGGGAGCGCTGAGCGCTGCGCCCACGGAGCGGAAGCGAAACTGAGCACGGCGCACCGCTGACCGTATGGTCGGGAGGCGGCGCGGTGTTGTCGGTCGGCGTGAGCTGTTTACGCAGCGATGTTGTCGGTTGGCCGGCCGGCACGCGCGGACGCTATCGCGCCCATACGGCGAAGGTCAACCGAAGACAATGTGTCGGCACCATATCGCAGTGGCTGCGGAAAGCGACGCCCGCGCTACGGCCGGAGCCGCGTGTAGCCACGCGCCATGCGCGCTAGTACGTCCCCGGCCGGATCTGCTTGTAGAGCTCCTTCAGCTTGTCGGCGGAGAAGTCGCGCGACTGGCAGACGCCGATGATCTTGCGCTCGTCGGCCTCGACCTTGGCCACCGCCTCGGGAATCTGGCCGGCGATCTCCTTCGGAATGTTCACCACGCCGTGCTGATCGGCGTGGATCAGATCGCCGGGCTTGACCCAGAGACCACCGACCTTCACGGGCAGGCCGAAGTCGATCATGTGGACGTACGCATGCGACACAGAGACGTGCGCGGCGGCGAACTGAAAGCCGAGCGCTCGCACCTCTTCAAGGTCGCGCACGGAGCCGTCGGTGACCACGCCGACGCAGCCGAGCGCCTTGTGGATGTTGGCCTGCACCTCGCCCCACTGCGCGCCCTGGCCGCGCGGCTCGTCGATGTCGTGCACGACGACGACGCGCGGGGCGGGAATGGTCTGTACGTAGTCCCACCATTCGAACGTGCTGGCGCGGTGGCCCTGCAGCGGCTCGTGCTCGGCGCGGATCACGCACGGAACGGCGTGACCGACGAGCGGCCCGAGCTCCGTGAACAGGCACTTGATCTCGGACGTCATGTGCCCGACGTTACGCGGGCGAACTTTGAAGGTTTCGATCCCGTTCGCGATGCTCGGGCTGCTGATCTTTCGGAGTGCGTCGATCACGGGTCCCTCCTAAATAGCGTTCCGGCGCTGCTGGATCATGAGCGTTCGAAGCGCATCGATGGTTTCGCGGACGGAATCGAGGTTCGGATTCACCGCCAGCGCCTGCTCGAAGCGCTCCAGCGCGCGGGCGGGCTCGTCGAGCCGCAGCCAGATCATGCCGTAACCGCTCAGCGCGCCGAAGTGCGAGGGATTGCGCTTGAGCACCTCGTCGCAGTCGGCCGCGGACTTGCGGTATTCGCCGATGAGGTAATAGACCGTCGCACGCTTGTTCCAGCCTTCGGCGAAGTCGGGTTGACGGCGAATCACCTCGGTGAACGTGTCCACCGAGGCCTCGAGCTGTCCGTGCTGCATCTCGACGACGCCCGCGCGCAGCAGGTGATCTACCTCGTCGTTGCCCGAGCGGCTCCAGATTTCCCACAGCGCGCGCTCGGCAAGCTCTCGTACGCGCGTGTCCGCGTCACGTAACGCGGCGAGCAGAGCGGGCGCATCGGCCATCGTGCCGGCCTCCGCAAGCATCTTCGCCGCGCCGCGCTTTGCCTCGACATCGCTCGGGTTGGCGAGCGCCGCCAGCGCATCCTCGCGCGGCCCCGCCCCGGCCGGGACGCCGAGGAGCAGCAGGATCAGCGCAAGCGCCGCCCTCATGGCGTGAATGCCTCGTTGACCGCGGTGGCCGCCAGACCCGGCTCGCGTCCACCTCCGGGCACGTACACGCGGCCGCCGACGAGGGCCGCGCCGATGCCGTGACGAGGCGTCGGCATCGGCGTCAGTGCGATCCAGCGATCGCCAGTCGGCTCGTACATTTCTGTCGCTTCGAAGATCCGGAACGGCGCCTCGCCGCCGAACACCAGGATGCGATCGGGCAGGGCGGCGGCGGCGAGACCGCCACGCCCGCGCGGCAACGGCTGACCGGTGCGCCATGCGTCAGCGGCGGGGTCGTAGACCTCGACGTTGGCGTACTGCGTCCCCATGAACGAGGATCGGCCGCCGAGCGCCCACACGCGGCCGCGGAAGGCGACGGCGGCCAGGTGGTCGCGCGCCGTCGGCATCGCGTTCGCCGCTTTCCAGGCATTGGCGGCGGGATCGTAAATCTCGTGCGCATTGAGCGGATCTCGTTGCGCGCCGCCGAGCGCGTGAATGCGCCCGTTGAGCACCGCCGCCGCCAGCGCCCCACGTGGCGTCGGCATAGGTGGTCGCGGCTCCCACGCGTTGCGTGAGTCGTTCCATTCCCACATGCTGTCGATCGGCTCCCAGCGGACACGACCGCCCGAGTACCCGCCGAGCACGAACAGCCGGTCGTCGATGGTGACGGCGGCGGCATGATGCACGGCCTCGGGCAGCGGCGCGCGGGCGGTCCACGTGTTGCTCTGCGGATCGAAGCTCTCGACGGTCGGCAGCGGCTCGCCCGTCGTGCTGAAGCCGCCGATCACCCAGACCTGACCGCGCAGCGCCGCGGCCGCGACCTCCTGGCGTGGTGTCGGAAGTGGCGCCACCGTCGCCCAGCTGCCGGCGGCGTTCTGCATCACCGGCGCGGGGGACTCCGTCCGTGCGCCGAGGCAGCCGGCGAAGGCCAGCATCAGCGCGACGGCCGTTGCTCGCGTCGCGGTGCGCATTACGCGCGACCCGTCAGGCGCAGGAACTCCGTTTCATCGAGTGTCGGTACGCCGAGTCGCCGCGCGTCATCGGCCTTGCTGCCCGGCGCGTCGCCGACCACGACGTACGACGTTTTCTTCGACACGGACGACGTGACGCGTCCGCCGAGGCGCTCGATCAGCTCGCGTGCCGCCTCGCGCGTGAGCGTACCGAGCGCTCCGGTGACGACGAAGCTCTTCCCCGCGAGCGGCTGCGGCCGTTCCGCCTCGACGCCGGGTTGAGTCATCTCCACGCCGGCGGCGGCGAGCCGCTGGATCACCTCGCGATTCGTCTCATCGTCGAAGAACCGCTTGATCGACTGCGCCAGCTCGTCGCCGATGCCGCGGATCTCGTTCAGCTCCATCTCCGAGGCACGCTGCAGACGGGCCATGCTCCCGAACTGGTTGGCCAGCAGTGAGGCCACGCGCTCGCCCACCATCGGGACGCCGAGCGCGTTGAGCAGGCGCGCCAGGCCGCGCGTCTTGCTGCCCTGGATCGCGGCGACGAGATTCTCGGCGGATTTCTCCGCGAACCGCTCGAGGTCGGCGACCTCGTCGACGTTCAGCGTATAGAGATCGGCGAAGTCCTTCACGCGTTTTCGATCTACCAGCTGCTCGACGACCGCCTCCCCGAGATGCTCGATGTCCATGGCCCGCCGAGAGCCGAAGTGACGCAGCCGCGCCTTCAGCTGCGCGGGGCACGCCGCGTTCAGGCAGCGCCAGTACGCCTCACCCGCGAGGCGCGCGGCGGCGTGACCGCACACGGGGCACCGATCCGGGAAGGTGTAGGGGACGGCATCGGCAGGGCGCTTCGACATGACGACCTGCACGACGTAGGGAATGACGTCGCCGGCGCGCTCGATCAGGACTGTGTCGCCCACGCGGACGTCCTTGCGTCGCACCTCGTCCTCGTTGTGCAGGCTCACGTTGCTGATCGTCACGCCCGCCAGCGGCACCGGTGTCAGCTTCGCCACCGGCGTGAGCGCGCCGGTCTTGCCGACGTTGACCTCGATCGCCTGCACGACGGTGGTCGCCTGGCGCGCCGCGAACTTGAACGCGATCGCCCAGCGCGGGTGATGCGTCGTCGATCCGAGCCGCCACTGTTGCTCGAGCGCGTCGACCTTGACCACCGCGCCGTCGGCGTCGTACCCGAGCGCGTCCCGGTCGCGCTCCAGGCGGCTGCAGTAGTCGATGACCGCGTCGATCGTCGTGCAGCGCTCCGCTCGAGGATTCGTCTTGAAGCCCGCCTCGCGCAGCGCTTCGAGCGTTTGCCAGTACGTGCGAAAGCCCAGCTCGCGGCCCTCGCTGACGTGATAGAGGAAGATGTCGAGCGGCCGGCGCGCGGTGATCGCGGGGTCCTTCTGGCGCACGGCGCCGGCCGCCGCGTTGCGCGGATTCGCGAACGTGGCGTCGCCCGCCGCTTGGAAGCTTTGATTGAGCTGCTCGAAATCCGCGCGCGGCATGAAGACTTCGCCGCGCACCTCGAGCTCGGGCACGCCGGCGAGCGCGCCGCGCAGGAGCATCGGCACGGAGCGGATGGTTTTGAGATTCGCCGTGATGTCTTCGCCGACGCGGCCGTCGCCGCGCGTCGCGCCGCGCACAAAGCGTCCGCGCTCGTAGAGCAGCGCGATGCCAAGCCCGTCGATCTTCGGCTCGCACACGTACTCGAAGCGTCCTCCAGGCAACGCGCGACCCAGGCGCGCCTCGAACTCGCGCAGGTCGTCGGGCGAAGTCGCGTTGTCGAGCGACAGCATCGCCGTACGGTGCTCGACCGGACGAAACGCGTCGACGGGCTGACCGGCCACGCGCTGAGTCGGGCTGTCCGGGGTGACGAGGTCCGGGAAGGCCGCCTCCAGCTCCCGAAGCTCGCGCATGAGCGCGTCGTACTCGGCGTCGGAGACTTCGGGGCGCGCTTCCGCGTAATACAGGTAGTCGTGGTGGCGAATCTGCTCCCGCAGCTCGCTGATGCGCTGCAGAGCGTCAGCTCGCGTCATGGGGACTCAGCATAGCACTTCGGTTATGATGCCGATGATGCGCAAGCCCTCATCGGCGCGTCGAGCGCGAGTCGCGGCCACAACCGCCTCCACGCAGGACTACCTCGCCGCTATTTACGATCTCGCCGGCAGTGGCAAGCCGGTCATCGGCGCCCGGCTCGCCAAGCACATGTCGATTTCTGCGCCGGCGGTCACCGAGGCCATGCATCGTATGGCCCGCGGCGGCTACGTCAAGGTCGGCAACGGCAAGGAGCTCACGCTCACACCGAAAGGCCGGGAGATCGCCGAGGTGATGGCGCGGCGTCACCGGCTGCTCGAGCGTTGGCTCACCGACACGCTCGGGCTCAACTGGACCGACGCGCACGAGGAGGCGCATCGCCTCGAGCACGCGCTCTCGCCTCGCGTCGAGGACCGGCTGGCCGAGATGCTCGGGATGCCGAGCACGTGCCCGCACGGCAACCCGATTCCCGGCATGGCGCGTCCGCCCCGCGTCGAGCCGTTCCCGCTGGCGCAGGCCAAGGAAGGCGCGGTCGTGGTCGTCGAACGCATCACCGAGGAGGCCGAAGCCGACAAGAAGCTGCTCGAATATCTCTGGCGTAACGAGGTCCGGCCCGGCCGTCGCCTCAAGATCGTCGAGGTGGCGCCGTGGGCCGGCACGATCACGGCCGGCGGTGACGGCCCGACGATCGCCCTTGGGCTACCTGCCGCCGCAAAGATCTGGGTCTACCGACCGACCGACGCCTGACGGGGAGGCCGCATGCGACTCTTCTTCTGGGGGTTGGTGGCCGTGGCCGCGGCGTACGCCGCCTACGCCGTGATGATGTCGGCGTGGCAGTACTTCCAGGTTTCGGGCGTGGTCGACGACGTGATGCAGCCCCGATCGATCGCCGAGCTGGGATCGGCGGGCGCGGTGAAGAGCAAGATCCTCAAGGACACCGCCGAGTCGGGTGTGCCGCTCGAGGACCGCGACGTCATTGTGACCGTCGACAATCGCGCCTACACGGTCAACGTCCTGTGGTCGTTTCCCGTGATCATCTACCACGGCGAGCCTGTGCTCTCGATTCCGCTCTCGCTCAAGCGGACGAAGCAGACGGCGGGCGCCTTCTACTTACCCGTGGGGCGTGCCTTCGCCTCCGCGATCATTCGCTCGACGCGCGCGCGCTCTTCGCCCGGCGGTGTGACCTGGACGAACCGCTCCCACGAGCGGATCGCGCCCGCCGTGTCCTTTTTCGCTTCGTAGAGCACCTGGCCGCGATAGAGCAGCGCCGGCGGGTAATCCGGCGACAGCTTCAGCGCGCGGTCGAACAGTCCTAGCGCGCGGTCGATCATCTCGGGTCCGTGCTCGCCGCGTGCGGCGACGGCGGCGATGAGCCCCATGTGCGTCAGCGCATCGACGTTGTTCGGATCGCGCTTGAGCACCGCCTGGTATGCGGCGATCGCCTCGCTGTAACGCCCCGCGAAGAGACTCTCGCGCGCGGCCTGCAACATGCCCTGAAGCATCTCCGGCGTGACTGGCCCGCGCGGTGCGTTGGCGGCGGACGGTGGTCCGCCGGGCGTCGGCGCGTCTAGCGAGGCGAGCGGACGCGACCCGGTCGGCGCGGCGTCGGCCATCCGCTCGGGCTCGGTGTATCGCACGATGCCGACGCCCAGCGCGACACCGAATACGAGGAGCGCAACGGCCGCGACGGCGAGCGCGGCCGGATGGCGCCAGCCGTTCGCCCGGCCGGGCAGCGGCGCCGGCGCGACCGACGGCGTGGGCGCCGGACCCAGAGCGTCGAGCGCGCGTAGCGTCTCGGCGGCCTCGGCTTCGTAGCGCGCGCGCAGCTCAGAGTAGTCGGAATCCGATACGTGGCCGGCCCCGTGCTCGAAGTCGAGCTCGCGCAGCGCCGCCAGCGCAACGCGCTTGGCCTCCATCAGCTGGTCGCGCTCGTCTGTCGGTAGCGACAGCAGCGGCGCGGGGCGACCGCGGGCGCGCATCAGCGGCCAGAGAGCGAAGGCCGCGGCGGGCAGACCCAGGACGACCGCGACGACGACTGCCCCCGTCACGGCTCCGTCTCCAGCTCGCGGCGGATCCGCTCGCGCATCGCGGGATCCACCACGGCCGGCGCCGGAGCCACGCGCCGCCGGCGCGTCCAGCGACGCAAAAGCAGCGCGACGGTGGTGAAGCCGACGGCGAGCGCGGCGAGCGGGAAGCCCCAGACGAGCAGGTTGAAGCCCGTGCGCCGCGGCGCCAGCAGGATCCACTCGCCATAGCGCGCGACGAAATACTCGCGCACCTGCTCGGGCGTCTCGCCGGCCTCGAGTCGCTCACGCACGATGCCCCGCATTTGCGCGGCCATCTCAGACGGTGAGTCGGCGACGGACAGGTTCTGGCACACGACGCAGCGCAGTTGCGCGGACACGTCGTGCACGGTTTGCTCGGAGACGTGTGTGGACGGCGCCGCATCGACGACGGCACCGGCCACGAGCGCAAAGAGCAACGCGAACGCGCACAGCATCGCGCGCCCGAGCGTCGCTGGCACTCGCGTTGCACGATGCTGCGAGGACTTTTCGCCGCGAAGGAGGCGTCGATGGACGCGGAGTCGTTCCTGAAGAACCTCGTCACGGAGATCGAGCCGAACGCGACGGTCGTCGGCGTCGAGCAGCGAGAGGGCGCCTATCATGTGAGCGTCGCCGGCACGACGGGCGTGGTCGCGAAATGTGAGCTGCCGCGCGACCAGGTGGCCGCCGCGCAGCAGGCGAACGACGCGCGCCGGCGCGTCGCGAGCACGCTCAAACGTTGCGCCGACGACGTCGTGGCTCCGGTCAGCGACGGCCGCAACTGACGCATCAGAGCAGCGGCTCGAGCTTCGCACGGACCGCCGCATCGGTCAGGGCGCCGACGTGCTTGGCGCGGATGGTGCCGTCGCGCCCCACGAAAAACGTCTCCGGGACACCGTACACGCCGTATTCCACCGCGAGCTTGCCCTGCAGGTCCGGCGCGTTCGCGAACGTGAGGCCGAAGCGCTGGATGAAGGCCTGCGCGGCTTCGGTCGTGTCCTGCATGTCGACTCCCACGACGACCACGCCGCGATCGCGATACGTTTGCCACATCTGCTCGAGGACAGGCGCCTCGTCGTAGCACGCGGGATTGCACCACGAGGCCCAGAAATTCAGCACGACCACCTTGCCGCGCAGCGCGGCCAGCGTGACCGGGGCTCCGTCGAATGTCGTGAGCGCGAAGGGCGACGCGACGCGGCCGATGAGCGGCGAGGGGATGTCGCGCGGATCGGTGCGGAACCCGTACGCCAGCAGCGCGAGCAGGGGCAGTACCGACAGTGGCACGAGCCAGCGCATGGCGCGCGTCACGCCGGCGCTCCCTGAGCGGCGGCGGCGCGTCGGCGCTCGGGCGCAACCGCCAGCGCGGTGCCGAGCGTCAGGACGACGCCGCCGATCCAGATCCACGAGACGAGCCGATTGACCTGCAGCCGGATCGTGGCCTGCGAGCCGTCGCGCGCAAAATCACCGAGCACGAGATAGACGTCCTCGCGCAGTCCGAGCCGGTAGTCCACGTAAGCGATCGGCGACTGCTCTTGTGGGTAGAACTTCTTGGCCGGACGCAGCACGACATCGCTGGCGTGTCCGTTGGCCACGGTGAACGTGCCCGTGACCTTGAAGTGGTTCGACTCCTCACTGGCCGCGAGTCCGTCGAAGCGCACGCGATAGCCCGCGAGATCCGCGTGCTCGCCACGTCGCAGCGTCGTTTCGGTCTGCACCGACCACGCCTGCGAGCCGGTGACCCCGAGGGTGACGATGAGGATGCCGAGGTGGACGACGAATCCGCCGTAGCGCCGATTATGACGCAGCAGCAGGCCGCCGAGCGCGGCCGGCAGGCGCTCGCCCATCCGCAGCCGCGCGCGCGTCGCCCGTGTAAGATCTACCGCGATCGTCACCGCCACGAACACAGTCAGCGCCAGGGAGAGCACCGCCAGCGTGGAGCGCACGCCGAGCAACCGGAACACCGCGGCGGCCGCGATCCCGATCGCCACGGGCCACAGGAAGTTTCGCCGGATATTCTCGAGCGACGCCCGCCGCCACGCGATCAGCGGGCCGACGCCCATGAGAAAGATCAGCCCCAGGAATAGCGGGACGTTCACCTGGTTGAAGAACGGCATGCCGACGCTGACCTTCACGCCGCGTACCGCCTCGGACAGCAGCGGAAAGACGGTCCCGAAAAAGACGGTGAAGGTCGCCGCGACGAGCAGCACGTTGTTGAGCAGGAACGCCGACTCGCGCGAGACGACGGAATCGAGCTCGCCCTGCGCGCCCAGCGCGTCCCACCGCCATGCGAGCAAGGCCAGCGCGAGCACCAGTACGACGCCGAGGAACGACAGGAAGAAAATGCCGATCGAGCCCTGGGTGAAGGCGTGCACGGAGGCGACGACGCCCGAGCGCGTGAGGAACGTGCCGAAGAGCGTCAGCGCGAACGTCATGATGACGAGCGCCAGATTCCAGAGCCGGAGCATGCGGCGTCGCTCCTGGATCATGACGGAGTGCAGGAACGCGGTGCCGGTGAGCCACGGCATGAAGGCCGCGTTCTCGACGGGATCCCACGCCCAGTAGCCGCCCCAGCCGAGTACGTGATAGCTCCACCAGCCGCCGATCAGTAGTCCGAGCGAGAGGAAGTACCACGCGGTGATCGTCCAGCGCCGCGTGGTGGTGATCCACGCGTCGCCGACGCGCCCGGTGACGAGGGCCGCGATCGCGAATGCGAACGGCACCGTGAATCCGGTGAAGCCGAGATACAGGGCGATGGGGTGGGTGATCATTCCCGAGTCCTCGAGCAGCGGATTCAATCCGCGCCCGTCCGGCGGCACCGGCGTGAGTCGCTGAAACACCGGCGCGGGCACCGTCATGACGAGCAGGAAGAAGGCGAGGACGCCGAGCATGACCGACAGGACCCACGGGTACAACTCGCGTGCGTTCGTTCGATGGCGAACGACGACGATCAGCGTGTACACCGACAGCATCCACGCCCACAGCACGATCGAGCCTTCGAGCGCGCCCCAGACCGCGGTGAGGCGATAGTAGAACGGCGTGCCGAGATTGGTATTGTTCGCGACGTAGCGCACGGAGAAGTCGAACGACAGAAATGCCCCGGCAAGGAGCAGCAGGCACGCCGTCACGAGCGTGAACACGCCCAGCGCGGCATGTTGCGCAGATTCTACGAGCGCCGTGCGCCCGGTGCGGCCGCCGATGGCGGCCACCACGCTGCCGTAGACGGCCAGACCCAGGGCGACCATGAGCGCGCCCGCACCGATTTCCGGAATCATCGCGACGGCTCCGAGAGTGTGCGCATCATCTCTTTGATCCCTGCCTGGCTCGTATCGTGCGGCGCCTTGTACTCTTCCGAGTGCTTGGCCATGATGTGGGTCGCGCGGAAGTAGCCTTCCGGACTCCACGAGCCCTCGACGACGGCCCCGCGCCCCTCAGCGAACAGATCCGGCGGCGCGCCCTTGTGACGCACCGGGACGCTGGTCTTGCCATCCGAGAGCGCGAACGTCAGCGAGAGCGTGCGGGCCTCCCACTTGACCGAGCCGCGCTCGACCATGCCGCCGAGCCGATAGGCCTTGCCGGAGACCGGAGTACCGCCGAGCTCCGACGGCGTCACGAAGTACACGGCCGACTGTGTCACGCCAGCGTAAATCATGTAGGCGAGCGCTGCGGCAATGACGACGCCGCCGACGAGAAACTTCGGTTTCATCGGCGCGGGGCGTGCGGCTGCTGGTTGAGTGCTTCGAGCTCCCGTTCCCGCTTTGCCAAGCGCCGCCAGTATAGAAGGAGGACAAGCGCCGTGAGGCCATACGCAGCGGCGACGAAGCCCCAGTTGTCCGCGATCACGCCGCGGCCTCCGCCTCGGCGCGCAGCACCCTGACCCGCCGCGCGACGAAGTAGGCGTAGAGCAGCATGAACGCGAGCAGGTTCACGAGGAGCGGCCAGAGAATCGACGTCGACCCCGTGAACCCGCCGGGCTTCATGAGCGACGGCGGCTGGTGCAGCGTGCGCCACCAGTACACCGAGAAGTGCACCAGCGGAATGTCTAGCGCCGCCACGATGCCGAGCACGGCGCTGTAGCGCGCGGCACGCTCGGGGTCGTCGATGCTTCCGCGCAGCAGCAGGTAGCCGAGATACATGACGAAGAGGATTGCCACGCTGGTGAGCCGCGCGTCCCACGTCCACCAGGTGCCCCAGGTGGGCTTGCCCCAAATGGAACCGGTCGCGATGCCGAGCCCGACGAACAGCACCCCGACCTCCCCGGAGGCGTGCGCCACGCGGTCGGCGGCCGCATCGCGGCGGACCAGATACACGATCGACGCGAGCGCGAGCACGCCGAACGCGACGTACGAGGCAAGGATGAGGGGCACGTGGACGTACATGATGCGCTGCACGTTGCCCTGGGTGACCTCGCGCGGCGCCACGCCGAACGCCATGACGAGCCCGACGAGCAATCCGACGGCAGTCAGCCAACCGAGGGTCCGCACCACGGCGCTCAGCCCTCCAGCACCACGTCGAACGTGAGCAGGCTCACGATGACGTACACCGTGTCCGCGGCGACGAGCAGCTTCACCCAGTGTGCGACCGCGGCGAGCGGCTCACCAAGAAGCAATCCCTCCGTCGCCTTGACCGTCGCGAGGAGCACTGGGACCTGAACAGGCAGCAGGAGGACCGGGAAGAGCAGCTCACGGGCGCGGACGTTCGCCGTCATGGCAGCGAATAGCGTACCGACTGCCGCCAAGCCGAGCGTGCCGAGCAGCATGACGACGAGCAGTCCGGGCATCGCACGGCCGAGGTCGATGTCGAAGAACACGATGAACAGCGCGAGCACGAGGGTCTCGACCAGCAGCATCAGCGCGAGGTTACCGACGAGCTTGCCCAGATAGATGGCGGACTTGTCGCCCGGTGCCAGCAGCAGTCCTTCCCAACAGTCGTGCTCGCGCTCGACGAGGAACGTCCGCCCGAGCGCCAGCAGCGCGCTCAGCACGAAGCCGAGCCACAGCACACCCGGCAGCACGGCGGCCAGTCGTTCGCGATCGCTGCCGAGCGTGAACTGAAAGACGAAGAGCAGGAGCAGCGAGAAGAAGACGAGCGCGTTCAGCGTCTCCTTCGAGCGGCGCTCGACGGCGAGATCCTTCCACGCGACGGCCAGCGCGCGCCGTGCCCAGCTCACGGCGTGTCCTCGGTGTGGGCGGCGTGGAGACGCTGAATCCAGCTCACGGCGTGTCCTCGGTGTGCACCGCGTAGAGGCGTTGAATGTCGTCTGGTCCGAGCGACCCGCGCGGCGTGTCGAGCGCGATGCGGCCGCCCGCGAGAACGGCCAGCCGATCGGCGACGCCGAGCTCGCGGCCGAACGAATGGGTCACCATCAGCAGCGCTGCTCCGCCGGCCTTGAGCGCTTCGAGCCGCTCCTCCAGCCACTTCTTCGCGCGCTGGTCGAGCCCGGCGAACGGCTCGTCGAGCAGCAGCACGCGTGGGCGCCCGAGCATGACGCGCGCGAGCGAGAGGCGCCGCTTCATCCCCGCGGAAAACGTCCGCACGCGCGCGTCAGCGACGCGGTCGAGACCGACGCCGGCGAGCGCGGCCGCCAGGTCGTCGGCGTCCGCGTGCAGGCCGCCGAGCGTCGACCAGAACTTCAGATTCTCGCGCGCGGTGAGGTCGTCATAGACCCACGCCCCGTGGGCGACGACACCGAGCAGCGGCCTCACGGTCTCCGCCGCGCGGACGACGTCGTGGCCGGCGATCGTCGCCGTCCCGCGCGTCGGCCGCACCAGTGTCGCGAGAATCTTGAGCAGCGTCGTCTTGCCGGCCCCGTTGGCGCCCAGCAGAGCGACCGCTTCACCGCCGCGCACGTCGAGGCTGACGCCGTCGAGCACGCGCACGAAGCCGAAGACTTTTCGGAGATCGGATACGCGAACGATGGGATCGAGAGTCATCCGTCCAGCCGACGTCAGCGCATGTTGCCCGTGTGCCCGAGCGAGTAGCGGCCCGGCTGCGGCCACACCGTGAGGCCGTGCGGCTCGTGTCCAACCGGAATGGTCTTGATGACTTCACCCGTCGTCGTGTCGATGACGTAGACGACGCGATCGTAGCGACCCGAGAGCCACAGATGCTTGCCATCGACGCTCACATTGCCCATGTCGGGACTGCCCGCGGTCGGCAGCATCCAGGTGGCGACGACTTTTCGCGTGGCAAAGTCGACCACCGAGACGCTGCCCTTGCCCACGCCGGGCTTCCCGCCGATCTGCGAAAAACCGCGGTTCGTCACGTACAGCTTGGTTCCGTCGCGGCTCGGATAGAGACCGTGCGTGCCGACCCCCGTCTTGATGAAGCCGGTGAGCTTGAACGCGGCGCCGTCGATGAGGTGCACGCCGCCCGCCCGAAGATCCGCGACGTAGAACGTCGAGCCGTCCGGGCTCACGCGGACGTCCTGGGGAATGCCGCGATCGGGCAGCGTGAGATAGCCGAGCACGGTCCGGGCGCGCCAGTCGATCTTCACCATGCGGCTGGAGTACTCGCACGTCATGATCAGGTACTTTCCGTCGATCGAGAAGTCGCCGTGGTTGATGCCGCCGCATTTCGGCGCCGAGACCGACCCCTGTAGCGCGAGCGTCTTCGGGTCGCGGAAGTCCAGGCGCTTCATCGCCTCCGCGACGACGACGGCGGACTTACCGTCGGGCGTGAAGTACATGTTGTAGGGATCGTCGACTGCGATCTCGTTGCCCGGCTTGCCGGTCACAGGATCAATCGGCGTCAGCGTCCCGTCCGTTCGTCCCTCCGCGTTGTTCGTGACCCAGAGCGTCTTAAGATCCCACGAGGGCACGACGTGCTGCGGATTCTTGCCGACCTTGTAGCGATCGATGACCTTCATCGTGACCGGATCGATCACGTGGACCTCGTGGGACTTCACGTTCGGGACGTAGACGCGCGCCGGCACATTGGCGAGCGCGGCGCTGACCTTGTCCGCCGTGGTCTCGCTATAGAGATTCGCCGGATTCGTCACCGGCGGCATGCCGGGCACGGTCTCGATGCCTGCCGCCGTCTGCCCTGCCGCGCGGGCGACGCTGGACAACGCAAGCACGATCACGAGCGTGGTCATCAACAGTCGTGGTCGGTTCACGGACACCAGTCCTCTTTAGCGATGGTTGGTTGCTGCCTTGATCGCTTCGACGGTACGAGCGACGACGAGGTCCGCTCCGAGACGTCCCAGCTCGTCGCTGGCTCGGCTCGGGTCGCCGTCAACGCCGGAGCCCACGCCAGGGATCTGATCGGCCTCGCGTGGAGTCTGCGGCCGCACCAGGCTCGGGGCAAGCGCCAGCGTGAGCGAGGTATCGAGCAGCCCGCCGTGGTTGCCGAGATCTTCCACGCGAAAGCCGCGTGTCTTCGCGAGGTCGCGAAACCCGAGCGTCGCCGCGCGGTAATACTCCGGAACCGCATGAGCGCGCACAGACTCCGCTTGCCAGTCACGATTCAGCCGTGCGGCGACGGTCTTTTGCGCCGCCTGAGTCGATCCGTGGTCTCCAAGAAACGCGATGTCGCGAAAGCCGTGCAGCCTGAAGCTCTGCGCCGCCGATTCGAGCGTGCGTTGAAAGACGTCGTCCGACACGGTGATCGTGCCTGGAAACCGCATGTGCCCGCTCGGTGGACGCAGCCCGCCCTCGGGCACGTAGGCGATGACGGGCGCGACGACGGCGTTGCCCAGGACTCGTGCGATCCGCTCGGCCAGCACTCTGACGCGCGCGTTGTGCTTGCCCAGCGCCAGGTGCGGGCCGCTCTGCTCTGTTCCGCCGATCGGCACGATGACCGTCGTCTTGCCCGCGGCGACCGCGGTGCGCAACTCTGTCCACGTCAGCTCTTCGAGAAACACGGTGTCGGGCTGCGCGGTGGCCGATGTGACGAGCGCGGCGAGCACCCAGACGAGCGGTGACCACAGAACGAAGAAGCGCGTGGTGAAGCGCAGGGCGATCACGGGGCGGCGGGCGCCGCCCGATCCGGCATCAGCCGAGCCGCATCGCGCGGAGTCGTGCGATCCGCTCCTCGGTCGGGGGATGCGTGGAAAACAGCCTCGCGAAGCTCTGTGCGCTCAACGGATTGACGATGAACAGGTGCGCCGTTGCCGGAGTGGCCGGCAGGGGCTCGACGCGCGAGGCGACCTCGATCTTCTCGAGCGCCTTGGCGAGACCGTACGAGCGACCCGCCAGCCGCGCGCCGCTGGCGTCCGCCTGGAACTCGCGCGAGCGCGAGACGGCGAGCTGCACCAGCATCGCCGCGATCGGGGCCAGCACCGCGAACAGCAGCATCACGATCGGGTTGCTGCCGCCTTCCTCGTCGTCTCGCGACCGGCCGCCGAAGAAGGCCGCCCACTGCGCCATGTGCGCCAGGTACGTGATGGCGCCGGCCAGCGTCGCGGCGATCGTCGAGATCAGCACATCGCGGTTGGTGACGTGCGAGAGCTCGTGGGCGAGCACGCCCTCAAGCTCATCCTCGTCGAGGATGCGCATGATGCCTTCGGTCACCGCGACCGCCGCGTGCTGCGGGTTGCGGCCCGTCGCGAAGGCGTTCGGCGTGTCGGACGGGATGACGTAGATGCGCGGCATCGGAATCTGCGCACGCGTGGCCAGCCGTCGCACCATCGCGTGCAAGCCCGGCGCCTGCGCCTCATCGACCGGCTGTGCGCCGTACATCGACAGCACGATCTTGTCGGAGAACCAGTACGAGACGAAGTTCATGACGGCAGCGAGCACGAATCCGATGATCATGCCCTGCTCGCCGGCGATGGCTCGGCCACCGAGAACGAAGAGAGCGGTCAGGACCCCCAGGAGGAGACCGGTCTTCAGCACGTTGGACATCGACGCGAAGCGTAGCAAACCGTCAGAAGGTGGTCAAACTCGGCTCAAATGCCTTGACGGGCGCGGACTCGGCCGATATACTGGGCCGGTTAACGTAAAAAATCCTTTCAATGACTGAGACTTACACGGAATCATAGCGATGATCATCAAGGTATCCGAGCTCGAGGAAGAGGGCCTCTCGATCTCCGATCCCAGGGCGCTCGAGCCCGCATTCTCCGATCCCGCGTGGCGCCTCGAGGCGCTGCAGCTTCAGATCTCGCCCGACGAGAGCGACGTCGTGGTGGACGGTCGGCTCACGGCGACGGTGCCGCAAACGTGCGGACGCTGCCTCGAATCGTTTCCGGCTCGCGTGGATGCCCGGGTGGACGTGCGGCTTCTGCCGCGCCCGGCCACCGGCGACAACATGGAGCTGGGCGCTGACGATCTCGACGTCGACTTCTACACGGACGACCAGGTCGATCTCAATCGTGTCGTCGAGACCGAGACCACGCTGGCGCTACCGATGAAGCCACTCTGTCGGGAAGACTGCCGCGGTCTGTGTCCCGTCTGCGGCAGCAATCGCAATCTCGATCCATGCGCATGCTCCGAGCGCGCATCCGACCCGCGCCTGGCGCCCCTCCGCGATCTGGCGACGCGCCTGCGCCACTGACCCCGAGCACCGAGAGGAGACGCCGATGCCGCTGCCGAAGCGACGCCACTCCGTAACCCGCGGCCGCAAGCGCCGCACGCACTACAAACTGGCGCCGCCCACACGGTCCGTGTGTCCGCAGTGCCGCGAGGCCAAGCTGCCGCACCGCGTGTGTCCGCACTGCGGGTATTACAAGGGTCGCGAGATCGTCGCGACCGAAGGCTCGTAACTGAAGATCGCGGTCGACGCGATGGGGGGCGATCACGGCCCCACCGTCGTGGTCGAAGGCGCGGCGGCGGCGGTGCGCGAGTTCGGCGCCTCCGTCATCCTCGTCGGCGACCGGGACGCGATCGAGCGCGAGGTCGTGCGCCTGCAGGTGGGCAGCCTCGGGCTCGAGATCCGGCACGCGTCACAGGTCGTCGAGATGGCGGAATCGCCGTCGCAGGCGCTGCGACGCAAGCGTGATTCCTCCCTGCGCGTCGCCGCCGAGCTGGTGCGGGACGGCCACGCGTCCGCGTTCATTTCGGCCGGCAATACGGGCGCCGCGATGGCCATCGCGATGTTCGTCATCGGCGTGCTTCGCGGCATCGATCGGCCTGCGATCGCCACCGTCCTGCCGAGCCTCAAGCGCGCGACGCTTCTGCTGGACGTCGGCGCGAACGTGGCGCCGAAGCCCTGGCATCTCTTCCAGTACGCCCTCATGGGCCACGTCTATTCGCGCGACATCCTCGGCGTGGACCGACCGCGTGTCGGGCTGCTCTCCGTGGGTGAGGAGGAGGGAAAGGGCAACGACCTCACGCGTGAGGCGTACGAGCTCCTCAAGGAGTCGGCGCTCAACTTTGTCGGCAACGTCGAAGGCCGCGACATCTACAACGGTGCGTGCGACGTCGTGGTCACCGACGGCTTCACCGGAAACGTGGCGCTGAAAATCTCCGAGAGTCTCGCCGAGATGCTCGGCGCCATGATCAAGGAAGAGCTGACGCGCGACTTCCGGTCCAAGATCGGCGCCGCGCTGTCCACGCCGGCCATCACGCGCTTCCGCAAGCGTGTCGACTACACGGAATTCGGCGGTGCGCCGCTGCTCGGAATCGACGGCGAAGCGATCATCTGCCACGGGCGCTCGCCCGCAAAAGCCATCAAGAACGCGGTCCGCGTGGCCGGGGAGTGGGCGAAGAAAGGGCTCAACGAGCACATCCGCGCCGCGCTGGAGGCGGAGGTCGCGCGCGGCGGCCGGGAGGGAGGCCGCGAATGACGCGGGCCAAGATCGTCGGCGTCGGTTCGTACGCGCCCAAACGAATCCTGACGAACGCGGACCTCGAGCGGATGGTCGAGACCAACGACGAGTGGATCGTGCAGCGCAGCGGCATTCGTGAGCGGCGCATCGCCGACGAGACCGAGGCGACCTCCGATCTCGCGCTGAAGGCGGCGCAGCAGGCGCTCGAGCGCGCCAACCTCGTGCCCGACGATATCGATTTCATCGCCGTCGGCACGACGACCCCCGACATGTACTTTCCGACGGTCAGCAACATCCTGCAGCACCGTCTCGGCTGCAAGCGCGTCGGCTCCGTCGACCTGTTGGCCGCCTGCGCGGGCTCCGTCTACAGCCTGTCGATCGGCTCGCAGTTCATTCAGACCGGCAAGTATCGTCGCGTGCTGTGCGTGGGCGCGGAGACGCTGTCGAAGATCACCGACTTTACCGACCGCGGCACCTGCGTGCTGCTCGCCGATGCCGCCGGCGCGGCCGTCCTCGAGCCGTCGACCGACGACAGCGGACTGATCGATTTCGACCTGTACTCGGACGGGCAGTACTGGGATCTGCTCTACATGCCGGGCGGCGGCTCACGCCACCCCGCGACGCACGAAACGATCGACAAGCGCATGCACTACGCGAAGATGAAGGGCGCGGATGTCTTCAAGGTGGCGGTGCGCATGTTCGCCGAGTGCACGGAGCGCATCCTCGCGCGCAACGGCTTCAGCGCGGACGACGTGAACCTCTTCATTCCTCACCAGGCGAATCTGAGAATCATCGAGGCGGCCGCCAAGCGCGTGAACCTGCCGATGGAGCGCGTATTCGTCAACGTCGACCGCTACGGCAACACCGGCGCGGCGTCCGTGTACGTGGCGATGGAGGAGGCGGTGACGGGCGGACGGATCAAGAAGGGGGATCTCATTCTCATCGCGGCCTTCGGCGGCGGCTTCGCCTGGGGCACCGCGTTGATGCGCTGGTAGTGCGAGCCGAAGCGGTGCCTCCGCTGAGGCGAGCGGTGAAATGATCGAAAATCGCACATGATCGCTTTCTTATTCCCCGGTCAGGGCTCACAGGCGGTCGGCATGGGCAAGGCGTTCCACGACGCCTCCGCCGCGGCGCGCACCGTCTTCGAGGAGGCGAACGCGGCGCTCGGCTTCGATCTGTGTCGCGTGATGTTCGAAGGGCCCGAAAGCGAGCTCGTGCTCACCGCCAATACCCAGCCTGCCGTTCTGACCGCGAGCGTGGCCGCCGCAGCCGCCTGCGCCGAGCGCGGCCTCAAGCCCGGGCTGGTCGCCGGGCACAGCCTCGGGGAGTACTCGGCGCTCGTGGTGGCCGGCGCGATGTCCTTGCGCGACGCGGTCGTCGTCGTACGCAAGCGCGGCGAATTCATGCAGGAGGCGGTGCCCGTCGGAACCGGCGCCATGGCGGCGATCATGGGTCTGGCGCTCGACGCCGTCGAGGCCGTGGTGCGCGACGCCGCCCAGGGGCAGGTCGTCGAGGTCGCCAACGTGAACTCCGCGCAGCAAATCGTCATTGCCGGCGACAAGCCCGCCGTCGAGCGCGCCGTGGCGGTGGCGTCCGAGCGTGGCGGCCGCAAGAGCGTGCTGCTGCCGGTGAGCGCGCCGTTTCACTGCTCGCTGATGAAACCCGCCGCCGAGCGGCTCGCTGCCGCGTTGGCGGGTGCCGCCGTTGGTGACCCGACGATTCCCGTCGTTCGCAACGTCGACGGCGGTGTCACGCGCACGGCGAGCGACGTCGTGCCGTTCCTGCTGCGCCAGGTCGCGAGCCCCGTGCGCTGGACCGCATGCATGCAGCGTCTTGCCGCCGAAGGGGCGACGGCGTTCGTCGAAGTCGGGCCCGGCCGCGTGTTGACCGCGCTGACGAAGCGCATCGTCGAGGACGCCCGTGGCTTCGCCGTCGAGGATCCGGCTGGCCTGGACAAAGCACTGGCGGGCATGTCGTGAGTCTGACGGGCAAGGTCGCCGTCGTGACGGGGGGCACGCGCGGCATCGGGCTCGCCGTCGCGGCGTGGATGCTCGAGCGCGGTGCGAGCGTCGTCATTTCCGGCCGCGACGCCGATCGGCTGAACATCGCGCTGAAGGAGCTCGTGCAGGACGGCGGACCGGCCGCAGGCCTCGTCGCCGACGCCGGACGTCGCGAGGACGCCGAACGTCTCGTGGACACCGCACGCGAGCGCTTCGGACGTCTCGACATTCTCGTCAACAACGCCGGCATCACGCGTGACGGTCTGCTCATCAGAATGAAGGACGAGGATTGGGATCGCGTGCTCGAGACGAATCTCAAGGGCGCCTTTCTGATGACGCGCGCGGCGAGCAAGGCGATGGTGCGCGCGAAGACCGGCGGGCGCATCATCAACATCGCCTCCACCGCCGGTGCTATGGGCAACGCGGGGCAGGCCAACTACTCCGCGGCGAAGGCGGGCCTCATCGGACTGACGAAAGCCACCGCGCGCGAGCTTGCGCACTGGGGCATTCTCGTCAATGCCGTCGCGCCGGGGCTCATCGAGACCGACATGGCGGCCGCACTTCCCGTCGACGCGCGCGATGCGCTGCTGGCGCAAGTGCCGCTCAAGCGTATCGGAACCGCCCGTGAGGTAGCGGAAATGGTAGGATTCCTGGCCGGAGACGGGGCTGCCTATGTGACGGGGCAGGTCTTCCACGTCAACGGCGGCCTCTACATGTGAGTCACGCGTCAACTTCCCCATCCGGAGGGGGTTCATGGCGAAGTCAGTCGAGGACAAGGTGAAGGAGATCATCATCGAGCAGCTAGGGGTGGAGGAGGACGACGTCACTCCGGCTGCGAAGTTCATCGAAGACCTGGGCGCCGATTCCCTCGACACGGTCGAGCTCGTCATGGCCCTCGAGGAGCACTTCGACATCCAGATCCCGGACGAGGATGCCGAAAAAATCGTGACGGTCGGCGACGCCATCCAGTACATCAAGGACAACTCGTAAGACTGTGGATCCCCGACGCGTCGTCGTCACAGGCCTGGGCGCGCTCACGCCGGTCGGCAACACCGTCGAGGAATTCTGGTCTGCGCTCACGCAGGGCAAGTCGGGCATCGGCCCCATCACCAAGTTCGACACGAGCGAGAAGCACGACAACGGCGAGTACAAGTTCGTCACGCGCATCGCGGGCGAGGTTCGCAACTTCGACGAGCTGAAGTACGTCGACAAGAAGGACGCGCGGCGGCTGGACCCGTATCTCAAATACGCGATGGCCTGCTCGGTCATGGCCGTCGAGGACTCCGGCCTCGAGACCGGCCGCGTCGACGGTGCGCGTTTCGGCGTGCTCATCGGCTCCGGCATCGGTGGCATCAGCTCGCTGCTCGAGGCGCACAAGATGCTGCTCGAGCGCGGACCCGACCGGGTCTCGCCGTTCTTCATTCCGATGCTCATCGTCAACATGGCGTCGGGCCTCGTCTCCATGCGCTTCGGCGCGAAAGGCCCGAACTCGGCCGTCGTCACCGCGTGCGCCACGGGCAACCATGCGCTCGGCGACGCCTTCCGGCTGATCCAGCGCGGCGACGCGGACGTGATGATCGCGGGTGGCGCGGAGGCGATCGTCGTGCCGCTGACCATCGCGGGCTTCTGTTCGATGAAAGCGATGTCGACGCGCAACGACGAGCCGCAAAAAGCGTCGCGACCGTTCGACGCCGGACGCGACGGCTTCGTGTGCGGCGAAGGCGGGGGCATCCTCGTGCTGGAGGCGCTCGAGCACGCGCGCCGACGCGACGCACGCATCTACGGTGAGATCGTGGGCTACGGCATGACGGGCGACGCTCACCACATGACCGCGCCTGATCCCGAAGGTGACGGCGCCGCGCGCGCCATGGCCAACGCGCTGGCCGACGCCCAATTGTCGCCCTCCGACGTCGATTACATCAACGCGCACGGCACCTCGACGCCGTACAACGACAAGTTCGAGACGCTCGCGATCAAACGGGTCTTCGGCGACCACGCCCGCAAGCTCGCAGTCTCCTCCACGAAGTCGATGACCGGGCATCTGCTCGGCGCTGCCGGCGGCATCGAGGCCATCGCGACCGTGCTCGCGCTGCACCACGGGGTGTTGCCTCCCACGGTCAACTACGAGACGCCCGATCCGGAGTGCGATCTGGACTACGTCCCCAATCAGGCGCGCAAGCAGGACGCGGAGATCGCGCTGTCGAATGCATTCGGCTTCGGCGGCACCAACGCGACGCTGGCGTTTCGGAAATACCTGGCTTAGGACATGAGGGGCCCCGAAATGGCCCCCAACCTTCGTACGAGGGGGGCAACGCCCCCCTCGGGCTCCCCCGGCCCCAGCGGGGTGCCCCGGCGGAGCCGTGACACCCCTCGAAGTCACGCTCGGCCATCGCTTCAGCGATCGTGATCAGCTCGAGCGTGCGCTCACGCACGCGTCGTACGTGAACGAGCACCCGCCCCTCGTCGCGCAGGACGGCCTTGCATTCGTCGGTGACGCCGCGCTCGCCCTCGTCGTCGCCGAGCGGCTGCTCGCGCGCGACCCCGGGGCCGCGGTCGGCGTGCTCACTCCCGCGCGCGCGGCGCTCGTGTCGGGCGCGAACCTCGCGCGGTGGGCCGCCGCGCTCGGACTCGGCGCGCTCGTGCGTCTGGGCCGCGGTGAGGAGCAGACCGGCGGGCGCGCACGCGAGTCAATTCTTGCGACGACGCTCGAAGCCGTGCTGGGCGCGCTGTATCTCGAAGCCGGGCTCGATGCGGTTCGCCGCGTCGTCGAGCAACTCGCGCGCGACGCGTCGTAGCAAGGGGGCCGCGGCCGGGAGTGTCGTCGGGCAGCGCGGTCGTGCGAAGCCGCAGGCCGTTCGACGGCCGAGGCGAGCCTGCGTAGGTCGACGAGGGCCACTCCCGCCCGCGGCCCTGCGCGCGTGATACGCTGAGCGGCATGGCCGAGCGTCCGTTGGCCGCCGATCCGTTCGCGACGACGAACGGCCATGCGTATGCGCGTCCACCGGCGCCGGCGCGCCGCCGCGAGCGCCGCCCGATTTGGAACGTCGTCCTCTTCTTGCTCACGTGTCTCACGACATTGCTCGCCGGTACGATGTTCTCGGGCTCGCCGATGTTCGATGCGTATCGCGCGTCCCGCGAGCCGTTTGCCTGGGTGCTGAGCGGCGTTCCGTTCGCGGCGACGCTGTTGGGCATCCTCGTGGTCCACGAGTTCGGCCACTACTTCACCGCGCGCGCGCGCGGTGCCGCCGTGAGCCTGCCCTACTTCATTCCTGCACCCCCCTTCATCTTCATGGCGGGCACGCTCGGGGCCATCATCCGTATGCGCTCGGCGGCGCGCGACCGAAACGCGCTGTTCGACATCGCAGCGGCTGGTCCGCTGGCGGGGCTCGCCATTGCGGTGCCCGCGGCGCTCCTCGGCCTCGCGTGGTCTACCATCGTGCCGGCGCCATCCGGGCCGCACCTGGTCTTCGGCGAGTCGCTTCTCACGCGCGCGCTCGTCTGGCTGCGCTTCGGCGCGGTGCCCGACGGCATGATGGTGTCGACGCACCCGATCGCCGATGCGGCGTGGTTTGGTTTTCTCGTCACCGCGTTGAATCTCTTGCCCGCAGGCCAACTGGACGGCGGCCGCATCGCGTTTGCGCTCTCGCCGCGTCGCCATCGTATGCTCGGGCGGCTGACGGTTGCCGCGCTCGCCATGCTCAGCATCGTGGTGGCCGGTGTCATGTACGGCATGCGCGCGGACTGGTCGGCGATCATCCCCGGCGTGAACTGGTTGGTACTCGCCATGTTGATCCGCTTCGTGCTCGGCTACGCCCACGGCCCGCTGCTCGATCCGACGGAGCCGCTCACGCGCGGCCGGCGCGTCGTCGGCATCGCTTGCCTCGTCCTGCTCGTGCTGATGCTGCCGCCCGTTCTGATCCACGATTGATTCGACGCGCGCGAACGCGCGCCGACGCGCCTGCGCAGAGGGCGGGCAGGATGACACGCCGTCGGCGCATGCGCTACTATCCGCGACATGCCCGGTCGGCTCGACGCCCGCAGTCTCGAAGCGCTCGTCCGCAAGGGCGAGATCGACACCGTGCTCACCGTCGTGCCCGATCACTACGGGCGGCTCATGGGCAAGCGGATGGTCGGTCGTCATTTCGTCGATCACGTGCTCGCCGAGGGCGTCCACGCGTGCATTTATCTGCTGACTGTGGACATGGAGATGGAGCCGCAGCCCGGCTTCAAGCTCACGTCGTGGGAGCGCGGCTACGGCGACATGAAGATGGTGCCCGATCTCGCCACGCTGCGCGTGATCCCGTGGCTGCAGAAGACTGCGCTCGTGTTCTGCGACGTCTACGACGACGACGGCCAGCCGATCGAAGAAGCGCCGCGCTGGATACTCAAGCGCCAGATCGCGCGGGCGGCCGCGCAGGGCTATCTCGTGAAGACGGCGGCCGAGCTCGAGCTCTACTGCTTTCGTGAGACCTTCGAGCAGGCGAGAGCGAAGCGTTACCAGAATTTAACGCCCGTCTCCGATTACCTCGAGGACTATCACATATTACAAACGACGAAGGAGGAGCCGCTCGTCCGCGCCATCCGCAATGGAATGGAAGGCGCGGACGTGCCCGTGGAGACGTCGAAGGGCGAATGGGGTCGCGGCCAGGAGGAGATCAATCTCGTCTACGCCGAGGCGCTCGAGATGGCGGACCGCACCACGCTCTACAAACACGGCGCCAAGGAGATTGCGCACCTGCACGGCTGCTCGCTGACCTTCATGGCGAAGTACGACATGGGCGCTGCCGGCTCTTCGTTCCATCTGCACAGCTCGCTCTGGGATCGCGGCGGGCGCAAGGCGCTGTTCGCGCCGACGGGACGCGCGCGCGGCAACGGGCGCGCTACGTGGCCGGCGCTCTTCGGCCAGTGGCTCGCCGGACAGATGGCGATGGCGCGCGAGCTCGCGTACTTCTACGCACCGGCCGTCAACTCCTACAAGCGCTATCAGTCGGGATCGTTCGCGCCGACGCGGATCGTGGCCGGTTGGGACAATCGCACGTGCGGCTTCCGCCTGTGCGGCGAGGGCGCGTCGTTCCGCGTCGAGAATCGCATTCCGGGTGCCGACGCCAACGCGTACCTGGCGTTTGCAGCCACGATCGCCGCCGGGCTGCACGGGATCGCGAGCAAGCTGAAGGCGCCCAAGGCCTACGACGGCAACGCGTATCAGGACGCCACGCTGCCCCAGGTGCCCAAGACGCTGCGCGAAGCCATCGGCGAGCTCGAGCGCAGCCGCGTCGCGCGGGCGGCGTTCGGCGATCGCGTCGTCGATCACTATCTGCACGCGGCCCGCCTCGAGCAGCAGGCGTTCGATCAGGCCGTGACGGACTGGGAGCTGATTCGCAACTTCGAAAGGATCTGATGACAGACCGACTGCGCAACAAGGTCGCCTTCATCACGGGCGCCGGCGCCGGCATGGGCCGCGAAGCGGCGGTGCTGTTCGCCGAACAGGGCGCGCGGGTCGTCGTCGCCGACATCGAAGGCGCGGCGGCGGCGGAGACCGTCAAGAAGGTGGAAGCGGCGGGCGGGCAGGCGCTTGCGGTCACGGGCGACGTCGCGCTCGAGGCCGACGTCCAGCGGATGATCGCCGCCGGTGTCAAGAAGTTCGGCGCGCTGCACGTGCTCTACAACAACGCCGGTGTGCTCTGGAAGGATCGCGATCGCTCGGTGCTGGAGACGGATGACACGTGGTGGGATCGCGTCATGGCCATCAATCTCAAGTCCGTCTTCTGGGTGACGAAGCACGGCATTCCGCATCTCAAGAGCGCCGGCGGAGGCTCCATCATCATGATGGGCTCGGTGTCGGCGCTGGCCGGCTTCACGCGCGCCCAGGACGCCTACACGGCCGCGAAGGGAGCGCTCATCTCGCTGACCAAATCCCTCGCGATCCAGTTCGCGAAAGACAAGATCCGCTGCAACGTGATCCATCCCGGGATCGTCGACACGCCTCTGCAGGCGCCGTATCTGACCGACGCGATCCGCAAGGAGTTCGAGACGGGCATTCCGCTGGGCCGCATCGCGCAGCCGCGCGAGATCGCCTACGTCGCGCTGTTTTTGGCCAGCGACGAGTCTTCGTTCATGACCGGCGCCGAGCTCGTCGTCGACGGCGGCTTCACGGCCGGTTGAGCATGGCGACCGTCGCCCGCGCGCCGGCCGCACCGCTGACCCGGCTGGCGCGCGTGGACCCGCTCGTCGGCGTCGCGGCCGCGGGCGTCCTGGGGCTCCTGCTCGTCTTCGTCGTGTGGCCGGCGCTGCGCGTGCTCGCCATGAGCGTCACCGGGCCGCTCGGTGTCGCGCAGTACGCGGCGTTTTTCAACTCGTGGCGCCTCGCGCGCATCCTCGTGAACAGCCTGCTCGTGTCCGCCGTCTCCACCGTCATCACCGTGGCGATCGCGCTCGTGCTCGCCTACGCGGTGACACGCACGACCGTGCCGGGCAAGCGCTTCGTCTCGCTGATGAGCCTGCTGCCGTTGATCGCACCTCCGTTTCTCGTCTCGCTCAGCTTTATTTTGTTGTTCGGCCGCAACGGCGTGATCACGCGCGCGCTCGGCCTGGAGGGGTCGATCTACGGCTTCCACGGCATCGTCGTCGCGCAGGTCTTCACGTTCCTGCCGCAGGCGTACATCCTGCTGGCCAACGTGCTTGCGAACATCGACACGAGCCTGGAAGAGGCCGCGGAGAATCTCGGCGCGGGCCTGGTGACCACGCTCGGCCGTGTGACGCTGGCACTCGCGCGACCCGGATTGGCCTCGGCTTCGCTCATCGTCTTCATCCTGTGCATGACCGACTTCGGCAATCCGATCCTCATCGGCGGCCGCTACAACGTGCTGGCCACGGAAATCTACGCGCAGGTGATCGGGATGAACGACTTTCCCGCGGCCGCGGTGATGAGCGTCGTTCTGCTGCTGCCGTGCCTGGCCGCGTACGTGCTGAACACCTATGTCGTAGGCCGGCGGTCGTACGTCACGCTATCGGCCGGCGCGCGCACGACGCTGCGCCCGACGCCCGCCGCCGTACGCTGGCCGCTCGTCACCGTGTCGCTGGCCATCGCGCTCGCCATCGCGCTGATCTACGCGCTGATCCCGCTCGGCTCGATCGTCCGCCTCTGGGGCACCGACTGGTCGCTTTCGCTCACCCACTATGCGTTCGGCTCGACCGCGGAGGGCGCCTGGCCCATCGTCAACAGCGTCAAGCTGGCGCTGTTGTCGGGCGTCATCGGCACCGTCCTGGCCCTGCTGACCGCGTACGTGGTCGAGCGGAGGCGGCCTCCAGGGGCACGCGCTATCGAAGCGCTGAGCCTGCTGCCCGCCGCGCTGCCGGGCACCGTCATCGGTGTCGGCTACATCCTCGCGTTCAACGTGAGGCCGCTGCTGCTCACGGGGACGGTGTGGGTCCTCGTCGCCTCGGTCGTCTTCTGGAAGTTTCCGGTGGCCATGCTTGCGGCCCTCAACACGCTCAAGCAGATCGATCCCGCCATCGAGGAAGCGGCCGTGAGCCTCGGCGCCGGTCCTGTTCGAACGTTCACCCGCGTGGTCTTGCCGCTGCTGACGGGGACGGCATTTTCGATCTTCATCTATTTCTTCGTCAACGGCATGGTGACCGTCAGCGCGGTGATCTTCCTGATCTACCCCGGCTTCAACCTCGGCTCGGTGGCCATCCTCGCTCAGGTCGAGAACGGCTACCCGGGCGTGGCCTGCGCGCTGGGCACCATCATTCTCGCCATCGTCATCGGCGCGGTCTTGCTGCTGCGTGCCGCCGTCGGCGGCGACCGTGTGGCGATTCTCAAATCCTGAGCTCGTGAAAAAGGAGACGTGCATGCGCCGACTGCTGCTGCTCATCCTTGTCGCCGCCCTGGTCCTGCCGCTGGGCGCACCGCCTGCCGACACCGCCGAGGACCGCCTCGTGATCTACACGGCTTACGAGGAGAACGAGCTGAAGACGTTCTGGGAGCAGTTCAAGAAGGACCTGCCGGATCTGGCGGCGAAGGCCTCGTACATCCGCGGCTCGACGGGGCCGACGATCGCGCGGCTGGAAGCCGAGAAGGCCAATCCACAGGCCGACGTGGTCTGGGGCGTGTTTAACGACTACATGACCGGCGCGGCGACCAAGGGTCTGCTCGAAGCGTACGCGGCCAAGGAGTCGAACGTCATTCCGGCCAAGTTCAAGCATCCGGACAACGTGTGGCAGGGCGTGACGCTCCTGACCGTCGCGTTCGCGGTGAATCAGAAGAAGATGGCAGAGCTGAAGCTGCCGGCGCCGAAGTCGTGGGCGGACCTCATCGATCCGAAGTACAAGGGCCACGTCGTGATGTCGAATCCGTCGACGTCCGGCACCGCGTACCTGCTGCTCGCCAGCCATGCGGCGCGGCTGGGCGAGGATCGGATGTGGCAGTTCTATGACGCGCTCGACAAAAACCTGTCGCAAGTGACGAAGTCGGGCGGCGCGCCGGGACGGATGGCCGCATCCGGCGAAACGCCGATCGGCGTCGCGCTCGCGTACGAAGTCGAAGTCGCCAAGAAGCAGGGGGCGCCGATCGATGTCATCTGGCCCTCGGACGGCGTGCCGTGGACGTTCGAGGCCAACGGGCTGGTGAAGGGCGCCAAGAATCCGGCCAACGCGAAGCGGTTTTTGGATTGGGCAGTCTCGAAGTCAGCGATGGCGTCGTATGCCGAGTGGCGCGGGACGGGCATCACACGGCCCGACGTGGCGGTGAGCGGACCGAAGATCGCCGAGATGAAGCTGATCGACCTCGACTTCGTCAAGGCGGGCGATCCGCAGTACAAGGACCGGCTCGTCAAGCTGTGGCAGGAGAAATACTCGAAGTAGCGCGATGCGAATCACGCTGCGTGACGTCAGCAAGCGCTTCGGCGCGTCGACCGCCGTCGACGGGCTCTCCCTGGAGATTGCGCCGGGAGAGCTCGTCGCGCTGGTCGGCGGCTCCGGATGCGGCAAGACGACCACGCTGCGGCTCGTCGCGGGCTTCGAGCGCCCTGACACCGGCGAGGTGCGCTTCGACGATCGCGTCGTCAACGACGTGCCGCCGGCGCGCCGCGGTGTCGGCATCGTCTTTCAGTCCTATGCCCTGTTTCCGACCATGACCGTGGCCGACAACATCGCCTTCGGTCTGCGCGTCGCGCGCTGGCCTCGGCCGCGGATTCGAGAGCGCGTCGACGAGCTGCTGGCCCTCATGCGCCTCGATGGGCTCGGTGGACGCTATGCCAATCAGCTGTCCGGCGGGCAGCAGCAGCGCGTGGCGCTCGCGCGTGCGCTCGCGCGGCGGCCGGAAATCTTGTTGTTGGACGAGCCGCTGTCTGCGCTCGACGCCAAGATCCGTTTGCGGCTGCGCGCGGAGATTCGCAAGCTGCAACAAGATCTCGGCATCACCACGCTCTACGTGACACACGATCAAGAGGAAGCGTTGTCGCTCGCCGACCGTCTGGCCGTGATGCGCGGCGGCCGGATCGAGCAGCTCGGCCGCCCCGAGGACGTCTATGGCCGTCCCCGCACCGGCTTCGTTGCCGACTTCATCGGCGTCTCCAACCTCGTGCCGTGTCGTGTGGTGTCGGCGGCCGAGGGGATGCTCGAGTGGGAGGGCCGGCGTTTGCGCGCCGTCTGCGAGGGCGTCAGCGACGGGGCGGCGGTCACGCTCGCCGTGCGCCCTGAGAAGCTCATGGTGCTCGCCGATCCGGTGCCCGCGAACGGCGCGAATCGGCTCGACGGCATCGTGGACGTCGTGACGTTCCTCGGCGCCGTCGTCCGGCTGCAGATCAGCGTGCAGGGCCGGCCGTTCTGGGTCGACGTCCCGCACGCGCGCGCAGCCGCGCTGCCGCGCAAGACGCGCGTGGCGCTCACCTGGCGGCCGGAGGATGGCGTCGTGCTCAGCGCCGCGGACGAAGGAGATTGACGTCATGAGAATCGAGACCGTCGCCGTCCACGCAGGCGCCCAGGTGGATCCCACCACCGGAGCCGTAACGCCGGCGATCCATCCCTCGACGACGTTCGAGCGAGATCCCGACGGCTCGTTTCCGCGTGGCCACATTTACTCGCGCAGCAGCGCGCCGAATCGTGCGGCCCTCGAGGCGTGCGTGACCGCGTTGGAAGGCGGCGCCGACGCCGTTGCGTTCGCGTCGGCCTCCGCGGCGACGTCCGCGGTATTCCAGTCCTTGTCGCCGGGCGACCGCGTCGTCGCGCCGGTGGACGCCTACTACGGAACGGGCAAGTTGCTCCGCGAGGTCTACGCGGGATGGGGCCTCGATACGACGTTCATCGACATGACGGATCTCTCGGCGGTCGAAAAGACCGTGCATCCGCCGACGAAGCTCGTCTGGGCGGAATCGCCTTCGAATCCCCTGTGGAAGGTGACCGACCTCGCGCGCGTCGGCGCCATCGCACGCTCGGCCGGTGCGCGGTACGTCGTCGACAACACGACGGCCACGCCGATCTTACAGTCGCCGTTCAAGGCCGGCGCAGACCTGGTCGTGCACGCCACGACGAAATACCTCGGCGGCCACTCCGACGTGCTCGGCGGCATCGTGATCGCGCGCGAGCGGGGTCCGATTCTCGATCGGTTGCGGATGTTGCAGACCGCCGGCGGAGCGGTGCCGTCACCGTTCGACTGCTGGCTCGTGCTACGCGGCATTCGAACGCTGCCCTATCGCGTGCGCGCGCAGTCCGAGCATGCGTTGAAGCTCGCGACGTTTCTCGCCGGCCATCCGCGTGTCGAGCGCGTACATTATCCCGGGCTGCCGTCGAGCCCTGGCCACGAAGTGGCTCGGCGGCAGATGTCGATGTTCGGCGGGACGCTGTCGGTACAGATCAAGGGCGGCGCCGAGGCCGCGTTGGCCGTCGCCGCGAAGATGCGCGTCTTCACCCGCGCGACCAGCTTTGGCGGGACGGAGAGCCTCGTCGAGCATCGCGCCTCGATCGAGGGGCCCGGAACGACGACGCCCGTGAACCTGCTCAGGATCGCGATCGGCCTCGAGCATCCCGACGATCTGATCGAAGACTTCGCGCAGGCTCTTGGCTAGTCTCGACGGCCGCACGGCATTCGTCACCGGCGCAGGGCGCGGGATCGGGCTGGCGATCAGTCAGCGGCTGCTCACCGACGGCGCCCGCGTGCTGATGGTCGACCGCGACGCGGCGGCCGTCGAGGGCGCGGCGAAGCGCCTCGGCACCGACGCGCGTGCGCTCGTCGCCGACGTCACGCGGACGGCTGACGTCGAGCGCGCGGTGCAGGCGGCGCACGACTGGCATGGGCGGCTCGACATCGTCGTCAACAACGCGGGCATCACCGGTCGATCCGTGCCGACGTGGGAGCTGAGCGACGACGATTGGCGGCAGGTCATCGACGTCGACCTCTCGAGCGTGTTTCTCGTCTGCCGCGCCGCCGTCCGGCTGATGCGCCCGCGCGCGAGCGGGCGGATCATCAACATCGCGTCGATCGCCGGCAAGGAGGGCAACCCTACGCTGGTGCCGTACTCGACGGCCAAGGCCGGTGTCATCGGCCTCACGAAGGCGCTCGCCAAGGAAGTCGCCACTCAAGGCATCCTGGTCAACGCCGTCGCGCCTGCCGTCATCGGCACCGAGCTGCTTCAGCAGATGGAACGCTCGACGGTCGACATGCTCATCGCGAAGATTCCGATGGGGCGCGTCGGAAAGCCGGAAGAAGTCGCCGCGCTGGTGGCGTGGCTGGCCTCCGACGAGTGCTCGTTCTCGACGGGCGCGGTGTACGACCTGTCGGGAGGACGCGCGACTTATTGAGTTGGGGGGACCCGTACCGCTTCCCCCCAAACCCCCCTCATTCGCGCGGTGGGCAGTCGTTCGTTGCCCCAAACCCCCTCATTGCGTTGGGGGGACCCGTACCGCTTCCCCCCAAACCCCCCTCATTCACGTTGCGTCTGACCTAGCTCAGAAACAGCGGCGAGGCCAGCAGTTCCGGCAGCGCCGACAGCACCAGCGTCGCCTCGCTGAAATCGTGATGGCGCGTCTCGCCGCACGGAATCGCCACGCAGCGCATACCCGCCGCGCGCGCGGCCTGCACGCCGCGCTCGGAATCCTCGATCACGAGACACGCACCGGGTGGCACGCCGAGCCGCTTGGCGGCTTCGACAAACACATCGGGAGCGGGCTTGCCGCGCGCGACTTCGGCGCCGGAGACGACCGCCTCGAACAACGCGTGCACTCCCAGCGCCGTCAGCGTCGTCTCGATCACTTCGGGATTCGATGACGACCCGACGGCGAGCCGAAGGCCCCGCGCGGCCAGCGCGCGCGGCACCTCCGGCACGCCGGGCAGCGGCCGCAACTGGTTCCGCAGCACGGGCAGCACCCGCGCTGTGTACAGCACATCGAGCTGCCGCGCGTCGTGCGGCAGGGGATGGCGCGCGCAAATGATTTCGAATCCGTCGAGTGAGCGCAGGCCGACGGTCGGATCGCCACGGCTGATGTCCCAATCGACGCCGTACTCCGCGAGCATGACGCGGATGACGTGCTGGTGCAGCGGCTCCGAGTCCGCCAGCACGCCATCCATGTCGAAGATGACGGCGTCGATTCGGGCCGCGCTCAGATCGGTCGCCGTCCCTGGATGATGCGGATCAGAACGATCACGATCGCGATGACGAGGAGCAGGTGAATGTAGCCGCCCGTGTGCCACGTCAGCGCCGCTCGCGAGTTAACCCGTATTGCAGCAGCGTGACCTTGGAAACGGATTCCGTGATCTCCCCGTCCAGCGCCATTGTTATTGCGTCGGCGACCGGCACGACCCGGCGCTCGAAGAACTCGTCGTCGTCAGCGGGCAGCGGATCCGGCGTCAGCCCGTGCGCGACGAAGCACCACGCCACCTCATCCAGATAGGCGCTCGAGGGCCAGAACCGCGTGAGAAGGACGAGGCGCTCGGCGCGATAACCGCCCTCCTCGCGCAGCTCGCGCTGTGCCGCGGCGTCCGGCGTCTCGCCGGCCAGCGCTCCGCCACCCGGCAGCTCCCACGAGTCGGCGCCGGCGAGGTGACGGAACTGACGCACGAGCACCACGCGGTCGGGTTCCGTGAAACCGAGAATGCCGACGGTCACGCCCACGGCCAGCACCGGGTAGGCGCGCTCGCGCCCATCGGGCAGTCGCCACACGTCTTCGCGCAATGCGAGCTTGTCACGCGACCAGCGGATGGAGGACGCCAGCCGAGTCCACGGGCCGGGCACGCGCCGTATGTTATCGTAAGGACGCATGGCCAGAGAGCGACACCTCGAAGGTCTCTTCAAGCGCCTCGTGCAGACGATCGAGGCGTCGTTGGCCGCGACCGACGCCGCGCGCGACGCCGTTCAGGAGATCCTCAAGCGCGGCGCCGACACCGGGATCTTCTTCGCAGGCGCCAAGAGCCGCGGCTTTTCCTCCGAGCTGACCGCGCAGGACAAGGAATTCCTTCGGGCCGTCTCCATCAAGCCCGAACGGTAACGTCGTGCGCGTCGTTCTGCTGCTTGCTGTCGTAGTGCTTCTGCTCACCGTCGTCGTGCCGCTGCTGCGCCGCCCGATTGCGCGAGGCTCGCGGCCTCCCGTCGCTGTCAACGACGAGCTGGTGAAGGATCCGGTCTGCCAGACGTACGTCGTACGCTCGCGCGCAGTGCGCGGCCGTGGTGCCGGCAGCGCGGAGTACTTCTGCAGCGAGGACTGCGCCCGTCGCCACGTCGGCTAGCGTGACGGCGTCGCCCCCTCGTCATCCCGATCCCTGGCGCGCCGTGGACGCTCAGCCTACCGCCGAGACGATGGCGGCCGCGCTCGAAGTTCGCGGCGGCACGCCGAGCCAGATTCGTCTGCGCCGGCGTTTCCTGAAATGGCTCCCGGTGCATGCTCGCGACCGTGTGCTCGAGGTCGGCTGCGGCACGGGTGTCGTCGCTCGCGATCTTGCCGGCCTCGTGGGCCGCGCCGGCGTCGTCACGGCGGTGGATACCAGTGCGATGCTGCTCGCGCGTGCGCGGGCGCTCTCGCGTGGCGTGGCCGGCGCTCGGATCGCGTTCCGGCACGCGGACGGCCATCGATTGCCGTTCGCCGATCAGCGCTTCGATGCCGTGCTCGCCATCACGGTGATCTTGCACGTCGACGATCCGCTGCGCGTGGTCAAGGAGATGACGCGCGTCGCGCGACCGGGCGGTCGCGTCGGTCTTCAGGATCAGGACTTCGGGCTCGTTGGCGCCGCACATCCGGACCGCGAGCTGACCGCCCGCATCCTCGACGGCGTCGCCGCGCGCATCTATCCCGAGCCGCACAGCGGCCGCCGCCTCGGCGCGCTCCTGCGGGCCGCGGGCCTCGTCGATGTCCGGATGCTCGCCGATGTCTACCAGGACACGACGCTCACGCGCTTTTCGCGCAATTTCCTCGAACGGCGCGCCGAGAACGCGGTGCGCTTCGGCATCGTCGACGTGCCGACCGCCGAGCGCTGGCTCGACGGATTCAACGCGCTGCACGCGGAAGGCAACTTCGTGCTCACCATGCAGTACTTCGGCGCGGCGGGCGTCAAACCGACAAAGGCCTCCCGGTGATGCGTCGTCTCGCCGCTGCGGCGGCGGCGATCGCCACGCTCATCGTCGCGCTGACGATCGGGGTCGCGCTCGCACAGGCTCCGACACCGCCGCGCGTGGATGGCGCGGCAGCGCTGCGTCACGTCGAGCGTCTGGTCGCCATCGGTCCCCGCGTCGCTGGCTCGCCCGGCGCCGAGCGCGCACGTGCATACATCGTCGGCGAGCTACGCCGTCTCGGCATCGAGCCCGAGGTGCAGAGCTTCGAGGCCACAACGCCGCACGGTCGGATGCGCATGGCGAACATCATCGCGCGGCTGCCAGGACGCAGGTCCGACGTCATTGTGCTGGCCGGTCACTACGACACCAAGCTGTTCAACTCGTTCCGATTCGTCGGCGCCAACGACGGCGGCTCGAGCGCCGCGCTGCTGATCGAGCTGACGCGCCGCCTCGCAAAGACGCCGCGCGAATACACGGTGTGGGTAGTCTGGTTCGACGGCGAGGAGGCGCGGGAGACGTGGACGTCGACGGACAGCCTGTACGGCTCGCGGCATCTCGCCGCGGAGCTGGAGCGCACCGGACGATTGCCGCGCGCGCTGGTGCTGGTGGACATGATCGGCGACCGCGACCTCAATATCCGTCGCGACACGTACTCCACGCCATGGCTGACCGACATCCTGTGGGCGAGCGCGGCGCGGTTGGGCCACACGAAATCGTTCCTGAACGACCCCATGCCTGTGGAAGACGATCACGCGCCCTTCTTGAAGGCCGGCGTCGCGGCCGCGCTGCTGATCGACTTCGACTATCCGCCGTGGCACACGGCGGACGACACGCTGGACAAGGTCTCGGCGCAGAGCCTCGCCATCGTGGGCGACGTGGTGCTGGACGCGCTACCCTCGATCGAGCAGTACCTGACGACCCAGCCGGCGAGGAGATAATCCATGCCACGTGTTCGCGAGATCACCGAGCCCGGCAACGATCCCGTCCTCAAGGAGATGTTTGCGAAGGAGATCGACACCTTCGGCGCCGTCTTCAACACCACGAAAGTCCAGGCGCACACGCCCGGCATCTTGAAAGCAGCCAAGGCGCTCTCGGTCGCCGTCGATCGTTCGGGCCTGCTGCCGAGGGATCTGCTGCCGCTCGTGTACCTGCGCGTCGCCCTCATCAACGGCTGTCCATTCTGAATCGACATCAATTCGTCCCGCGGTCTGCGGGAAGGAGCCTCAGAGGACAAGCTGCGCGAGGTCGCGTCGTTTGCGACGAGCCGTCACTTTTCAGCGGCCGAGCGCGCGGCGCTGGCGTACGCCGAGGCGATGACGATCACCGGGCAGAAGGTCACCGATGAGCTGTTCGCGGAGGTCAGGCGGCATTTTTCTGAGGACCAGGTCGTCGAGCTGACGGCCGCGGTGGCGCTGGAGAACTTCCGCAGCAAATTTAATGTGGCTCTGGGGATCGAGTCCCAGGGCTTTTGTCTGCTGAAAACATGAGGGTCGGGGTTGCACCGGATGCCCTCGGTTGGCATCGCATGTGGCAACCCAGCGGCAACCGGGCCGGGCCCTAGACGCAACCACGGGCTGGGGGATCGCTCCTCCGGCCCGTCGTGCGTCGGCCGCCGGCCGTCGTTAGGACTTCGCGGGTGGTTTTTTGCTCGAGCCTTTCGGTGGTCGACCGCCGAGCCTATCGAACGGAGCGGCCGTGGGCATGATCGCGCTGTCGCTCATGAAGCTCTTGAATCCAGGCGATCATCTCTTCGGGTACCGCGGCGAAGCGCAGGGTAAGGCAGCCCTTTCGCGAGACCTTGAGATGGCCTCGAAGGCTATGCGCTCCACCTGGGGCGGATTGCCGAGGGAGATTGCGGGACTGCTCTGGCACACGATCACGCCGGCGGTCGATGAATCGATCCCGCTCTACACGATCGGACAGTACATGAACGTGCAGCCGACGGCGTCGCCGCCGTACAGCCTCGAGGAAAAGTGGTTTCGCGTCCTATTCGATGCGCTGGCCCGGCTCTGGGGTCACAGCTGACATCGGCGGCGCCGAAGGGCGCGCGGGACGAGCAGGAAGAATCCGAACGAGCGGTCTTTGCCGATTTCGCCGAGGTCGCCGGCCTGCGCTGCACTTCGATCGAGAGCCGACGGCCGCCTGAGCCGGACATCCTGTGTGATATTGCCGGTGACGGTGCTATCGCTTTCGAGCTCGGGGAAGTCGTGAGTGAGGCGCGCGCCCGCGCGACGAACGAACAGCGCGCGGTCCGCCGCCGGTTCCGAACCGATTACGACGCGCTCGCGAGCGCCGAACGTCAAGCGATCGAAACCTGCCTCGGTGGCGTGCCGGCCGTGTTCGTTGGCTTCGCACCGAAGATTCCACCAGGCCAATGGCGCCGCGCCGTCAAGCCCGTTCTAGATCTCCTCGTCGCGCGAGCCCATGCCTCCGGGGATGAGCGCCTTGGCCCTGGCGACATTGCTGTGTGGCGGATCCCTGGCCTGTCACGGTTCTTGACGGACCTAGCTGTTCGGTCGACAGCTCACGGCAAGCCATTCTTCGGCGTCATCCAAGCGATCGAAGTTATCGACGCGACGGAGCGGCTGCTCACAGCGAAGTTCGCCGGCCGATATGAGAGTTGGGCGCCGCGCGAGCTACTGGTCTACTGGGCGGCATCGCCAGCGCCGGTCACGCCGCAGTGGCGCGACAAGGTTCTGGCGTCCGTCCGCGCTGGGCTTTCGACCTCGCGGTTTCGGCGAGTGTGGTGCTTCGACCTGTTCAACCGCGCCGTTGTGCTCGTCTACCCTTGCACCTGCTGACAACTCGTAGCGCGCGTTGTCAGTCCCAAGGCTGACGGACGTGGCCGCGCCACCCGAAGCAGACTGAGGCCGTCGCCGAGCTCGTGCGCTGTTCACCGAGGCCCGCGGGTCGCTGGGGGGGCAGAGCGATTTTTTCCGGCCCGCGCAGTGCCCAGGCGAGTCACCACCCGAGATGCTTGACCCGGCTCGTTCTTATATATAGTATATATAAGATATAAGTTATATAGGTTATCGAGGTGACCGTTGACAACTAAGACGAAAGTCCTCCTCATTCTCACGGAGGACGTCCTGGGCCGGGCTCGGGTCTTGGCGGGGAAGGCGACGACCACGCTCAAGCTCCCGGTGAGCCTCCAGATCGTCCTCCGGGCCCTCATCGAAGTGGGGCTGAAGCGAGATAACCACCCAGCCCTCCTCGCCAACGTTGAGGGGCAGGCCAAGGCGGTTCGCCACCAGCGGACCGTGGCGGGTCGATCAAGACAACTGGCCCATCGAGGACAAAGCCTACTGCGACCCGCCGGTCGAGGGTGATCCGTATACCTGGCTGGTGAGAGGAGACTAGGAGGCTAGAAGTGGACAGAGGGGCGGCGATGCTGGCGGCGCCGGAAACGCGTTTTCAAAGGATGGTGTCGAAGGGCACAGACGAAGGACTTTGGAAATCGGAGCGCGAGCACTTCATGTCGATTGACCTGGGGGCTGCACGGTGAGTGGGGGATAGGAAACCGTCGTCCAGAGCGCGGGAGCTCCGCGGTGCGAAAACAGACCTGTTCCGGGGTGGTTTCAACCCGGAGCTATAAACACGAAAATCTTCGAAAGGAGAGCACCATGAACACCATGCTTCGTTGGTCTCCGATCCATCAGTTCCACTTCCACCACGACGACGACCTACCCGAGAGGTTCTTCGGCGGCGCCACGGATGAGGTCGCTCAGCGTCCGTCGTGGCTTCCGGCTGCGGAGGGGCGGACGGAGGACGGCACCTACGTCATCCAGCTCGCCCTGCCGGGCGTGGATCCGAAGGACGTGAAGGTGTCCTTGATGAACAACGTCCTCACCGTCAAGGGCGAGCGCAAGGCCGACCCCGACACCACGGACAAGGACTACTTCGTTCGCGAGGTCGCCTACGGCGGGTTCCAGCGGAGCTTCGCGCTCC
>Ga0114129_10000718_pt1 | contig 41935 bp, 28 predicted proteins | sample RhiMetdeltSRZDD1_FD_80071 | JGI IMG/M metagenome (GOLD analysis project Ga0114129, IMG submission 80071) | Populus rhizosphere microbial communities from Tennessee, USA - Rhizosphere MetaG P. deltoides SRZDD1 (version 2) (version 2) | ecosystem: Host-associated > Plants > Roots > Rhizosphere >...
GACGCATCTGCCGGAGCGCACGTCGGGGAGCAGGCTGGGAGCGACGCGGTGCTGCGACTGCGCCGCTCACCAACAACGTCAGCCGCCACACGCCAACGCGCTACAACCGGACACCGGACATGCTCAGCCGACCTGATCGGCAGCCGAGTCACGTGGACACAGGCCTCAGTGCCAAACTTTGTACCGGACCACCTGGGGGCTCGGGTCGATGTAGTCGACGTTGTAGAGGATCCGGTACACCGCGCCGTCGGGAACGTCCGTTGCGAGCACGGTCCGGGTGTTCGGTCGCCCGGTGCACGCCGTGACCGGCTCGGTGTACGTCGGCTCGGAGCCGTCCGCGGGAAAGAATCCGACGAGGAATGTTTGACAACGATCGGAGGGATTCGCCGCGTCTTTGACGTGCGAAACACTGATCGTCGTGCAGGCCGACCGCGGCGCGGTCAGCGGAAAACTCGCAATCCGCCCCGCCTCGTAGAACTCGCGTACCGGCCGGACCGCCGCACACTTGCGCTTCGTCGTGCCCTCGGGTTCCGGTGCGGATGTGGCACGTTCTGCGGTAATTGCGCTTCGCGACACCGCCGATACCGCGGGGAGTGCCGCTCCAACGATCATCAGAGTGGCCGCCGTAACCGTCACCGCGGTTCTGCCCAATAAACCCTTCATCGGTTCTCCACATCATCGCAGCAGTGACCGGGGTCTTGAGCCACGGGATCACCCTCACCATTCACCGGTGCCCGGCCCGAGGCAAGGGCCAGGGCGTGCCAACCGCAACCGACCGACAACCGATAATGATCGTGTCGAAGCTATCCACATCAGGGCCTGGAGAAGCGGTCCGATGATGCCAATACGTTGCGCTGGCCGGTTGCTGTGCCGGGCGTGGAGACGATTGGCGGCGGCGATGGTGGCGGTACCGGTCAGAACCGCGCGCGATGCAGCGTTTGCGCCCGCCGGTGTTCGTGCGGGAACCATGGGCGGATGTTCCGACTCAGACAAAGAGGTACATACTCAGCGGTCCTTTTCCCGACGATATGGCTCGACACCAATGTGATACGCGGGGCACCAGGTTGGCAGCTCAACACCCGTGCGGCAGACGGTAACATCGACGGCCATCGTATTACTCAGGTCGTCTCACCCGTGTCCGCGACAGGCTTAGCCAGGAGCTTTGGCCGCTGATGTCGACCGGCGCGCTATCCGCGGCAGATAGGTGATTGTGATCGGCTCACACTCCAGATCACGGTGGCTACCGGTAATCCGGACGACAGAATTTTATCGACTTCTGTCGTCCACCGTCCGATGTCTTCCGATCTTTCGATGGCTCGTATTAGCATGAGTGTCGCACACTCGCGCAACATCACCAGTTGTTCCGGTTCATCGCGTCCGTCCCGGACACCGGCGGGCAGCCTGATTACTGCGCCAATCCACCGGGGGAATGATGATCGGTTTCGCCGGCGGTGGTCGCCGGATTTCTCGGCGTACGCGAGCGACTCGGCCTGCCGGCGAGGACATCCCGCGTCACCTCCTGAGGGTGCCCGCGGACGCCGCGGAACCGATGCTGGTGAAGGCCTCCCCGCCGGAGCCAGGCACCGGTGCCCTGGCCGGTTCCGTGGGGCGGTTGCCGCTGCACACGCTGCTGCTGGTCGCCGCGGTCGCGGCCGGGGTTGTCGCGCAGGGTGGCTACTACCCGCAGGGGCGGTTCCTGGTTGCCGCGCTGGCCGGAGCGGCGCTGATCGCTGCGCTGCGGATGCCGCCGCCGCTGTCTTTGTGGGATCGGTGGGCGGTGCCCGCCGCGTGTGCGGCCCTGGGCGGGTGGGCGTTGGCGCGCGCGGCCGCGGCGGGCTCGATCGGGGCAGGGGTACCCACCGCGCTGACCGTGGCCTGCGTGGCGGCGGGGGTGGTGGTGATGCTGCGCGCCGACGCCGCGCAGCGGGAGCTGTGCGCGCTGTCGGTGGTCGGCATCGGTGTGCTGGTCGCGGTCGGCGGCTGGATCGGAGTGGTCTGGCGCATGCCGCCCTTGGCGTTCATCTCCGAACAGCAGATCCGGCACCAGCTGTGGCGGGCGTCCTCCACACTCACCTACCCGAACGCGGCCGCCGCGATACTTGCCGTGCTGGCGGTGCTGGCGGTCGCGCTGCTGCTGGCCCGCCCGCACGCACCGCTTCGGCAGGCGGCGGTCTTCGCGCTGCTCGTCGGCTTGGCCGCCACGCTGAGCCGCGGCGGCGCGCTGGCGTTGCTGGTGGGGCTGGCCGCACTGGCGGTGCTCGCCGGGGTACCCGCCACCGTGCGGCATCTGGCCCCGCCGGCCCTCGGCGCAGCGGTAGCGGCGGCCGCGCTCGCGCCGTCGTTCCCGGCCACCGCTCGGCCGCAACCCCTGCTTGCCGTGGCCGGCGTCGCCGCCGGGCTGCTGGTCGCGCTTGGCCTGCCGCGCCTGCCGGGCCGGCCGCGTGCGGTGGCGCTGCTGGCCGGGTTCGCCGCTGTCGCCGGCGCGGCCGGTCTGCTGCTCGTACGCAGCCCGGGCATGGCCACGCTGGCCGACACCCGGGTCAGCCTGGACTCGCCCACCCGCACCGAATCGGCCCAGGCGGCATGGCGACTGGTGGCCGAGCACCCGCTGGCCGGCGTCGGGCCGGGACGGGCGTTGTTCACCTGGACGGTCCCGGACGGGCGCACGGTGACCGGACGTTACGCCCACAACGAGTACCTGCAGGTACTCGTCGAGCTGGGCGCGATCGGTTCCATCCTGCTGCTGCTCGTACTGGCGGCGATCGCGGTCACCCTGCGCCGCGGCCGGGCGACCGCCCAGCCGGCCACCCTGTGGTGCGGGGCCGTCGCCGGGCTCGGTGTCCTGACTGTCCACAGTGGTCTTGACTTCCTGTGGCAACTGCCGGTCATACCGCTGACCGGTGCCCTGCTGGCCGGCCTAGCCGGGCCGGTCACCACCCGGACCGTCACCGGTCCCGCACCAGTGGAGGTGCAATGAAAGGTATCCCCATCATCACCAGGATCGCCGCGCTCGCCGCGGTCATCGTCGGCGCCGCCGCGGCGTTCGCGCTGCCCGCCGGCGCCGACGTCGGCATCCTGTCGCCACCCATCGCCAGCGTCCAGATCGGATCGCCCGCCACCCTCGGCACCCGCGGCGTGACCGTCACCGTACCGGTCACCGTGCTGTGCGCAGCCGGCGGACACGGCGAATTTCTGAACGTGGAGGTCGTCCAGGCCGTCGGCGGCAACATCGCCCGCGGCGTCACCTCGGTAGACACCGGACCGTGCACCGGCAGCTTCCAGACCTTCAACGTCGTGGTCGTGGCCGACGAGCACCCGTTCCGCCGAGGCACCGCGCTCGCGACAGCTCAATTCCTCGTCTGCGACAACACCGGTTGCCTATTCAACAGCCACCAACGAGAGATCAGGATCCGCTAAACCGCGGCCACAGCCGGCCGCCGACCCGCAACCACCCGGCGGCGGCCGGCCGCGCACACCCCAGCTGAGTCACGGCTGGCATACCTCGTGTTCTGCCGATCCGCAGACCGCGCGCCCCGCTGACGAGGATCCGCCGCGTGCGGCACACCGGACCTGAGGGTCTCAGTTCGTTCGCGGCAACGACAAGGCGCTGAAGTGGGGTGGGCACACCTCGACGCACAGCCCGCAGCCGGTGCAGGAATCCGGTCGGATGACGGCCGACTCGGCCATGTCGATCGCGTCGGCCGGGCAGACCCGCTGGCAGGCGCCGCAAGGAGTGCACCGCCGGGTGTCGACGTACGGGATGCGCGGGGCCACGTTGGTCTGCCTCCGGAGGTACGGCGTCGCCCGCCCCCGGACGGCCGCCAGATCCCGGTACCCGTGCGCCTCGAGGTACCGGCGCAGTCCGGCGGTCATGGTGTCGAAGACGGTCGGGCCACGCAGCGCGGCCGCGGTGTAGATCTGCACGCAGTGCGCGCCGACCATCAGCATCTTGATGACGTCGTCGGCCGACGAGACCCCACCGACACCGATGACGGGTACGGCCACCTCGGCGACGACCTGCCGGACGCACTCGAGTGCGATCGGGAAGATGGCTGGTCCGCTGACGCCTCCGTACCCTCCCGCGATGCCGAGCTTCGGCTGTCCACTGTCGAGGTCGATATCCAGGCCCGGCCCGATGCTGTTGGTCACCGCGATCGCGTCGGCGCCGGCCCGGGCCGCGGCGGAGGCGACCGACGCGAGCACCGGGCTCCAGCCCAGCTTGGCGATGACCGGAACCCGCGCCTCCGTCCTGGTGACCGCGACGACCCGCGCGACATGGTCGGCGTCGTCCGTCACGCGGCCGAACATGAGCCCGGCGTGGCTGCACGAAAAGTTGATCTCGATCATCGATACCGGGCTGGCGCGCAGCGCGAGACACGTCCGCACGCAGTCGTCGGCGTCCCGGCCCGAGATGCTGGCGATGACCGGTCCGCGCGCGGCGGCACGGAGGATCCCCTCCCGGACCCAGTACCCGAGCGGCCTCAGGTTCCCCCACTCGCAGTTCAGCAGCCAGGTGCGGCGTGGGCCGACGGTGAGGTGCGGGCTGGGGAAGCGCTCCCGGCCCGGCGGGACGGTCGTGCGGAGCGTACGGGTCACCACGGCGGAGCACGCGCTCGCCTGGTGCGGCGCCAGCGAGGCCGCGGACTCCCCGAGCCCACCGGAGCCGAGCAGTAACGGGCCGTCGAGGCGGACCCCGCACAGGTCGACCGAGAGGTCCACGACAATCCTTCCCTGCTAGGACACGTACCGGTACAGCAGCTCCGCCTGGGCGCGCGCGGACTGGCCGCGGCTGGCCGCGCCCGCGTCGTACTCGAACCGGTGCTCGTGGTGGGTTCCCTGGTGTACGACGGTCGCGGTGCTCGGGTGGTGGAAGATCGCTACTGACCGCGCCCGCCTGAGCAGCGAGGCGATCACCTCCGCCTCGGACGTGCCCGTGATCGCGCCGACCAGGCGCCGGGCGGTCGACGCGGCGATGAGAATCCAGTCGACGGACCGCAGGACGTCCTCCACCACGCCGGCATCCATCAACCCGTCGAAGTCGTGCGGCACCACGTCCAGGGCTACCGCCGCGCCGGCGGCACGGGCGCCGGTGATCAGACGGCAGACCGCCTCGCGCCGGGTCGGGGTGACGAGCGCGTAACCGGAGACGTACAACAGTCGCGCCCCGGCGACCGCCTCCACCATCGCCGGCGTCAGGTCACCGGCGGCGAACCGCGCATTCGCACCCGCATCGGAGATCATCAACCGACGGTCCCGGGGAAGATACGTGATCATGGCGCGGCCGGTGGGGGCAGTCGGATCGACCGCGAGCGACGCGTTGACCCCACCCGCGCGCATCGCCGCCAACGCCGCCGCGCCGGCCGGGTCGGGGGCCATGGCGTCCGGGCCCACGCGGCCGGAGCCCGCCGTACCGGTACCGCCGATCTTGCCGATGATCGTGACGGGCTCGAAGCCGACCGCGGCCGCCGCCACGGCGAACTGCAGGCCGGCGCCGCCGACCACGGCGAGCACGTCGGCCACGAGGTCGGCGCCGTTCGCGATGAGATCGGCCGGGTGCTGGCTGTTCGGGGTACTCAGATCGCACACGTAGTCGTAGAAGATGTCCCCGATGACGACCACCGAGGTCACAGCAACTCAGTCCACAACGACCCGTCCGCGATGCGCACGCCGACCTTCGTCGGCGCCCCGGTGTCGGCGTCCGGAACCGGTACGCCGTCGTCCATGAGCCGCGCTATCAACGGAAGAACGGTCTGGTGGTACGCCTTCGCTTCGGCGATCAGGTCCGCCAGCGTGATGGCGTCGTCGAACGGTACGAGGCTGATCGCGTCCGGGTCGAACCGGCGTCCGCGACACGGTGCGGACGCGACGGTGCCGGAGACCACGCCGACAAGCCCGCGCAGTGAGCACTCCACGACCGCGCTCAGCTCGGGATAGGCCAGCGCGTACGACTCGACGGGCTGCCCCCGCTCAAGAAGGTAGATGTCCTGGAACTCCCTGTTGATGGTTCCGTTGTACAGGTTCTCGTCGATGACCCGGGTCGCGATCCTGACCAGCTCGTCCGGGGAGACCTCGAGGCCTAGCTCCTCGCGGCACTCGCGGATCCCGCCCTCGATCCCTTCGCCTGCCTTGTAGTGGCCCGCGACGCTGATGTCGTAGCGATTCGGGAAGCTCTTGGCGAACGGTCCACGCCGCTGCAGGAGGATCCGGTGGTCACCGTCGGCCTTGCGGGCGACGATCCAGCAGTGGAAGGAGCGGTGCCACAGCCCGGTGGCATGCGCCATCCGGCTCGTCGCCTGACCTTGCGACCGGCCGCGTTCGTCGTAGATGTCGATGATCTCTTCCTGGTCTCCGATGTCGGACTTCGGGCTCGCCGCCGAGGTGAGGTTCGTGGTCGCCATCTCGCTCGCAATCCTGGATAGCCGGGTCCAGAGGTCGGTGAGTACCTGGGGTTCGAACTCGTTCCACCGCGCTGCGCACTCATGCGCCCGGGCGAGCGCGTGGTCGCGTTCCACGGCCCTGCCCACCGCCGCGTACGCCACCGCCTCCACGAGGTGGGCCCGGGCAGCGAGGTGCCATTGCGGCTCGCCGTCGGCCACGGCCCGGTCGGCCACCACCGTCGCGATCGCCAACGCCGTCACCGTGTCGCCGGCCATCGCCCGTCCGAGCCCGATCTGGAGCTGCGCGGCGCTCAACAAAGGCGGGTTCGGCTCCGCGCCGATCACGCCGAGGGCGGTCGCGAGCGCCTCCTCGGAGGCGTCGAGGGCTCCCGCGCACAGCCGGATCCGAGCCAACATCAACCACGCCTCGGCAAGGTGCGTCGCGGAGTTGACCGCCGGTCGTTCGGTCTGCCTCGCGTGCGACCCCAACTGGCTGATCGCCGCCAGGAGATCCTGCTCGCCATCGCCGTAGCCGTCCAGCACGACGCGACTCCACGCACGATCCTTCAGGACGATGGCCTCGTGCCGTCTGCCACCCTGCTCCCGGAACAGCGAGATGGCGCGGTCGTACGTGCGGAGGGCGTCCTCGTGCCGCGCCATGTCCGCGTAGACATTGCCCTCGCTGTGCAACGCCTTGCCGAGCGAGAAGCTCACCGCCGAGGTCTTCCCATCGGGTACGTGCAGGCCGGACGCGAGCGCTTCGAAGGCGTGGATCGCGAGCTCGTGGTCCGCCAGCGCGCCGGCGAGGTCGCCGCGGGTGCGCTTCAACCAGCCCAGGCGGTGACTGAGCTCCGCATAGCTGAGCTGGCTGGTGCCCGCGAACGCCGCCCGCGCGGCCTCGAACTCCTCCGCCGCCGCCCGAGCCTCGTTCATGTATGTCAGCGTTATCGCGCGGTCGAGGACGAACCTGCCGCGGTAGTACCGCACCGAGCGCCCCGTCTTGGCGTGGACCAGGCCGATCGCGGTCGACAGCGACTGGAGTGCGGCTTGGTACGCACCCTGGCGCTTCTGGTTGTTGCCCAACTGGTAGAGCGCGAACGCGTGCCAGATCGGCGCGCGCTCGGCCTGCGCGATCTCCACCGCCGCCTGGCTGTACCCGAGAGCGTCGCCGAGCTCGCCCAGCCGGGTGTGAATGTCGGCCAGGTCGGTGGCGACGCGGAAGGCGAGGAGCCCGTCCACCTCCGCGCGACTCTGCCAGATCCGGCGCAGCTCGTGGAACGCCGTGGCGAGGTCCTCGCGACCGCCGGCGACGATGCGGAGGCGACTCTCCAAATAGGACAGCCAGAGTTCCGCGTTCGAATCGTCCACAGCGGGCAGCGCGTCCTCGAACGAGCTGGAGAACAGGATGTTCATCGCCGGATCAGCGGCGGCCTCGGCACCCGGCCGGGCGGCCGGAACGCTGAGCAGCCACGACTCCTCCAGCACCTTCGCCAGCCGTTCGAGCTGGCCACGCTCGTTCGCGCTCAGGTCGGACCGCTCGTCGAGCACCTGTGTGATGGCCCGGCTCCACTCGATGCCGTACTCGTACGCCGTGGGTAGGTACCGGAACAGCAGCCTCAGCGCGTCCGTCAACGGCTCCACGCCGCTCGCCGCCAGGGCGTGGTAGGCGACCTCGACGCTCATCGCCCTCGACCGTCCGTTCCGGTCGTTCGCGTCGAGCAGGCGTTCGAAGTGCGCCCGGATGCGGCGGTGCATCCGATCCACGAGGTCGGGATCGGTGTTCCGCAGGTGCTCGAGAAACACCGTTCTTACAAGATCATAATACGTGTACGCGGGCGCGTGGACGTTGACGAAGTTCTGCCGCGTCAGCCAGTTCATGCCGTCGCGCATCGCCTCCGGGCTCAGTCCCTCCATCAACGCGCCGACCACGGACAGGTCGAACCGCCTGGCCACGCTCATGGTCAGGGCCAGGTCACGGCGCTCGTTCGACGTCTCCCGCGCGTCCAGCAGCCGGCCGACGAGGGCGTCTGCGAACGGGCCGAGGTGACTCTGCCCGCCTCGGTGGAGCGTCAGCAGCTCCGGATCACCGACCAGGAGTCGCAGCACGAGTGGCAGCCGGTAAATGTGGCCGAGACCCGAGGCGATCTCCCGGGCCGCCGAGACATCGGCGGTGGCACCACGGTGCATCAGGTACTCGACGACCTCGTCCGCGGAGAACTGCTCGAGGCGTATCTGCACCAACTCCGATGGTCCGCCGGAGAGGCCCCGCGAGGTCCAGTCCTGGCTCAGCGCATCCCGCCCGGAGAGCACCAGCAGTACGCGATCATCGACCTTGCCGTACTCCCCGCGGGAAAACGCCTGGAGCCAGTACTCGACGCGGATCGGAAGGCGTTCGAACTCGTCGAATACGATGACGACCCGTTTTTCCTCCCGGGCCGCGATGCCGTTGAGCTCCCGTACCAGACACGCCGTCAGCTCCTCGATCGGCCGGGAGAGAAGCTGCCGATCCGCTGCACGGCGGTAGGAGGATATCGCCGCGCCGACCTGTGTCGCGAGCTCCGGCGTCAATACCGCGTTGAGCGGAGCGCTGAGCGGAAACACGGTCGCGCCGGCCCGAATGGCCGACACCCCGATCTTCAAAATCGCCTGGACCGCCGCGCCCTCGGCCCCCGGGAACTTCCGGGTCAGCGAGGCGTGGAGCTTGCGGTACCGGTTCAGCTTCTTCGCCAGCTCCGGCAGCTTCATCCCGTTGTTGCGGAAGGCCCGCTCGATGACGATGACGGCCTCCACCGCGGCCGGGTACTCCATGTCGACCTCGGGATCGACAAGCCGTCGCGAGTTCACGAGAGCCACGGGGTGCGAATTCCGGCGCGCGATTTCGCAGAATTGCTCGACAAGCGTCGACTTTCCGACCCCACCGAATCCGTTGAGCGCAAGGACCCGATGCGTACTCGACGATTCCAGCAGGCTTGCGAAGGTGGCCAGCTCAGCACGACGGCCGACAAACTCCTGCGTCGTCATCCGCAACCCTTCGAAGCCTTTGGGTCAGGGTAGCCGCGCGGCGTCACCGGTGTCGAGCGGCCGAGATGCCGTCAGCCGACCGTCTCCTGGGTAACCTCGACCCCCGATCTGATCGCCCATTTCTCGAGCTCATTGGCATTCCGATGCCAGTACCTCAGGCGGAGCCGGCCGTCCCTCGTCAACTGAAGCACTTCCGGCTGCCCGAATGCCTGCACGATCCCGTTCGACAACGCGTACGTCGTGGCCAGAACGGTGGAACCGTCCTCGGCCAGGTCGTCGATGCCCCGCACACTGACCGTTGCTGGCGCGGCCACGATCGACTGCCGGCCGACCTGTTCCCGACCGTACTGTCGGATCCGCGTCATGCCGGCCGGCACGTCCTGCGAGACCGGCCAGACCGTCGCCCGTACCGTGGCGTTCCCTCCGGTCGCCGCCCGATCCCGGGCGTGCCGGGCCAGGAACCGCAAGCCGCTCCACACCGCGTTCACCAGGTCCTCGTCGTCGATTTCACTGCCCTGCCGGCGCGGGATCCGGTGGTCGACGGCGACCGCGATGCAACCGGCACCGCTCTCGTCCAGCCGGCACGCCAGGGAGCCGAGCGGGCCGTCGTCGTGCACGCTTCCGTCGGCGAGCAGCTTCGCGCTCCCTACCGACGCGCGTCGCCACGTCAGGCTCCGGGAAAGGACCAACGGACTCTTGCCGATCATGGACTCGCGGAACTCCAGCCACGCCGCCGTGTCGATGACGAGGCGACCGGGAAGATCCGGCACCAGCGTCACCACCACGAACGTGTACGTCTGGTCGAGCGTCGCCACCAGCTCACGCTCGAGGCGTCCGATCGCCTCACCGCGCTCCACGATCCCGGCCAGGCGTGCCGCGTACGCGTGCGCCACCTCGGGCTCCGACAGGTACGTGATCGTCGCCCCGTTGCGTCGTGGAAAGCGCAGTGCCTCGTTGACGAGAACCGCGTGCGGCGCCGCAGGACTGCGCGGCACCGCGAGCACGACGAACCCGTGACCGGGCTGCGCCGGATCCTCCACCTGGAGCACGTCGAACAGCGGGAGCGGCGAGACCTGCGAGGCGACGACCTGGCGCATGCGTCCCACTTCGGCGTCACTGAGCGGAACACCCGGCGCGGCGCAGGCTCGGGCCTGGTCGTCCTCCTCGATGCCGAGCAGGATCACCCCTCCCGCGGTGTTGGCCAGGGCGGCGACGTCGCCGGCCAGGTCCCGCTTCTCCTTGTCGCTCCTGCCGTAGATCTGGCCCTTGAACTCCAGGTCGTACGACTCGACCACCCCGTTGGGCACCAGCGAAGCGACGCTGGCGTGGGTCATCGCGCCGAGCGGGCCGCCGAAGAGACCCTCGAGGCGGCTGGACCTGAGCGCGACCATGCCGACATGCTTGCACAGCAGGGCAGGCGCCAGATCGGTACCAACCTCGTGGCAGCCACTGGTGTCAGAGCCGTCTGTCCGGCTGGTCGAGGGCGTCGTTCGGGCCTCGGCCGGCACCGACGAGGCGGCACCGGCCGACTGGCTCGGGAGATCATCGTGAGTGGGAGCTGAGCGCTGCGGCATCTGCCGGTTTCTGGCGGACGAGCGCCACCGCAGCGGCGGCCCGGGCTCCCGCGGCCGGTTCATAGGGCCGACAGACAATCGTGCAGCCGGTCTTCGCGCTCGCGAAGGCGCGGCTCTTGAGGGCTTGCCTCAGGCTGCTCATGAAGAGGTCTGCCGACGGGACCTTGCGGGCAGTCAGCTCCGGCGGTCCATAGAGGACGATCTGCTTGGGATTTACGAGGTTCAGCAGGGACGACAGGGCTTCGCCGAGCGCGTGACCGGCGCGCCGTACTGCCCAGGTGGCCACCCCGTCGCGAGCCGCGACCAGCGCCGCCGCGGCGGATAGGTCCGGCACCTTGTGGTCGGGCCGGTCGATCGCCTCGGCGATCGCGAGAGCGCCCGCGACGGTGTCGAGGCAGCCGCGGTTGCCGCACCGGCAAGTCTGGCCGTCCGGCTCCACGACGATGTGTCCTATCTCGCCGGCTGAGCCGCCCGCGCCCCGGACGAGCTGCTTGCCCACGAACACACCACAGCCGATGCGGTCGTCCAGCAGGAGCGTCGCCGTACAGTCCAGTCCGGCGTGTGCCCCGAACGCGTGCTCGAATTCGGCGAGGGCGTTGGCGTCGTTCTCGATGACCGTCGGCAGCCCCAGGTGGGTCTCCAGCTGCCGGGCAAGCGGGTAGCCGGTCCAGGTGGCGCGACCCTGGTAGTTCGGCGCGCGAAGCACCCGTCGTCCGTCGGGCGAGACATGGCCGCCGATCTCGATGCCCAGGCCGACGCGGTGCGGGTACTCGACCAGCTCGGGGACGGCGTCGATCAGATCGCGGAGGAAGCCGGTGAGCTCCATCCGGGCCTCCCGGGCGGAGAGTGGCCCGGAGATCCGGTGTTGCCGCTCGATGAGCACCGCTGCCTCGTCATCGGTGACGACGCCGACCAACAGGTCCGGGAGGATCTTCACCCCGACCGCGAACGCCATGGAGATGCTGGCCGGTGAGGCTGGCGGGAGCCCATCGGCCGCGGGCGCACGCGCCGCAGCACGGAGCCCGGAGGTCTCCAGGTAATGTCGCCCGCGGGGGGTCACGTCCCAGACGTTGCGCCGCCACTCCCGGCGCCGCCACAGCACGCCCGCGGCCAACAACCGCCTGCCCAGCCTGCTGACCTCGGTCTCGTCGACACCAAGGTGCTCGGCGACGTCCTGATTGGACAGACCCGGATCCGCGGCCACCGCGAGCAGGAACCGCGTCGCGTGGCCGTCCGGGTCGAGACTGAGTTGCAGGGCGGCGGGCAGGCGCCGCAGCGCCCAATGTGTCGTGTCGATGAGGCCCAGCAGCCGGCCACGGACCTCTTCTGTATTGTGCGGGTCCCGCCCCGGATAGCGCCGGATGAGCCATTGCAGTCCGTCCTGGGCCGCCTCCAGGGCCGACGCGTCTGCGGCCAGCGAGGCATCGGTGACCAGCATGCCGATCGCGTTGAACTGTCCCTCGGACAGTGTGGCTGCCCGATCCATCTCGTCGGTCAGGCGTCGGATCTCGGCAAGCCGCCCCTTGCCCTTTGTCGTCGCGTCCACGTAGGGCTCCTCGACCGAGACGACAGGACCCCTCAACTGTCCCGTGATGCCAAGTGAATGTCAAGTGATTGCGTAGCGGATTGTGACGACCATCTGACAGCGAATGAGCCTCCGTGGTGGCAAATCGATCCGTGTGGGGCATTTACGCGGGCCACGAACGGGTGTCGTGGTTGTTCATCCCGGTCAGCGGTGAAATATGACGGTGTTGCTGAGAGTGTCCAAGCGATAGCATACGGTACGCCCGATCCTTACCCCCGTGGACGAGGCGCAACCGCGATGCGTGCCGATATCACCTTCCCGCTGAGCGATCTGAGTGGCTTCTCAACCGATCCGGCTCACCTGTTCATGCAGCTCTACGATGCTCTCCCGGAAGATCTGTTCGGCGATCGAACGGTGGACGCCTGGCGGAGGGATCCGGATCTCGCCCGGCGTGCGGCCCGGGTCGAGCAGGACATCCTCGGCACGGGCTCGGCGAACCTGACGCGGCTGGGCCGCATCGTGGCCGAACTCGGTGCTCGGGGCGTCTTCGCGATCCTGCAGGGGTTGGACAACGCGCTGTGGTACGTCAATCCGTTCAACCCCGCGTACGAGCGCGGTCAGCTCGACTGGCTGGCCCGCCGGTACGCGGAGACCGGGCTGCTCAACGACCCGAAGGTGGTCGCGGGTGCACTGCTGCCGCGGTGCACCTATCCGGGCAAGCCACGCGGACAAGCCCACAAGGCCGGGTACTTCTGCGTCCACCGGGTACCCATCGAACAGATCGAACCGAAGGTGGATCACCAGCTGATGGAGAGCCGGTACCAGCCCCACTTCGACCCGGAGCAGGAGGTCAGGATCGCCTGCGCGCCCCTGCTGACCGACTTCACCGAACTGAGCCTGTCGTTCGACAAGGTCAACGGCACGGCGACGTACCGCTTGGCGCCGGCGGACACCTCGGCCGGTGACCACGGCACCACCATCGCCGAGCGCATGGTCAGCATCCTCGACAAGATGGACAACGCGCGGGCCCGGATCGGTGTCATGCCCGAGGGTTGCCTCTCCAACGACCTACTGGAGCGCTGGCGGGTAGCCGCGCGCGACACGGCCGCGGTGGAGAAGCCGCTGCGCTGGCTGCTGCTCGGCAGCGGACCGGTCGGCCGGGGCAGCCCGCCGACCAACCGTGCCGTACTGATCGACCGCTGGACCGGCGACACCCTGCTCGTCCACGACAAGCTCGAACGCTTCACCCTCGATGCCAAGCAGGTGCACACCTGGCGACTGCCGAACGCCCCACCGGCGGACCGTTACGAGGAGGACATCTCCTGCGGCTCGACGGTCGCCATCCGCGAGTCGTCCCTGGGCCGGTTCGCGGTCGTCATCTGCCAGGACATGTACTCGACCACGGGGTGGGAACGAGAGCTCCTGGCCTTCGGCGTGTCCCACCTGTTCGTCCCGATCTTCTCCAAACCGATTCAACGTTACCGATGGGAACAGCAGGCGGCGGAACGTCTGGTGTCCGAACTGGGCGCCTGGATCGTCGTGTCGAACAGCCTCGCCGTGGCCAACGCGATGGCGCTGCCGGCCAACCGCAGGTGGTACACGTGCCTGGTCATCGGCCCTCGAGACCCCAACCGGAACAGGTACGAGCTGCATGTGCAGTACGGCCGAGCCCGAGCCGGAAACGACCTCGGCTGGACCAACGCCAGAAGAAAGACCCTGCCCACCGTGCTCGCCGGCGCGGTACGCGAACAGTGGTTCGACATGCCGGCCCGGCGGGGGTCGTTCAGGTCGTCATCGCGGTGAGCAGTGCGTACGCCACCTGGCGTCCAGTGACGTCGCCGTGTGAGCCGACGAACTGGTCCGCCCGGAGGTTGTAGACCTGGCCGGGTGTGAAGAGGTACCGCCCACCGACATCGAGCAGTTCGCCCGCGGACCGGGCCTCCGGGGTCCGCAGAGCGCCGTTGCTGCCGATACCGCCGTACGGGTCGCTGGCGTCGCCCAGCCCGGCCGAGTCGTGTCCGGCCAGCCGGGACGCGATCGCGTACGCCAGCCCCACGGCGCGGTCGTTTCTCGTATGCGTGATCACCAGCGGCCCGGTCAGCCGGCCGCTGGTGAGGACACCGCGAAAGGACCCGTGCCTGCCCCGCCCGTCGACGTTGTCCGCGAAACCGTGGTGGCTGAACGCGCCCTGCAGAAGCGTGACCGAGTGCACCGACTGGTGCCGGTTCGCGGCCGCCGCGACCACCCGGGCGCCGAAGGAGTGCCCGGCCAGATGAAGTCGTACCTGCGGTGCGCCGGCCGCGAGCGTGACCAGGAGATCACCGACTCCGGTCGCCCCGACTCTGCCGGCCCGGTCCTTCATCGTGTAGTACGTCGTCAGGTTGAGCAGGTTACGCGCCCTGCGCAGGACACCGCCCGACCCGACGCCGAGGCCGGCGGCACCGCCGGTCGCGTCATCAGCGCCGCCCAGATCCAGCTCCAGGTCGGGCCCGCCGGCCTGGTCGTACACCCGCTCGGACTCGCCCTCCACGAACATGCGCGGCGGGGGGTCCTCGTCGTCGACCTCCGCCGCCCGACGGGGCAGTTGACCGCGCAGCGTGTCGAGGAACTCCTGCCGCGCCCCGGCGGATGTCTCCAGCAGAGCCGCCAGCTCGACCAGCCGGGCGGCCGCCGCACCATCCTCGATCCGCTGCTGGATCGCGGCGGCCAGCGCCGCCGCCTCGTCGGCCAGCGCGACACCTCCGCCCGCGACCTCCTCCCCGTCCGCCCAACAGACGGCCGGCCACAGCAGACCCACCACGGCGAGGGACCGTCCCGGCCCTACCGATGCGGTCGACCACAGCTCGTCCAACCCGCCGGCGAGCCGTTCGTAGAGCCGACGCGCCGCGGTGATGTCGTTGTTCCAGCCATGAGCCAGCAACAGCACGTCAGTGGCGCCGGCGGACCGGACGAGATCCACGACCCTGGCCGCCTGCCCCGGGTCGTGGATGACGCCTGTCGTCTCGAACTCCACCTCGACGTACGGGAACCGCATGGCTTGCCGTCCTAAACCGTCTGGATGGCCCGCATGGCATCGACAAGACCCCGACCCTGAAACTCCCGCGCCCGACCGAGATCCGTGGAGGAGTCGAGCAACGCCTGCTTGACCCGATCCGGCCGGCCAATGAACTCGCGGTGCACCGACATGAACCCGGCGGCCACCCCGGACACGTGCGGCGCGGCCATCGACGTACCGGAACTCTCCACGTAGGTCACGTCGCGTTCGGCAACCTTCGCCCGCTCCAACAACGTGCCCGTACCCGCGCTGACCACCCGCTCGCCGGGGGCCACCAGATCCGGTTTGAGCCGACCATCCCCGGTCGGCCCCTTGGAGGAGAAGTACGACACGCCGGACGCGTGCGGGCGAGACGAGGTGGACCCGACCGTGATCGCGTGCTCCGCGTTGCCGGGATCGTTGATGGTCAGGTCGAAGGGCATCCGCATGCGTTTGCCGTCCCCGTTGACGGCATAGCCGAAGCCGGTGTTGCCCGCCGCCACCACAACGACCACCCCGGACTGCACCAGCCGGTCCACCTCCCGGCACACCGGACTCAGCCCGGTGGCGAACCAGCTGGGGTCGAACGGGTAACCGACCGACAGGTTCACCCCGTGGACCAGGAGCTCTCGACCGTAGTCGTTGAGCTCCTGGATGTACTGCAGTGCCGCGAGCACCGCAGAGAGGTCGCCCGACCCGTCCGGCCGCAGAATCTTGCCCGACAGCAGCTTGCAGCGCGGTGCCATGCCGCATATCGCCGTCAGTCGCAGTGGCTCGCATTTGGTGCCGCCGTGCTCGGTCTGGTACCACGTCGCCGCGACCAACGGTCGGTCCGCACCGGTGACCTGTTCGCCGGCGAGGATGCCCGCGACGTGGGTGCCGTGCCCGGCCTGGTCCTTCGTCGCGTCCTTGTCGTCGGTGTCGACGAACGACCGGTGCGCCAGCGGCGCGGGGAGATCCAGATTGCCGTGCATCGCGAAGTGCGGGTGCGTGGCATCGATTCCCGAGTCGAGCACGGCCCACACGATGTCCTGGCCCAGCGCGTTGAAGGCGCGGTGCGCCGCCACGCACTTGGTGGTCACGATGGATCGGTGAATCAGCGCGTTGACCGTGAAGTCCGGCCAGATGCGGTGGATCGACCAGCGGGGCGCCGAGCCGGCCGCATCGGCGGGCACCGGATCCGTCGGCTCGATCGCCTCCTCCCTCCGCTCGTCCGCGGCGTCCGCCCGGACCAGGGCGCGGATCTGCCTCGTCGTCAATCGCACGCTGATGTACGAGCCGATGACTCGTGCCGCCTTCGCCGAGCCGGTCAGTCGTTCGATCAGTACCGTCAACCGCTCGCGTGCGCCGACGATGCCCCCCGGATGCGCCACCCGCAGTTCGATGACCACCCCGATCGGCTCGCCCTTCGACGACTCCATCAGCTCCTGAAGCGGCCGGGAGATCACCGAATCGGTGACGAGCTCGGTCGGGTCCGGCACCGGAGCCGATTGATCAGGTTGCCCCACCATGGGTTGCCTCCCGCCATGACGCACGAATACAGAACATGGAGTCCTGCCTGGCACTCCTCGTCGCAGCACACTCAACTCGCGCTGCAGCCGAGCATTGAGCCATATCGTCCTACCAGGAAGCTTCCGTCGTGCTGCCTTGACGGTCGACCGGGACGGGATCAGGGCCGGAGGCCTAACTGTCCACTGTGGTCAGAGCCGTTCGTCGGTCGCCGGGACTCCCCGCTGGCGTCCGCCTCGACAGCGGCGACTCAGCGGCTCGCCTTCGCCACCAGGGGTACGCCCTGGCGGTAGGTGGAGACCGCCGGAGCCCAGCCCAGCTCGCGCTTGGCTTTCGCGTTGGAGACGCGCATCGAGGTGGTCATGATCGTGTGCAGGTACGGGATGGGCCGCAGCATCCAGGCGGGCACCCGCCATGGTCGGCGCACGCCGAGTTCGGCCGCGAGGGCGTCCAGGAAGTCGGCCCAGCGCACCGGCTCGTCGTCGACGATGTTGTACGCCTGTCCGGCGCGGCCCTTCTCCAGCGCGGCCATGGTCGCCGCGGCGGCGTCCTCCAGGTAGATGAAGGTGACGAACCCGCCGCCGGACGAGGGCACCGGGAGCCGGCGCTTGCCTACCAGGTTCACGATCATCCGGGTGAAGCCGTCCTGGCCGTAGAAACCACCGTAGCGCAGCGCGATGCCCTCGATCTCGGCGGCCGAGAACACCTGCTCCTCGTTGGATCGCAAGGCCGCGATCGCGGATCCGAACGGGCCGGGCTCCGGTTCGGCGAACGGGTTGTCCTCGGTGATCATATGCGGTCCGTGGTCCCGGTAGCCGTATCCGAGCACGATCGACTGGGTGAGGAAGCGGTGGGCGCCGACGGCGCGGGCGGCCGCGAGGAGGTTTGCGGTTCCGGTGGTACGCAGGGCGTTCGTGCCCTCCATCGCCTGCCGTACCTTCGTGCTCAGCGCGGTCAACTGGTGCATCACCGCGTCGGCCCGCACGTCGCGCACGGCCGCGAGCAGGTTCTCGCGGTCCATCACGTCGGCCACCACGGCTCGGGCGCCGGCGGTGCGCAGCCGCTCGGCGTTGGCCCGGCTGCGGGTGACGCCGACGACCTCGTGACCGGCGGCGACGAGCTGTCGGGTGAGCGGTGTACCGATGGCGCCCGAGGCGCCGGCGAGCAGCACTCTCATGATTCGGTCCCTTTCTGCAGGTCTCACCCCTGCGGACGGGGTACCGGCCGGGCATTGTGACGTTGTGGCGGTGTGATACGGCGCACCGCGGCACCCTCAGCGACCGGGCGGTCACGCTCTGGCGCCGTTGAGCCCGCCACCCACCCGTCTGCCGCTGCCGTCCGCACCGGATCCACCCCCAGCTAAGCCGGTGGTGAGGAATCGCCTGAGTCTGACGGGTGGCGGCTCGGCGCCAGCCTGTTGCGTACGTCGTCGGCATCGGGGTGGTCCAGCTCGTCGAGGATCGCCAGTGCCTGCTGCCATGTGACGCGGGCGGCGTCGCGGTTGCCGGCGGCCTGATGGGTGTCGCCGAGCCGGGTGAGCGTGTCACCTTCGTAGTAGCGTTCACCGAGTTCGCGGATCAGCGCGATGGCGTCCTGGTAGCAGGCGACGGCCTTGTCGTAGTTGCCGAGGTGGTGGTAGGCGTAGCCGAGGCTGTCCAGAGCGCCGGCCTGGCTCAGCGGGTCGCGTAGCTGCTGGTGCAGTTCGAGGCTTTGCTGGCAGTGAGCGATGGCTTGTTGATGGTCGCCGAGCCGGGCGAGGAAGCAGCCGATGGCGTTGAGGGCGTTGGCCTGGCCCGCGCGGTGCGCTTCTGCGGTGAACAGGTGACATGCCAGGCGGCTGTGTTCCAGTCCCTCGGTGTTGCGATTCTGGCGGGCGTACAGCCAGGCCAGGTCGAGATGGGCGTGGGCCTGACCTTCCGTGTCGTCCAGCTCGACGGCGAGGGCGATGGTGGCCTGGCAGTGCGTGTGGGCCTTCTCGAACTGGTTCATCTTGGTGTATCCGCGGGCGAGGCTCTGGTGGATCCGGCGCTGCGCCGCACGGTCGCCGAGGCGGTCGGCGGCGGCGAGCGCGGTGTGTTGTACGGCGATCTTGTCGTGCCAACGTCCGCACCGGTCGAGGGAGTCGGCGACGGCCCAGCCCAGCTGCCAGGTGTGCAAGTCCCACCGGCTGTCGGTGGCGGCATGGTTGATCGTGGCGAGCAGGACGGCATGTTCGGCGCTGAACCACGCCAGGGCGATGTCGTAGGCGGTCAAGGTCTCGGGAGTCACGCCGGGCCGGGGTGGGCCCAACGCGATGGGCGTGCGGTGGGGATTGATCGCCAATGCGCCGCGGTGGGCGGTGTGCAGGTAGTGGTCGAGCAGCCGGTGTGTTGCCGGCTCGCGTTCGGCATCGGTGCCCTGAGCATCAGCGATCTCGATGGCGTAGGCCCGGAGCAGGTCATGTAGTGCGTAGCGGCCGGGGGCGCGTTCGGTGACGAGCGAGGTTGCGGCCAGTTCGGCGAGCAGCGGCGGCATCTGGTCCGGGCCGATCCCGGCGAGGCTGGCCGCGGCGGGCGCGGTGATGTCCGGGCCGGGGTGCCGGCCGAGCAGCCGGAACAGCCGCGCCGCCGGGGCGGTGAGCGTGCGGTACGACCAGGACAGCACTGCCCGTACGTCGCTGACGGGATCGCCGGCGGTCAGTAGGTCGAGCCGTCGGGCGTCGGTGAGCTGCCTGGCCAGTGTCGACAGGGCCAGGACCGGGCGGGTCGAGGCGTGTGCCGCGACGATGGCGAGCGCCAGCGGCAACCGCGCGCACCGGGTGACTATCTCGCGCGCCGCATCCGGCTCGGCGTCCACGCGGCCATCGCCGATGCGGCGGGCCAGTAGTTGTAGGGCCTCTGCCGGGCTCAGCAGGTCCAGGGTGATCGGACGGGCACCCTCCACGGCGACGAGGCTGGAGAGCTGGTTTCGGCTCGTGACCACGACCAGGCAGCCTGGCGAGCCGGGCAGCAGCGGACGTATCTGATCAGCGTCTCGGGCGTTGTCGAGCACCACGAGGATCCGCTTGGTCGCCATGACCGTGCGGTACAGGGCCGCCTGCGCGTCGAGACCGGCCGGTATCCGCTGTGGCGGGACGGCGAACGCGTCGAGGAAGCCGCGGATCGCCTCCGCGGCCGGGACCGCCGTGCCTTCAGGGTCGAAACCGCGCAGGTTGACGTACAGTTGCCCGTCGTCGAAGTGGTCACGAACCAGGTGGGCCCAGTGCACCGCGAGCGCGGTCTTGCCGACGCCGGCGGTGCCGGCGATCGCCGAGATCACGACCGCGGTGGTGTCGCTGCTCGGCTCGAGCAACTGGTCCAGGGTGACCAGGTGTTCGGTACGTCCGGTGAAGGCCGGTACGTCGGCCGGCAGTTGCGCGGGGGTCAGCGGCCCGGGTTCGACCCCCGCGACCGCCGGGTCGGACCGCAGAATCTGCACGTGGACCTGCTGGAGCCGGCGGGACGGATCGGTGCCGAGTTCGCGGGCGAGCCGGCGGCGCATCGCCTCGTACAGGCTCAGCGCCTGCGCGGTGCGGCCGACCTGGTGCAGGGCTTTCATCAGCTGGGCAGCGAAGCGCTCGTCGAGCGGGTGCGCGGATGTCAGCCGGTGCAGCCGGTCGAGGGTCTCGTTGCCGCGGCCGAGCCGTAGGAGTGTGTCGATGTGGTCGGCGTGGACGTCGCACTGCTCGCGTAGCAGGTCCGCGGCCTGTGCGAACGCCCAATCGCCGGCGAGCCCGGCCAGTGGTTCACCCCGCCAGTGGGAAAGCGCGCAGGTGAACTCCTCGGCGGCGCGTTGGTCGTCGCCCGCGGAGGCGGCCCGTCGGGCGCGGGCCGCGCTGGCCCGGAAGCAGGTGATGTCGATGGCGGCCGGGTCGACGGTCAACGCGTACCCGCCCGTGCGGTGTTCGATGCAGGCCTCGGCACCGTGCCGGGTGAGGAGACGGCGCAGCCGGGACACGTAGGTGGCCAGGTTGGCCCGGTATTCGGTGGGTGGCTGGTCGCCCCATACCGCGTACGCGAGCCTGTCGGTGGTGACCAGCCGCCCGTCGGCGAGGAGCAGCGCGGCCAGGACGGTGCGCTGCTTCCGGGTGCCGACGTCGATATCGTCGCCGTGGGCGTGCAGCGTGACTCCGCCCAGTAGCCGGAACTCCACCTTCCCCCTCCGTGCGGTGGTACGGCCCTACCTGGCGATTATCGCCGCTGTCGTCAATGTCTCATCAACCGGCATCCGCGGCCCCCGCGCCGTCGACGCCCGGGTGGGACCTCCTGGAGTGCTGGGCCGAGGTTCGCCGTCCACTGTAGAGGACGGAACCGACGAACCGGTGGCGCTACCTGCTCATCGATCCCACACCGAGGCGTTCAACAAATATTCAATACCGACGGCCCACGATGTCCAGCGGGACCCAGACGTTGGAGGCGGGCGATGCGCGGGCGTGCGGTGACGATGAGCGTGCTGGTTGCAGCCGGGCTGTTGGCCGTGGCCCTGCCGGCGCCGGCCGCCCGCTCGGTGGCGGTGGCCGGGCCCGCGACGGCGGTGGCTGCCGACACGCTGACCGCGGTGGCTGCCGACACGCTGACGGGTGTCGCGGTCGCTGACGCGTTCGTCGACGAGGCCGCACCGACGCAGGCCCACGGCACCACGCATCCGCAGGACTGCCGGGTCAACGACGACCTGGGTGAACGCCGCCAGTGCCGGCTGCGCTTCACGGTCAGCGGACTGAAGCCCGGCGACACGGTCACCGCGGCCCGGGTGCTGGTCCGGGTCAAGGGCGGCGCCGGTACCGGCAAGCCGGTCAACCTGTCGCCGGTGCAGCGGATCGCGTGGAGCGAGGTCACGATCACGTGGAACAACCGGCCGCCACTCGGTTCCGGCACGCTCGACACGCAGGCGACCCACACGTTCGGGCAGGACACCACGTGGACGCTCCCGGCCGGCACGGTGACCGGCAACGGCGACTACGAGTTCTCGCTGAACTCGCCGCCGGGCTCATACGCGTCCGGGCTGAACTTCTACCCGAAGGAGAACACCGCCGGCCAGCCCGGACCACGGCTGGTGGTCACCTACCAGCCGGGCTGTGCCGCCGGGCCGGATGCCAAGCTGGTGCCGGCGTGCGGTGCGTGGCTCGGTTCCACCGACGACAGCGCCGCCGAGATCAGCCTCGCCACGCAGGAGGCGCTGCTCGGGCGCCGGTTCGACCTGGTACGGCTCTACAAGCCGAACCCGGCGCTGCGGTTCCCCACCGCGCACGAGCAGACCTGGGCGAGCCAGGGCCGGATCCTGACGTACTCGTGGAAGCCGGACAACTACCCGGGCGGGTCATGCCAGACCGTCGCCGGCGGCGCGCGCGACGCCGACATCGACGCGCTCGCCGACCACATCCGAGCCACCGGGATCAGGCTGTTCCTGGCCGTCCACCACGAGCCCGAGGGGGACTGCCCGGCGGCCAGCTTCGTGGCGATGTTCCGGCACGTGCGCGACCGCATGGTCGCCCGGATGGGCGCCCAGGCCGGCCTGATCGTGTGGTACGTCAACTACCTGGGCCACAGCACCCCCGGCGACGTCGCCGACCTGAACGCGTACTATCCGGGCGACGGCTACGTCGACTGGATCGCCTGGGATCCGTACAACTGGAAGTACTGCCAGGCCGGTACCTGGAAGCAGTTCGGCGAGCAGGTCGACAACGTCTACGAGTGGGCGCAGGCCAACCACCCGACCAAACCGTTGATGATCGCCGAGACGGGCACGAACGAGGGGCAGCTCGCCGGTGAGTCCAAGCCGCGGTGGATCCACGCCATGCTCGACGACCTGCGCACCGACCACCCTGCCATCAAGGCTGTGATGTGGTTCCACAAGCAGCCACCCCAGTTCTGCCAGCGTCGCTGGGACTCCACCACGGCCAGCTCGGACGCGTTCCGCGCCATCGCCGCCGACCCCTACCTCAACCCGGCGCACTGACCTGGGGGAGCGCGGGACACATCGGCAGCCGGCCGGCGGAGTCGGCGCCGGAGCCTGGATCATGGTGTGGGCGTCGAATCGCTCTCTGCGGTGGCGGCAGTCTGCGACGCGGGAGCGGCGGTGAATACCTGCCCGTTGGCCGGCAGTCCTTCCACGACGGTCTCGCTCACCGGGCCCACGGCGTACGCGGGATCCGTATCACCCGGCCGGATGTCCACGCCACGCCAGCGGAACGGGACCCCGGCGGCGGCGCTGAGGTGGCGGTCGTCCATCAGCTGGAAGTGGAGGTGCGGTTCGCTCGAGTTGCCGGAGTTACCCACCTCACCCAGCTGCTGTCCGGCGGCGACCCGCTCGCCCGGGCGTACCCGGACCGATCCGCGCCGCATGTGGGCGTAGGCGGAGAACACGCCGGCACCGTGGTCGGCGATCACGTGGTTGCCGAGCATGGTGCGCTCGCCACCGAGCTGGCGGACGAAACTCTCCACAGTGAACAGATAGATCAGCGCGGGCCAGCTTCCCCGGTCCCGGTGGTCGCGCCGGCGAGCGTGGGCGGTTACCACGCGCCCTGCCGCGGCGGCGTGCACCGGCTCGCCGTAGGAGGGAAAGCCGTCGGCCCGGCGGGTCCGCAGACTCCACCCGGGCGTACGCGGCCGGCCTTGCGGGCTGGGCCGCAGGATGTCGATGGCGTACGTCTGGCCGTAGACTCGGACACCGTGGCTGGGCGCCCTGGTCGCCGGGCTGTTGACCGCCACCCAGCGGCCGCGCACCGGGGCGTCGACCTCTACCGGCTCGCGTGCCGGGCCCTTGGGCGCGCGGACGAAGCTGAGCGCCAGCAGCGCGATCGGCACGCCGATCCCGATGAACCAAGGCACGTCGGCGATGATGAACACCACAATGGACAGTACGAACAGCTGGGTCCACAGGGTCTGCAGGTGTGCGACGGCACGTTTCATCGACGTCCTCCGAGCACGGTTGTCATGAGCGGTACGACGCGTTCAACGGGTACCTCGAACCGGCCACCACCCCGGGCGCGCAGCCAGCCGGCGGCGACCAGGTGCCGCAGGTGGTGGTAGACCTGCCCGCTGGTCCCCATGCCGTCCAGTCCGGACAGATCCCGAGCGGTCGTCGGGGCCCGGAGCACCTCGCGGACCAGTCGCAGGCGCACCGGATGGGCGAGGGCCGCCAACGACTCCGCGGTTCGGTCCCACTCGTCGTCGAGCAGGTCCGTGGTCGCCGCACCCTCCTGCCACCGGGCCGCCCGACCGTCGGGCAGAGTTACCTGACCGACGATCATCACCGCGCCGGCGCCGGGCATGCGAGCCGCCAGCCCCTCGAGCGCCCAGAACGTGTCGGCGTCCACGGCACGGTGCGGCCCGGTGCCGGTTGTGTGCGCCACCCGGCCGCGCGCGGTGGCCCCGCCGGGCTGGGCGAGAACCTCCTCGATCGCGGCGACCCGGCGTTCGAGCTCGGTCAGGCGGTCGTCGGCCACTCCCATAGAGTACGTAATTACGTAACTCGTCAAGAGCCCGCCGGTACCGGGACCAGTGGACAGGCCGGTGGGCGGCCCGACCCCGGCGGCTACGCCTGGCCGTTCACTGTGTCGAGCAGGGTGTATCGACCCTCGGCGTAGAATCCGTTCGGCCGAAGGGGGAGGCGCGACCGGTGGGCGAGGTGGAGATGTCGCTCGCGGCCCTGGTCCGCGCGTGGCGGAGTCGGGCTCTGCTCAGCCAGGAGGAGCTGGCCGAGAGGGCCGGACTCAGCGTCGGGACCGTCCGCGGGATCGAGGCGGGACGGATCCGCCGTCCCCGCACCGGTTCGGTGCGCCGGCTCGCCGACGCGCTCGCGCTGGTCGACCACGATCGGGAGACGTTGCTCGCGGTGATCGGCGGGCCGGATCGGGTCGGCACGGGGGTACCCCGTCCGGCCGGGCCGGTCCCGGCGCAGCTTCCCGCGGCGGTGACGGGCTTCGTGGGCCGGGTCCGGGCGCTCGGGCTGCTGGACGAGACGCTGGCGGCCGGCGATGGTAGCTCACCTGGTCCGGTGGTGATATCGGCGATCGACGGCACGGCCGGCGTGGGTAAGACCGCGCTGGCTGTCCACTGGGGACACCGGGTCGCCGGCCGGTTCCCCGACGGGCAGCTCTACGTGAACCTGCGCGGGTACGACCCGGAGCAGCCCGTACCTCCCGGCGCCGCGCTGGTCCGGTTGCTCGGCGCGCTCGGGGTTCCCGGGCGGGACATTCCGGTGGACCTCGAGGAGCGGGCAGCCCGGTACCGCACGGAGGTGGCCGGACGGCGGATGCTGGTCGTGCTGGACAACGCGGCGACCGCCGAGCAGGTCCGCCCGCTGCTGCCCGGTACGGGTTCCTGTGCGGTCGTGGTGACCAGCCGGGACCGCCTGGCCGGCCTGGTCGCCGTCCACGGCGCCCGCCGCATCGACCTCGATCTGCTGCCGTTGGACGAGGCGATCGCGCTGTTGCGTGCGCTGATCGGGACTCGCGTCGATGCGGAGCCGGAGGCCGCCGTGGCGCTGGCCGAACAGTGTGCCCGGCTTCCGCTCGCCCTGCGGGTCGCCGCCGAATTGGTGGCCTCGCGCCCGGCGGCGCTCCTTGCCGAGCTGGTATCGGAGCTGGGTGACCAGCAGCGGCGGCTGGATCTGCTCGACGCCGGCGGCGACCCGCGCGGGGCCGTGACCACGGTGTTCTCGTGGTCCGTACGGCACCTACCGTCCGCCGATGCCCGGATCTTCCGGGTGCTCGGCCTGCATCCCGGCCCGGACTTCGACGCCTACGCGGTCGCGGCCCTGGCCGACCTCACCCATGCCCAGGCGGCCCGCGGCCTGGACCTGCTCGCCCGCGCGCATCTGGTCCATCCCGCCGGCGACGGTCGCTACGGCATGCACGACCTGCTGCGTGCGTACGCCGTCCGGCTGTCCACAATGGAGGAATCCAAGATGGACCGCCGGCGCGCGGTCGGCCGGCTGCTCGACTACTACCTCGCCACCGCGGCGGACGCCATGGACCCGCTCTACCCCGCCGAAGCCGAGCGCCGCCCCCGCGTCCCACCGCCGGGCACGCCCACGCCGGCCGTGGCCGATCCGGACAACGCCCACCGGTGGCTGGACACCGAGCGGACCTGTCTGGTCGCCGTCGCCACGTTCGCCGCCCGGCACGGCTGGCCGGCGCACGCCATCGACCTGTCCGCCATCCTGTACCGGTACCTCGTCGGTGGTCACAGCCACGATGCGCTGATCGTCCACGGGGCCGCCGCCGACGCCGCGGGGCAGTCGGGCGACGAAGCCGGGCGCGCCCGGGCTCTCCTCGGTCTCGGCGCCGCCAACTTCCACCTGAGCCGCTACGTGCAGGCCCGCGACCAGTACGAGGCGGCCCTGGCGATCTACCAGCGATCCCGTGACCGGACCGGGGAGGCACGGGCGCTGAACAACCTCGCCGCCATCGAGCTGCGGCTGGGCGACAACGAGTCGGCCGCGGACCGCCACGAGCAGGCGCTCGCCCTGTACCGGCAGGTCGGTGACCGTACCGGGGAAGCCAGGGCCCTCAACGGCCTCGGCGTGGTCGAACAGCTGCTCGGCCGGTACGAGCTGGGCGCCGAACACCACGAGCTGGCTCTGGAGCTGATCCGGGCGTCCGGCAACCGTACCGACGAGGGCCTGGCGCTGATCCTCCTGAGCGCGGCCGAGTGGCGGTTGGGTCGGCTGGCGCCGGCGGCCGAGCACTGCCGGCAGGCGCTGGCGCTCTTCCGGCAGGCCGGAGACCCGCAGGGCGAGGCCCGCGCGCTGGACGGCCTCGGGGTCGTCCACACCAGCCTCGGCGAACTGGACCGCGCTACCGAGTGCCATACGGATGCCCTCGCGCTGTTCCGCGCCAACGGCGACCTGTCCGGCCAGACCTGGGCGCTCAACGGCCTCGGCGAAGCCGCCTGCGCCGCGGGCAAGCCGGCCGAGGCGATCACCTGGCACACGGCCGCCCTCGACATCGCGGCCGGCATCGGCGAGCGCGACCAGCACGCCCGCGCGCACGCCGGCCTCGGCCACGCCCACCGCGCGCTGGGCGGTCTCCCGCGCGCCCGCTCGCACTACGAGCAGGCGCTGACCCTGTACCGCGAACACGGCCTCTCGGGTGCCGATGACATGCGTGCCGTGCTGGAGCAGCTCAGTCCCTGATCGCCTGCGGTATGGGTAGCCGAGTTCCGCGGAGGAGCCCGAGCGCATTGCCGCCGGTGATCCGCGCGGTCTCGGTGTCGGCCAGCTCGGCGCGGCGGATGTGGCTGACGCACCGGTCGAGGGCGGTGCCCGTGGTGAACGGATAGTCGGTGCCGAGCAGCAGCCGGCCGGCGCCGAGCGTCTGGACGGCGCAGCTCAGCGCCGGGACCGACCCGTGGTCGACCGTGTCGTACCAGAGCCGCCGGAACTGGTCGCTGGGCAGCGTGCCGTCCTGCGCAGGGCCGAGCTTGTCGTCGATGCGGTTGAGCAGCGCCGGCAGTGCTCCGCCGAGGTGGCACACGATGACCTGCAGGTTGCGGAAGCGCGCGGGTATGCCGGCCCGGACCAGGTGCACGGCGGTGATGGTGTCCTCGAGCGGGGCGCCGATGACCCAGCCCAGGCCGTGGTCGTCGACGTGTGGGCCGCAGCCGGCTCCGGTGGGGTGGACGAACAGGACGGCGCCGCGCTGGTCGAGCTCGGCCAGCAGCGGCAGGAACTCCGGATCGGCGAGCGTACGGCCGAGGATCGTACCGGTGACCGCGACGCCGGCCAGACCGTCGTCGAGCACGCGGGCCGCCTCGGTGACGGCCGCGTCCAGGTGAGGCAGCGGCAGCACACCGAACGCACCGAGCCGATCGGGATGGGCCCGGACGAGGCGCACCAGGTGATCGTTGGCCAGCCGTGCCGCGATCGTGGCTCGGTCCACGTCCGGGTGGTACGGCGCCTGCGACAGCACCGAGACGACCTGGAGATCCAGGCCGGCCCGGTCCATCGCGGTGAGCCGGGCGGAGACCGCCGCGTCGTCGTCGCCGGCCCGCATCGCGCGGGCGGGTTCGGTGTACCCGCTGCCGTTGCTGGCCAGCAGATCCAGGTAGGCGTCCGGCCAGCAATGGGCGTGGATATCGATCTGCACCGCCTGCCCCTACCCGACGTGGGATTCCGCGCGGTGCGCGGCGAGGACATCGCCACCGAAGTCCGACCGCGGCCGGCGCAGCACGGTGTGCGCGTGGTTCGGTTCGTTGACGGGCGTGTCGAACTCGATGAGGAGGTCGGGGCCCTGCACCCGGTAGTAGTGACGGGCCCCGGGCTCGGTCGGGCCGGCCCAGGCGAAGTGCAGCGTGTCCGGGTCGAGCCGAGCGACCTCCCGCGCGGCCAGGTCGTCGGGCAGCCGGGCGAGGTAGAACGTGACCAGATCGGCGAGCGCCGCCCGGGCGTTCGGGCCGAGCCGGTCGCCGCGTACCCCGAGCGGTTCGAACTGGCCGTCGATGTGGACCCGGGTGCTGCTGTGGATGTCGTCGGGCGCGGTGTCCGCGACGACCGCGTCCGCCCGCGCGGCCGGCGTCGCCTCCGCCAGCACGGCCCGGCCGAGATCCTCCTCCACGCCCAGCGGCCGGATCACCGGCCGGCCACGGTACCGCACGGCGAGCGGGTTGGCGCCGAAGAAGATCGGCGCCGGGTGGACCACCCCGTCCAGGACCGTCATCTGCACCGAGAGGTGATGGCCCTCGAGCCGCCAGGCCCAGGCGTCGTCGCCCGGGTGGCCGTACACGACGATCCAGTAGTCGTTGCTGTGCCGGCTCTTGCGCCAGTTCTCGTGCCGGTCCTGGACCTCCTCCATCGCCATCAGGATCATCGCCTGTGAGTAGGCGTGCAGGCTCATACCGGTGGCGAGCAGGTGGTGCACGGCCTTCCGCGCGTCGACGTCGAGGTCGGCGAGGGACACGCCGGGGCGGGGCTGCGGCTGGTACTCCAACCGTCGCAGCGTGCTGTCGTCGAATGGGCGGGCCGCCAGCTCGGTGGTCTTGTCATCGAGACGCGACAGCAGGACGCGGGCCGCTTCGCTCATTTGGTCGGCAGTTGGCATGCTCTATTTCTACCGGTTCCGCGCGACCGCTTCTGCCCCGTGTGGACACCGGCCACACTTGAAGCGCTCCAGAAATTGGTCGTAATTGACATCGGTGAACCGGCGTGAGAACCTGCCGGGGGCCCGCGGGATGCGGGCCCGAGGCGGTGACTGTGGCCGGTGCCGCCATTTCTTTCCGCACCATTGATCGACTTCGCACAAACCCTGTCATGACCACGCGGTATGCGGCCGCGTGTCACGGTGAGGCTGACAGAAGGGCGATGTCCCGTGTGCAGAAACGACTTGCGCCTGCCGTACCCGGCGTTCCTGCCCACCACAAGATTGCAGATCGAAGAAGCGGTCAGCAAATTTTCCTCCGGTTATTCGGGCGCCGCACAGGTGCTTTTCGACGCGGCTCCCACCTCCGGTGGCGAGTCCGGTCACGCCGGTGCACCGGGCGTACCCGCCGATCCGCGGGACGCGGACTTCGCGGAGCACGATAGGTACTTCCAGGTGACACGAGTGGCCGATCGGCCGATCGAAACGTTCCTTCGAAGCCTTGTGCTGGCCCACTCCTCGGTATATGAGGACGCCGTCACGATGGGTGTGACAACGCTCGACGACCGCGAGTGGCAGCGATTGTTTCTCGGCCTGAACGCGATTCTGCAATACGCTGCGGGCCAACCGGCGAAGGAGCCCGAGCCGGTGCAGGTACGGTCCGTGCCGGTGCACCTGTCCGACGGTTACGACCCGGAGCGGCGCTGGCTCGTCGGCCACCAGCTGTTCTTCGCGATCGTGCAGGGTGCCATCGTCGGCCTGAACTGCTACGCTGCCGCGGCGGACGGCGGCGACGAGTGGGACGCGTCGGTCGCCATGGGAGTGGCCAGCGCGTTCATGCGCAGCTCGGCGGTGGCCATCAAGTTCTGCGGGGACTTCGGCCCGGTCGACTACCAGGACCGGATCCGCCCGGCGATGGCGCCGCCCGCGGTCCAGGCCGGGTTCAGCGGCCTGCAGACCCGCGACCACGCGTTCCTGGTCGGCCTGTTCGGGCGGCTGCGGTCTTCCGGCCGCCCGAACCGGGACGGCCCGATCCGCGAGGCGTTCGAGGATTTCGTCGACGCGACGGTCTCCGCGTACGAGGCGCACCAGTACGTCTGCGCACGGTTCGGCGGCGACGTCCTGCCCAGCCTCCGCATGGCGGCCGCGTCCGGCGGGCGGACCACCCAGTCCGGGGTCGCCGCGCTGCGCCTCATCATGCGCCGGAGGCTGTTCTCCCTCACCGACGACGAGGTATGGAACCGGGGTGGCGGTACATGACCGGCCGGACCCGGGTCGGCATCGTCGGGGCCGGGCCGGCGGGCATGCTGGTGGCGGTCCTGCTGCAGCGCGCCGGGGTGGACTGCGTCGTCCTCGAGCGGCGCGACCGCGCCTACGCCGAGCAGCGCGCCCGCGGCGGGACCGTGGAGCACCGCGTGGTGCAGCTGCTCCGCCGGCACGACCTGGCCGACGGGCTGCTCAGCGCTGGTGTGGTGGAGGACCGCATCGAGTTCCGGATGGCCGGCCGGCGCTACCCGATCGCGTACAACCCGGTGTCCGGCGGCCGGACCCATTACATCTACCCGCAGCAGTTCCTCGTGCGCGACCTCAACGAGGTGTTCCTCGCCGCCGGCGGCGACCTGAGGTTCGAGGCCTCCGCCGTGGCCATCACCGGCGTCCGCGGGGCGGAGCCGCAGATCCACGTCGAGTACGCCGACGGGCGTGCCCCGGAGACCATCGGCTGCGACGTGGTCGTGGGCTGTGACGGGGAGTACGGCGTCGCCCGCCGCGCGATCCCCCCGGCGGAGCTGACCAGTTACGAGCACCACTACGAGTACGCCTGGCTGGCGGTGGTGGCGCAGGCGCCTCCGTCGAGCGACTGCGTGATCAACTCGATCCACGAGTCCGGCTCGTGCGTGCACGTCCGCCGTACCCCGGAGATCAGCCGGTTCTACCTGCAGTGCTCGCGCGACGACAGCACGGCGGACTGGCCCGACGAGCGGATCTGGAAGGAGGCGCGGATCCGCCTGGCGGTCGACGAGCCGTGGGTGCTGCACGAGGGACCGGTCCTGGCCACCAGCATGGTCCGCATGCGCAGCCTGGTCTGCGCGCCGATGCGGTACGGCTCGCTCTTCCTGGCCGGCGACGCGGCCCACGTCGTTCCGCCGGTCGGTGGCAAGGGGTTCAACGTCGCGCTGGCCGACGCCGAGGAGCTCGCGCTCGGTCTCATCGAGCGGTTCCGGGACGGCAGCGGGTCGCGGCTGGACGGGTACTCCGACCGGCGGCTCCCGCAGATCTGGCGGATTCAGGAGTTCGTGCACTGGATGATGGACCTGGTCAACACTCCCGGCCTGGGGACGCCGGCCGTGCCGTTCCTGCACCGGGTGCAGATGGCCCGGCTGCGGCGGCTGCTCGCGTCGCCGGCATACGCCGCCGCGTTCCTGGAGGACTACATCGGCTGGGAGTAGCGCGCAGGTCAGCCGGTGCGTACCACGTTGGAACCGCGCCACTCGTCTCCGGTCTCGATCAGGAGGTGGTCGCCCGGCGCCACCATCTGAGGAGTCGCAAGTGGACTGAACGCCTCGGTGGTCCACAGTGGCTGGTCGCGGTAGAGCAACTCCTGGGTCCAGATGACGCCACTGACCCGCCCCGCCGTGACCGCCCGCAGCTCGACCTTGCCCGGGAAGCCGGGGAACGTCGGAGCGGAGTAGTCGAACGTGACGAACTCGCTGGTCTCGGTCAGCAGGCGGACCGAGGTACGGGGGAACCGCAGTGAGGCCATTGTGGACGGTGAGCGCCACTGCGGTTGGGTGGCCGGGGCCGGCCGGCTGGCGCTCATCGCCACGCCCCGCAGGACCTGGTCGACCAGTGGCTGGAAGTCAACCCCGTACACGCCGTGCAGTAGGCGCGCCGTGTGCCGCACATCGGTGAGCTCCGTGCACAGGTCCCAGTCGGTCCGGTCGCACCCGGTGGCCGAATACCGGATGGCGCCCGGAACGATCGTGCAGTCGTCGGCGCAGAACCTGTCGCGCAGCTCGTACACCAACCGGGAGCGGCCCTCGTCGATCAGCGGGTTGTTGGTGTGGATCAGTGCCAGCAACAGGTCGAACCTCGGCTCCAGCGGGACGCCGGGCAACTCCAGCGCGGCGAGGTCGGCCTCGACCAGCGTCAGGCGGTCCGCGTACCCGTTGTGCACCGCGATCTCGCGGGCCAGGTCGACGTGGTGCCGGTCGACGCCGACCGCCTCCGCGGCACCGGCCGCCAGCGCCACGAACGCGAGCAGCCCGCTTCCGGTACCGGCGTCCAGGACCCGCATGCCCGGGCGCACCGCGGCACGTACCGCCTGTTGTACGTTCTGGCCTCGGTCGATGCTCAGCAACAGGCGCATGTGCATGTCAGTGGAGAATGGAACGTCGATAGGTACGGCCACGGGAGCACGATACAGACTTCGATCCGTCCATGCTGACCGGGTACGGGAGATCGCGACGAAGCCGTTCGGGTGATGCCGTTCCGCCCCGCGCTGACCGGTCGGTAACCGCCATCTGGTGGGGAGCGATCGGACCCGGTGCCTTCCGCGGATTGACGTAGGGCACGCTCCAGCTTCTAGCGTCGTGGTCATGAGTGTCCCGAGCCTGCCGACGACCACGGCCGGCGAGCTGAGCCGACGACGCCGGTTCCTGGTTCTCGCGATCTGCTGCGCCAGCTTGGTGATCGTGGTGATGGACATATCCATCGTCAACGTCGCTCTGCCGACGATCCGCCGTGACCTGCCCGCCTCGGTATCGGGTCTGCAGTGGACGGTCGACGTGTACGCCCTGGTGCTGGCGAGCTTCCTGGTGCTGGGCGGGTCTGTCGCGGACCGGATCGGTCGTCGGCGGATCTTTCAGGTGGGCCTTGCCGTCTTCGGGCTCGGCTCGCTGCTGTGTGCTCTGGCGCCGAACATCGGTTGGCTGATCGCGGCGCGTGCGCTGCAGGCCATCGGTGGGACCATGCTCAACCCGGTGGCGATGGCGATCGTCGCTACCACCTTCCCCGACCCGGCCGAGCGGGCTGGAGCCATCGGCGTGTTCAGCTCGATGACCGGGCTTTCGTTGGTGCTGGGTCCGATCCTGGGCGGCGCCCTGGTCGACGGCCCCGGCTGGCAGTTCATCTTCTGGATCAACGTGCCGATCGTGCTGGCCGCGATCGTGGGTACGGCGCTGTTCGTGCCCGAGTCCCGCGCCGCCCGGACGCGCCGGTTCGACCCGGTCGGCCAGACCCTGGTGATCCTGGCGCTGGCCAGCGTCGTCTTCGCGATCATCGAGGCCGGGCGGTTGGGCTGGACCGCTCCGGTCATTCTCGGTCTTTTCACCGTCGCCGTGCTGAGCGTGCTGGGCATCCTCGGCTATGAACCACGCCGGGTCGACCCGCTGCTGGAGCTGCGCCTGTTTCGCAGCGTGCCGTTCAGCGCAGCGATCGTTGCCGCGCTGTTCGCCCTGTGCGGGTTGGGCGCGTTCATGTTCCTCACCACCCTGTACCTGCAGGACGTGCGCGGCATGTCGGCGCTCGCGGCCGGGCTGAGCCTGCTCCCGGTCGGGGTGCTGACCCTGGTGCTCTCCCCGCTCACCGGCCGGCTGGTCGGCGGGCGCGGTCCTCGACTGCCGCTGGTGGTCGCCGGCACCGCATTGATGCTCGGCGGCGCCGCCTCACTCTCGCTCGGACCGGACACGCCGCTGCTGGCGGTGCTCGGGGTCTATCTGCTGTTCGGCATCTTCCTGGGCACCATCAACCCGCCGATCAACAACACGGCGGTCTCGGGAATGCCGGCCTCGATGGCCGGAGTGGCCACCTCATTGGCCTCCGTCGGCCGGCAGACCGGCATCGCGTTGGGCGTCGCGATCTCCGGAACCATGGTGGGGTCGGCATTGACCCGCGGCGGGGCGGCGTTCACCAGCGCGGCAGACGGCGTGTGGTGGCTCACGCTGGGGCTCGGCGTCGCCATCCTGGTCCTGGGACTGATCAGCACCTGGCGATGGGCCGTGGACACCGCCGGGCGGGCGGCTGCGCTCTTCGAGGAGATGGACCGCGGCCCGGACCCACGAACCGCCACCACTCGTCGGCGCCACTCCCGCCGGGCCCTGGACGCCTCGCACGAGTGGTAAGAGCAGGCTGGGTCGGCAGGGTGCGTCGCGGCGCGGGGCTACTCCGCCATCTCGATCTTGTGCAGCAGGTCGACGAACGGCTCCGGCTGTTCGATGTGCGGGACGTGCGCGGCGCCGTCCACAACGTACAGGGGCCAGTCGTGGCGGGCCGAGGCGGCCTCCGCGATGCCGAGGGGCACCATGCGGTCGTGGCGGCCCCAGATCAGCAACACCGGTACGTCGATACGGTCGAGCTCGGGGTCGGGAACCGGCTTGGTCTGGGTCCTGATCAGCTGCGCCATGGTCCGTTTCACGTGCGGCACCCGGGCACGCGACAGGTTGTACGCCTCGAAGGCGTGAAACCACTCGGGATCGCGCCGGCGGGTGGCGTCGAGGTCGAGCAGCGCGAAGCGGTCGAAGCGCTCCGCGTTGCGTTCTGTCGGGCGGATGGCGAAACGGATCGCCAGGTAGCGTAGCCGCGGCGGCATCCGATAGGCGCCAATGGCTGGGCTCGCGTAGACCACCAACCGGCGCACGATCCCGCTGCTCCACCCGGCCGCGGCCCGGACGGCGAGGCCGCCCGTCAGTGAGTGCGCCACGACCGTCGGCGGCGCCACGCCCGTGATGCGGAGCAGGTCGATGAACCAGGATTCGAAGCGACCGACGTCGAGTCGTCCGACCGGCGCGGACTCGCCGAGGCCGGGCAGATCGGGGACCAGGACGCGGTGCCGCCCGGCGAGGCGGCCCACTACCGGTGCCCATAGCGGCCCACCACACTCGATTCCACCGTGGAGCAGGATCAGCGGCGGTCCGTCACCGATGTCCAGGAGTCTCGTGCGCACGCCGGCGACATCAACGGTCCGCGGGGTGACGCCGAGCCCGGCGAGCATGCGGTCGAGATGACCGGCGCGACTGGTGGCTGTCATGCGGTCCATGATCGGCACGAGGAGTCGGCCGCCGCATCGCTCAGATCAACCATCGTGGCCAGGGGGCACATGGTCAGATTTGACCAGTCGTCTCGCGGGTGGTTGGCCCATCAGCGACGAGGAGCGGTCCCGGGGACGGTGCACAGTCGACGGCGACTGACAATCCCGGCGTCGCCGGTCGCCCCCGTCGGCGATGGTGGTCACGGTCCGGTGTGGACGTGCGCCGCCCACATGGTGGGCAGCCACGGGTACGCGTCGCGGGTGTGCCTGACCGCCGCGTGCAGGGCGACCGCGATCTCCGCCGATGTCGGCTGTTCGTCGGGGTTCAGGTGAGCGTAGAAGCGGTCTGCGATGTGGGCTGCGGCTTCGTCGCCGACCTCCCAGAGGGTGGCGATCACGTGGGGGAAGCCGGCGCGTTGGAACGCGGAGCCGAGGTGGATCGCCTCGCCGGCCAACGTGGTCGTGGTGCGTGCGGTCGAGCAGGCCGACAGGTAGGCGAGTTCGGCCGAGGGGAGGCGTAACCGGCTCATGTCCGAGACCATCAGCGGCTGGTCGTGCAGTAGCAGGTGGCTGGTCGAGGGCGCGACCGGGTCGCTGTAGGCGTGGCAGGCGAAGTGTACCCAGCCGCATCGGGGCAGCATGTCGAGGACGGTCTCGCGGGTTGCCTGCGCGCCGGTGAGCGGGGGGAGGCCCGGCCATCGACCGGCGATCCGGATTCCTTCGGTGTGTGCGGCGTTGAGGTCGCTGTGGCCGGGGGTCTGCGGCATCGCGACCATGAGCAGCGGGCCGCGCCGGAGTCCCCGGGTACGTCGGCGGGCGTACATCAGAGCCCGCACCGTGGGGACGTAGGAGGATACGACGCGATCGAGCACGGTTGGGCCACCGCCGGTGTGGTGGCCCGCGGCGTGCAGGGGCAGCAACGTCAGCGCTCCGGTGGGAGACCACCAGACTCGGGGCCGCGGTTGGTCGCCCGCCGGCGGCGCGGTGATGCCGAGGGCGGAGAGCACCGGACCGGTCACGGTGTCCCACAACCATTCCAGCGTGTGGCGTACGGCGTCCTGTGCCGTCAAACGGTCCAGCAGACCGGTCCCCGCCCGTGCCGTGACACGTAACGCGTCGGTGAACAGCCGTGCGCGGTCGGAGAGGTCGCCGGAGTCCAGGTCGGGTAGGGGCACGAGCCGTGCCTGCGTGCGTTCCACCACGAGTGCGTCGCAACGGTACCGGCTGACGTTGACGATGATCACCGGGCCGTCGGCGGCCGCGGGCAACAGCTCGGCGAGGCGCGGCGGCTGGAGGAAGCGCTCGAATCCGGGCAGCCGCCGGATCGTGCTCAGCAGGTGTTCCCACCGATCGGTGAGCCGGTAGCGGCGGTCGGCGTCCGGCACCCGGCGGCGCGCGTGGCTGTCGACCGTGGAGCCGAGGGCGTCGCGCAACGCAAGGTACTCCTCGGCGAGATCGGGCGCGGCGGTCCACAGGCCGGCGAGGTCGTGGTCCAGGTCGAGGGCCGCCGAGAGTAGTATCGCGCGGCCCTGCTCGAGCAGTTCCACCGCCGTGTCGACCCGACCCGCGTTCACCGCGGCGGCGGCGCCGTCGGAGGTCAGGGCGAAGACGCCCTCGAGGTTGCGTTCCTGGTCGCTGCGGCGCAGGTGGGCCGGCGCGAGGCGGGGCAGCAGCCGGACCAGATGCAGGTAGCCCTCGGTGGCCTCGTCCCACAGGCCGGCGCGGGCGGCCCATTGTGCCCAATCGATCATGGCCGCGAGCCGGTCCGACGGTGTGCCCGCGTCCGCGGTGGCCGCAGCGCGGGCGGCGTTCACCGCGGCCCGCAGATCCCTCGCTTCATCGTTGACCCGGTACCGTCGGAACAGCGAGATCCCGTAGTCGCGCAGGGCGTGGAGCTGGTCTGCGGTGCCGGTGGCGGCGGCTGCGCGGGCGAAGATGTCGACGATCTGGTCCAGCAGGTCGGAGTCGTTCGTACGGTCATAGCGTTCCTCCATCGCCGCGCCGAGGTTCGTCAAGACGGGCGCCTGCCGTTCGCGATCAGGTGTGCCGGCCAGCGCCTGCCGGAACAGCGCGATCGCCTCGTCCAGCGGTGCGCTGTCCGCGGTCGTTCCGCTGTAACGCCGCTCGAGGCGGTACCGCTCGACCAGCGCTGCCGCAAGGTCGCCCATCGCCTGGGCCCGACTCGGATGATCGTCGGGGAAGCCGTCACCTATCCGCCGGTACAGCGAGATCGCCTCGTCGAGGTCGGCCAGCACGCCGGCGTCCTGAAAGCGTCGGACGAGCGCACCGGCGAGCGCGAAGGATCCGTTCAGCCGCTTCGCGGACTCCTCGGCCGCCGCGATCGCCTGCCGCCCCGTCGCGACGGCCTCCTCGAGCGAGTCCCGGTCGTGGGTGGCCTCGTACCGTTGCCGCAGCAGCAGGCTGAGCCGGGCGAGACGGCCGGACGCGTCACGACGGTCCTGGGTGAACTGTGCCGCGAGCCGTAGCGCCGAGATCGCCTCGTTGAGGACGTCGAGGTCGAAGGTGAGCCGGTACCTGCTGCGCAGCGCTTCGGCCAGCAGGTCGTACCGGTCGTCGGAGATGGGGTCGCCCGGTGGCAGCTCGAGTACTCCGGTGCGCAACAGCGAGATCGCCTCGTCCAGATCGGCGTGGCTTGCGGTGTGCTCGAACCGCAGGTAACACGCGTACCCGAGAATCGCCGCCGCTCTGCGTCTGACTCGCGGGTCCGTTCCGGCCCGGCGCAACGACGTGATGGTCTCGTCGAGGACGAGGGTGTCGCCGTCATCCACAAAGCGCTGGAGCAGCGCCAGACCGAGGGAGAACGAGGCCGACGCCTGGTCCCCGCCGTCCTGAGACTTGTCCAGCGCGCGGCGCAACGCGGCGATCGCGCGGTCCAACCGCGCCCGGTCCCCGGTCTCGACGGCCCGCTGCAGCTCACGGGTGGCGCGGCGGAGCGCACGCGATCCCTTGATCAGCCCGGTGGGGGACCTGACCCCCTGGGCGAGGAGCCTGCCTTCGGCTGGTTGCGGTACCGCCAGGGGACCGTCCTGGTAGACCGGTGCGAGATAGGCCAGGGCCGAGGCCAGGTTCGCCTCGGTGCGCGGGTCGTTGTTCTTCCCGAGTTCCACATAGCGGTACCAGAACAGCCAGCCGGCCGCCCGGCACACTTCCAGATCCGGTTGTCCGCGCCGTGCCGTGCTACGGAAGCGGCCCAGATCAGCCAGCTCGAGGATCGCGGTGGTGTGCAGGACGATGTCGGGGTCACCGGTCCGTTCGTACCGTGCGATCCTGGCCCGTACGGCCGCCAGCGCCTCGTCGCGGGACACGCCTACCGCCCGTCGCGGCCCGTGCCGTCATCCTCGACGAACCCGTACACCAGGTTCACGAACTCAACCGGACCGGCGACCTCCCAGATGGGGACCGGCACGGGATCATCCGGCGAGGTGATCCTCTCTCCGGTCTCCGTCAGCGTGATCTCGGTGAGCCGGCCGGCGGACCGCCACATCACCTTCCGGGTCAACGCCGGACCACCCGCCTTCCCGGCCAAGGTGTCGGCCAGGCCGTGCAGGGTCGTGGCGTGTACCAGCACACTTCCGCCTGTGATCGGACAGAACACGACGACGTGGCGGCTCGGGGCGATGACCAACATGCCGTGTGGGGTCGGCTCGCGGACCAGCTCGTCGAGGCGGAGCAGGTTGGCGGCGGTGTACTGCGAGTCGCCCAACAGCGCGTACCCCGACCCCATCCTGGTCAGCTCCGGTGCTTCACGGCGGACATTGTGCAACGCGATCGCCCACAGCTCGGCCGGGTCCATACCCCACCGGCGTGCCTCGGTGCGCCATATCCAGTAGGGGGAGTACCGCCCGTGCACGCACAGCACCGCGACCAGACCCGCACCCAGCACGGTCGTCACCGGGTCGAGGTCGCGCGGCACCTCGTCCGCCGTGTGCATCATGATCCGCAGGAGTGAACGAGCCCGGTCCACGCCGCCGGAGACCAGCTGCTGCCGTTCGTACGGCGGCCAGGGCCGGTGCCGGAAGTAGTCGCCGAGGGCGGTCCGCCAGTGGGCCTGCGGCTGATCCTTCAGCGCCGTGGCGAGATCGGCCAGGTCCAGGTGATAGCGATCAGAGCCGATTCTGATGGTCGTCCTGGCCGGTTCCTCCCCCAGGATTGGCGGAGTGCCCATGGCGTCGACCGGCACCGCTTGCGTCACCAACTCGCGGAACGTCGTCCATTGCCGGGGGTCGAACCAGGCACACCACGGTGGAGCAGCTGAGCTTCTTGATCCCCGGCGGAACAATGCCACGGACGCACCCCCCGGATCTGTGGCCTTGAATGTCCATGCTATCGAGGAGCGGGTGGATTCTCGTGGTCAGGTTCGCGCCGGTCCGGCATCGTGGGAGAGGAGTCGGGATGAGTGGCCAAGCCGTGGAACTCGCCTTGTTCTGCGCTGAACTGCCAACTCTGCGCGCGGCGTTATCGGCGTCGCCGGACCGGTGGCGTCTGCTGGACCGGGCCGTCGACGCGGCGCGGGCCGGCGCACCGCTGACAGACCTGTTGCGCCAACTGGGCATCGCCATGCCCGACGACGTCGATCGTGAGTCGGACGGGAGCCGGGGCGGCGCGCCGACGTCCAACCCGCTGCCCTTCGCGGTACACCTGAACGAGGGTTTCTATCGGTGTCCACTCGCTGCCCGGCCGTGCGACCGCCGGCAGGATCGCGGCCCGGGCGACCCGCTGCCGACCTGTCACGTGCACGGGCAGGCCATGCGGTTCGAGCCCATATGAAAGGGGTGGACCGTGTCGGCGTTCCTGGCTGAACTGGGCAGGCGGCTGGCCGAGCGGTGGATGTCACTGCTTGTCCTGCCCGGGCTGGTGTACGTGGGGACACTGGCCGCCGCCGCCGAGTTCGGCCGCTGGCGGTGGACCTGGATCGGCGCTGTGGCGCACCGGGTCACGGCCGCGCTCGCCGACGCCGGTATTGCCCGCTCGGCGGCCGGCGGTGTGGTGGCAGCGACTCTGGTGCTCGGTGTGATGCTGATGGCGACGGTCGCCGGCCTGGTCGCGCAGGTCCTCAGCGGACCGGTGGAGCGGGTCTGTGTCGGGCGCTGGCCACGATGGGCCAGCCCGCTGGCCCGGTCGCTGACCGGGTGGCGGCAGCGCCGCTGGAGGCGCGCCGATCGGCGGTTGTCGGCACAACCCGGCGGCGAGGTAACCGCCGAGGCGCCGCGGCGGCCGTCCCGGGCCGAACTCACCGCCGCACGCAACCGCATCGCCCTGGAGCCACCCAGCCGTCCAACCTGGATCGGGGACCGACTGGACGCGGCGGACGCCCGGATCTGGAACGAGTACGGCCTGGACCTGACCTTCTGCTGGTCCCGGCTGTGGCTGGTCATCCCGGACACCAGCCGTCAGGCGGTGCAGGCCAGCCGCGACCGGTTCACCGCCGCGACCCTGGTCGGCGCCTGGGCGGTGCTGTACGCCGGGCTCGGTGTGCTGTGGTGGCCGTCGCTCTTCGCCGCGGCGCTCGTCGGAATTGTCGGCTGGCGACGCACCCGTGCGGCGGCGGAGGTGCTGGCTGACCTGGTCGAGGCGATCGTCGATGTGCACTCACCGGATCTTGCGAAGGCGTTGGGGGTACCCATCGAAGGCAACCGCGTCGTCCCGCACGTCGGTCGTCAGATAAGCGAACGGTTGCACAAGGCCGTGCTGCGTCATCGCCCGCCCGCCGGCACAGGTGACGGGAACCCGGCGCCGGCCGGGACCGTCTGACCGGTATGACGCCCCGGACCGGTACCCCTGTCGTCAGCCGTCGAGCCGTCCTGGCCGCACTGGCCGCGGCGAGCCTGCCGTTGGGCGCGTGCGGGCGGCGCGTCGACGGGCCGCCGCTGCTGGTCGCGGAGGGGGTCGGCCGCGTCAGGCCGGGCCCCGGTGCGCCGGTGGCGCAGGCCGTCGACGGGCTGGCGGATCTCGGGTACCGGCTGTGTGTCGAATCGGCCGCGGCCGGGCAGAACTGGGTCGCGTCGCCGCTGAGCATCGCCGTCGCGTTCGCGATGGCGCGGGTCGGCGCCGGTGGTACGACGGCCAGCCAGCTCGATGCCACCTTCGGCTTCCCGGTGGAGGGGCGCGACGAGGCGTTCAACGCGATCACGCAACGGCTCGTGACGACCGACGTGCCACCCGTACCGAACCGCAAGCCACGTGATGCGCGCCAGCGCAGCGCGCCGCCGGTGGTCAGCATCGGCAACGCGCTGTTCCCGCAGACAGGCTTCCCGATCGGTGAGCCGTTCCTGCGTACGCTGGCCGCGCAGTACGGCGCAGGCGCGCGGCCGGTGGACTTCGGCAAGGCCGACGCGGTCAGGCAGATCAACGCGTGGGCCGAGCGACAGACCGCCGGTCGGGTCAAGGGGATCTTCCACCAGCTCGACCCGACGACGAGACTCGTGCTGGCCAACGCCGTGTACTTCAAGGCCGACTGGCAGGCACCCTTCGTCGATCAGTCCCGAGCCGCGGGGTTCACCCGGGCGGATGGCAGCCTGGTGCAGGCGCCGATGATGCACGCGCAGCGGACGATCCGCTACGCCCGGGTCGACGGCGGCAGCGCGATCGAGCTGCCGTACGCCGGCGGCCCGTACGCGATGTGGCTCATGCTGCCCCGGCCGGGTGGCAAGCCGGAGGACCTGGTGGCGCCGGCCGCTCTCGCCGCGATGCGTGGCGCCTGGCACGACGCGCGCGTGGACGTCGTGCTGCCGAAGTGGGACTTCAGCACCACGCTC
>Ga0114129_10000720_pt1 | contig 41928 bp, 39 predicted proteins | sample RhiMetdeltSRZDD1_FD_80071 | JGI IMG/M metagenome (GOLD analysis project Ga0114129, IMG submission 80071) | Populus rhizosphere microbial communities from Tennessee, USA - Rhizosphere MetaG P. deltoides SRZDD1 (version 2) (version 2) | ecosystem: Host-associated > Plants > Roots > Rhizosphere >...
ATGTCGGCTTCGTCTTTCAGTTCTACAACCTCATTCCAAGCCTGACGGCTCGCGAGAACGTGGCGCTCGTGACGGAACTCGTCGAGCATCCCATGACGACCGAAGAGGCGCTCGCCATGGTCGGGCTCGACCACCGGCTCGATCATTTCCCGTCGCAGCTCTCCGGCGGCGAACAGCAGCGCGTGGCCATCGCCCGGGCAATCGCAAAGCGTCCCGACGTGTTGCTGTGCGATGAGCCAACTGGCGCGCTCGATATCACGACCGGCATCGTCGTCCTCGAAGCGCTGCAGCGGGTGAACCAGTCCCTCGGGACGGCCACGGTCGTGATTACCCACAACGCCGCGATTGCCGGCATGGCCGATCGGGTCGTCCGCCTCGCCGATGGACGCGTCGCGGGCATGGATCGGAATACGACGAAGGCCGCCGTCTCGGAGCTGCAATGGTGAGGATGCCCGCGGGCCTGTCGATGCTCGATCGAAAGCTCCTGCGCGACCTGTGGGAGATGAAAGGCCAGTCGATCGCCATCGCAGCGGTCATTGGCGCCGGGTCCGCGATGTTCGTCACCTACCTGTCGAATTTCGACTCACTTCGGCGGACACGCGCGATCTATTACGAAACGTCGCGCTTCGCCGACGTGTTTGCGGCCCTCGAGCGCGCGCCGTCCAGCCTCGAGCGGCGGATTGCGGCGATCCCGGGCGTCGAAGTCGTCTCGACACGCGTCGTCGCCGACGTGACGCTCGACGTGCCGGGCATGACCGACCCGGCCACCGGCCGGCTGGTCTCGCTGCCCGAGCGCGGCCGGCCGCCGTTGAACGACGTATCCCTGCGGCGCGGGCGCTGGATCGATCCGCTGCGCCCGGACGAGGTGCTCGCGAGCGAGATGTTCTGCGAAGCGCACGGCTTCAACCCCGGCGATCGCGTCGCGGCAATCATCAATGGCCGCCGTCGGTGGCTGACGATAGTCGGCATCGCGCTGTCGCCCGAGTACGTGTTCGCGATCAGGCCCGGCGAGCTCATTCCCGACAAACGTCGCTTCGGGATCTTCTGGATGGATCGCCGCGCGCTGGCGTCGGCGTTCGATATGGAGGGCGGCTTCAACGACGTCTCGCTCGCGCTCGCGCGCGGCACGCCCGAGCAGGAGGCGATCGCGGCGCTCGATCGGCTGATCGAACCCTACGGCGGCCGCGGATCGATTCCACAGTCGCTGCAGCTCTCGGCATGGACGCTCGAGAACGAATTGACGCAGCTCCAGACCTTTGGGTTCATCACGCCGTTGATCTTTTTCGGCGTCGCGGCATTCGTGCTGAACGTGGCGCTCGCCCGCGCGCTGGCGCTGCAGCGCCCGCAGATCGCTGCGTTGAAAGCGCTCGGTTACTCGAACGCGCAGTTGGGGTGGCATTACATCAAGTGGGGTCTGGCGATCGCGGGTGCCGGTGCCATCGTGGGGATCGCCGTGGGCGCCTGGCTCGGAGCGGGACTGATCCGCCTCTACAACGAGTTCTACAGGTTTCCAATCCTCAGTTACCACCTGTCACCTGGTGTTGCGGTCGCTTCGCTCGGCATCAGCCTGGCCGTGGCCGCGCTCGGTGCGCAGTCGGCCGTCCGGCGCGCAGTGCGCATTCCGCCGGCCGAGGCGATGCGGCCGGAGCCGCCGGTCCTCTACCGTCGCAGCGTGCTCGAACGACCCTCGCGGCGGTTCCGCCCGACGCTGGTCACACGGATGATCCTGCGCAATCTCGAGCGACACCTCGCGCGCACGGCCACCTCCGTCATCGGCATCGCCTTCGCTGTCGCCGTGCTGTTCGTCGGCCTCGCGTTCATCGACGTGATGGACGACCTGATGGAGCAGCAGTTCGTCGTGACCATGCGGCAGGACGCGACGGTGAGCTTCGTCGAACCGCGCTCCGCGCGAGCCGCACACGCAGTGGAGCATCTGCCCGGCGTGATGGAGATGGAACCGATGCGCACCGTGCCGGCTCGCCTGCGCGCCGGCCACCGATCACGGACGCTGGCGATCACCGGGTTGCCGGCGGAACCGCAGCTGAATCGGATCATCGACCGCCGCATGGGCCCATTGTCGCTGCCTCGGGACGGCCTGGTGCTGTCGAAATTGCTCGGCGAAATTCTCGATGTTGTTCCGGGCGAGTCGCTGCAGGTCGAAGTGCTCGAGGGAAGCCGGCCGGTCCGCGACGTGGCGATTGCGGCGTTCGTGGACGATACGATGGGTCTGCAGGCCTACATGCACATCGATGCGATCCGGCGTCTCATGCGCGAAGGCGGCGTGATCACGGGCGCCGCCGTCACGCTCGATCCTGCGGCGTCGGATCGGTTCAACGCGACGGTCAAGGCCATTCCAGCCGTGGCGGGTGTGGCGCTGCGCGACGCCGCGGTCCAGAATTTCCGCGAAACGATGGCCGCCAGCATGAACATGCAAATCTTCTTCAACGTGATGTTCGCGGCAATCATCGCCTTCGGCGTCGTCTACAACTCCGCCCGCGTGTCGCTGTCGGAGCGTGCCCGCGAGCTGGCCAGCCTGCGTGTGCTCGGCTTCACTCGCACCGAGATCTCGCTGATCCTCCTCGGAGAGCTCGGGATTGTCACCGTGGCAGCGCTGCCACTCGGCGCGCTCATCGGATACCTGCTCGGCGAGCTGATCATGACCCTGTTCAAGAACGAGGTGTACCGCCTGTCCTTCACCATCTCACGCGCGACCGTCGCGTGGTCGTTCCTTGTCGTCATCGCCGCGGCGCTGATCTCGGGTCTGGCGGTCCGTCGGCTACTCGATCGGCTGGACCTGATCGCCGTGCTGAAGACACGCGAGTAGTGCGGATGCGCCGATTCCTGCTCAACCGCCGCGTGTGGATCCCCGTCCTGGTGGTCGGAGGACTGCTGGCCGTTGCCCTCTGGCCGAAGACGATCGACGTGGACACGGGCATCGTCACGCGCGGTCCCCTCGTGGTGACCGTAGACGAGGAGGGAATGACGAGGGTTCGTGACCGCTTCGTTGTGTCGTCACCGGTCGCTGGACGTGTGCTTCGCATCGAGCTCGACCCCGGCGATCTCGTCAAACGCGGCCAGGTGGTGGCGCGCGTGCGGGCGGAGACGCCGCCGCTCCTCGACGAGCGCACGCGCGCCGAAGCCCGTGCGGCCGCCGAGAGTGCGAAGGCGGCGCTCGGACGCGCTCAGGCGGAAGAGCAGCGCGCACGGGCGGTGCTCGAACAGCTGCGCCGCGAGCTGACGCGCCTCCGCGAGCTGGCGGCGAACCGGGTGGTATCTGCGCAGGAGCTCGATGTACGGGAGTCGGAAATGAAAGGCGCCGATGAATCGCTGAACGCCGCGATCTTCGCGGTGCAGGCCGCCACGTCCGACTTCCAGCGCGCACAGGCACGGCTCGCCCCGCCGGTGCCAGATGTCGGCGGCCGCGTGGTGCCTGTGACCTCGCCGGCAGACGGCGCGATTCTGAAGCGCATTCGCGAAAGCGAGAGCGTCGTGCCGGCCGGCGATCCTCTCCTGGAAATCGGCGATCCCCGCCGGCTCGAGATCGTCGCCGACCTGTTGTCGACCGACGCGGTGCGCGTCAAGCCGCGCGCGCGGGCCATCGTCGAGCAATGGGGCGGCGATAAACAGCTGGAGGCACGCGTCCGCCGGATCGAGCCAGCCGGCTTCACTAAAATCTCGGCGCTTGGCGTAGAGGAACAGCGCGTCAACGTCGTGCTCGACTTCGTGGATCCCGCTACCGCAGCGGCGGCGCTCGGCGATGCGTACCGCGTCGAGGTCCGTGTCGTCACCTGGCAAGCAGACGCGGTTCTGAAGGTGCCGACCAGCGCGCTTTTTCGCGAGCGCGAGAAATGGGCCGTGTATGTCGTCGAGAGCGGCCGCGCCCGGCGCCTGACGATCCAGCTCGGACATCAAACGGGACAGGAGGCGGAGGTGATGTCAGGGCTGGCTGAACGCGACGTGGTCATTCTGCATCCCGGCGACTCGCTGGTGGACGGTATGAAAGTGAAAAGTCGATCGTGATTTGCGCGGCCCCTGCTGACGAGGGTACGGTCGCGATGCCGTGCTTTTCGAGCACGCGCAGAACCGTGTCCTGAGTCTCTAAAAGATGACGAGCTGCCACGTGACGTTGAACGTGTCGAAGTCTGTGCCCCGTCGCGTGGTTGTGCCGGTGCTATAGGTGAACTTGACCGACTGCTGTCCGACGATTGGCAGCGAGAACGTTGCGCCAATCCGGCTGTTGCGTTGGTGATCCGGGCTGAGAGCGCCGTCGACTCGCGTGTCGCCGCCGACGAACCAGGTGCCGTCCACCGCGAGCCAGGTGCGATACGGCAGCGTATAGGTGGCGTGCGCCTGCAGCGCGAGCACCGGATCCTGGCCTCGGACCGAGCGCTCGGGGTAGTAGGCTCGGTTGGTCGTGAAGAACCACACGCCCGCGTAGCCTTCGATCGACCAACGTCCGACCGGACGGGAAACGCCGACCTCAGGTTTGATCGCCCAGCGGTTGTAACCGAGATTGACGACTTGACTGGAGTCGTACCGACCCAGTGGCGGAACGACCGTCACGCTCGCTCCCACCGTCGTGCGTCGAGGTGCCCGAGCGAATTCCGCGAGTTCGAGCGCCGGTGCTCCGGCGAAGCCGACAGTCAGCTTGAGCCGGGGATCGACGAGGCCTCCGAGATCCTGACGCTTCGGTTGCTGATGGACCTCGCCCTCGATGGCGCCCCAGGCGACGGGAAGACAGCCAGGACGCGCGCCTGACGTCCTGCCAGATCGAACGTGCGGCCAATCCCGACCGTGGAGATCCAGAGGTTTGCCTGGACGTTGAGGATGTCCAGTGACTGGTCGAAGAGGATCGCGCCGGCAGACTTGCCGAAGCCTCAGAGGACGAAGGTCGAGCCTACCGGGGACGGCGCGTAGGCCCGTGGCTCGAGCTCCTGGGCGAATAGCGTGCCGGCGCTGGTGAGCAACGCGATCACGGCGCCAACGGCCGTGATCGCGCGTTCGACAACTGGGGACGGGATCATTCGTCGGTCCTTCATGACCAACTCCCGGGCTTGCCCCACTTCTACCTATTCCTAGACGGAAATCCCGATGGATGCGTACGCGGCCTTCAAGATCCGCTGGTTCCGAATCTGCTCGTACGGCCCCTCGATCCAGCGGTTCATGACGAAGCTCACTGCCATGCGCGCATCGAAGTCGACGAAACCGAGAGAGCCGCCGTTGCCACCCCAATACGCCACGCGATGACCGATGGCGTTGCTGAACAGCGGCGAGTGCAGCGCGAATCCCATCCCCCACCGCACGGGAATACCCATGACCAGATCCACACCTTCGGCCTGTGGCTCAAGCACGCGCTCACGGCCAGGCCTGGAGAGGAGCCGGACGCCGTTGACCACGTCCGCGACGAGCGCGGAGTGGATGGTGGCGACCGCGCGGGCGTTGCCGTGTCCGTTCGCGGCGCCAATCTCCGCGCGGCGGAACGGAACCGACGAGGAGGTCTTGGGATTCAGATCGGGATTCGATGAAACCCGATCGTGAATCGGGTCGCCGTTCGTCCCGACCTCGCGGACCGCCTGCACGAACGGAGCTACGCGGGCGTCGCACTCCGGGCCGGTGCCGATGTGATAGTCCGCGCCGAGCGGCCCGGCGATTTCATCGGCGAAGAACCGGCCGAGGGTCTTGCCAGTGATCCGGCGAATCACCTCGCCGACCAGATGGCCTTGTGTGAGACCGTGGTAACCGCTGGCGGTCCCCGGCGTCCACCAGGACCCGAAGAAACTTCGCCTGGGCGGACGGGCTCATCTCTCCGACTTCGTCGAGGAACAGCGTTCCACCCGCGGCGAGCTCGAGCTGGCCGGGTTTGCTCTGCGTGGCGCCGGTATACGCACCGCGCTCGTAGCCAAACAGTTCGGCCTCGAGCAGCTGTTCTGGAAGCGCCGCGCAATTCAGCGCGATGAACGGCCCGTTGCTGCGTGGCGACGCCCGGTGAAGAAAGCGGGCCAGGACTTCCTTGCCGGATCCGGACTCTCCCAGCAGCAACACTGTCGTTTCGGTCGCGGCGACTTGCGTCGCCTGCGTCAGCGCCTGCCGCCAACGCGCCGATTCGCCAACGATGCGGCGGACGCCGGTGCGGGCGTCGAGCTCGTCGGTGAGCGCGGACGCGTGATTCGAGCCTCGCCGCGCGCGCCGTCGCCTCGTCGGCTCGTCTGGCGGCCTCCTGCCCGCGCTCGTGCGAGACACTCAACGCGATCCGATCGGCGATTCGCCGCGCGATGACGACATCTTGCTGCTTGAAGTTTGCGCTGGCGCGCGAGACGAACGCGACGACGGTCACGACGCGGCCGTCGAGTCGAACCGGCACTTGCAGAGCGGAGCGAAAGCCCCGCGACGACATCTCCCTGCTGACAGGGGTCGACACTGCGTTGACGTCATCGATCAAGTCGAACTCCCGGTCGGACGCCGATGGCGCAGGAACCTCAATCAGGTCATCGTGCGGGAGGACCTTGCGTGCGAGCGGCGAATTCCGGGCGAGCACTTCGTGAAAGTCGCCGCTGTCGCTCAGCGTGGCCAGCAGCTCGTCGACCAGCTCGAGATTGGCGGCGCGAGCGCGGAGCTCCTCGTTGAGACGCGCTTCCTCGGCCAGCCGCTGATGCGACAGCGCGAGCGCCACGTACTCCGCGATGCGGCGGCAGACGGCAAGGTCTGTGGCGGTGTCCGGGGCCCGATCTCGCGACGTGAAATTCAGCGCGCCCAGAATCGTGTCCTCGAGTCGAATCGCGACGCGGATCGAGGATCGACCGCCGCCTCTGACGCTCTCCGAGTCGCGCTCCATGGGATTGGCCGTCAGATCGTCGACGAAGCGGTACAGCCAGTCGCCGGTCTGGACCACCGGAAAGGACATCGGACCCGATCGAACGTCGTACGGTCCGCCCGACGTCTGGACATAGACCTGCAGTGTCGTAAGGTCGTCGACGAACAGACCAATCGTTGCGAAGTCGTGCCGCAAGACCTCCTTTGCGATGGTGGAGATCCGGTCGAAGATTTCGCGGACGTCGAGCACGCGGAACAGCGTCGGCAGGATCTTGGCGACGGCTTCGAGCCGGCGCGAGAGATTTCGCTCCTCTTGCAGAGAGGGCGTCCGGTGCACGAATTCGACGACCCTCCTGGCCAGGCGCTCGATGCCCGATATGTGGTCTGCCGTCAAGGCCGCGGCGTCTCCGAGGGCGACGAGAAAGGTCATCGGCTCGTCCAGGTCAGGCACGAGCTGGACCACGGTCCTGAGGACGTCGAGCTCTGGCGGGACCACCTGCTGGCCCCTGCCTTGCTCTTGTGGGTTCCACCAAAACGTGGATTCCGCGAAGCCTGTGTGCAACAGCCGAGTCTCGATGAGCCCTGCGTGACCTGCGTCCAGCGGCACCTCGGCCAACTCGCGTGTGGCGTTTCGCGGACGCAGACCTGCCGGTGCGCCGTCGAGGCGAGTCCGATAGGCCGTCGCGCCGAACGCGTCGACGTAGGTGAAGGTTACGTGGTCTGGACCATCCTCGCGGACCACGCCGAGACCCCTGACCCGAAGAAACTTCGTGGCCTCGTTCAGCAGGATCCTTACGCCGTCACACAAAGCATCGTTGGCGGACATCGATCGCGAAGAGTGTCACACAGAGAACGAGCAGCGGCCAAACGGCTTGTGAGGGACGAACCGATCTTCGATACGAGGTGGCGAGCAACGCACTACCGCGTGAAGGATGGTGGCTGCGAGGAGGATTCGAACGCGATAACGTGGTCCAGAGATCGGCGAGGAGGCGTGATATGCGAATCGCATGCGTGTTGGTGCTGTACGGCATGTCAACGTTCAGCGTCCGCGGAGCGGACGGCGGACCTCTCCGCGCCGGCGCCGCACGTGTCGACATCACGCCCGCGCCGGACGCGGCCCTTCCAATGGCGGGCTACGCCAGCCGCACGCAAGGATTCCGCGGCATCCACGATCACATCTACGTCCGAGCGATCGTGCTCGACGACGGGACGACACAAGCGGCGCTGGTCGCGTGGGAATCGTTATTCGTTCCTGATACGGTGTGGGCAGACACGTCACGACGGATCGCGAATGAAATCGGAATCCGCCCCGAACACCTTTTGCTCTCGGCTGTCCACGATCACGGCGCCCCGACGCTGGCGGCTGCTGCGCAAGCGACGCCGCAGCAGATGGCCTACACGACGACCGTCGTGAACGGCGCAGTTGAGGCGGTCCGGCGCGCCAGGACGCAGCTTCAGCCGGCGCGGTTTGGCATCGGCACGGCGAAGGCATACGTCAACGTCAATCGTCGTGAGTTCTCACCCGGCCGTGGCTGGTGGCTTGGCTATAACGATGACGGGCCATCGGACAAGACAGTCACCGTGCTCCGCTTCGAGGACCCCACTGGAAAGCCGATCGCGTTCTGGATCAACTATCCCGTTCACGCCGTGATCATGGGACCCGAGAACTACCAGATTACCGGCGATCTCGCTGGCGCCACGTCGCGGTTCGTCGAGCAGCACTATCTCGGGAACGATCGCCCGCGGAGTGATGGAGGCATGCTCCTTCGGTTGCGTCCTGACGAAAAGACCACCGGCGATGGAGCAGTGGCGGTGTGGACGAGCGGCGCTGCGGGAGACCAGAATCCGGTTTCCACCGCTAGCGGCGAGGATTTCACGCTCGTGGACGGCCTCGGCAGGATTCTCGGGGAAGCCGCGGTGCGCGCCGCCGCAGGCGTCAACACGACGATCGACGCGTCGATCCGAGGTGCTCAGAAGGTGGTCACCTGTCCGGGACGCCGGGTCGAGCCGGGGCCAACGCCGCGCGCGGACTACAAATTCAACGATGCCGACGACGTGAACATCCGCCTCAGTCTGCTGATGATTAATGATGTGGCGATGGCCGGGGTATCCGGCGAAGTGTTCACGCTGATCGCTCAGCGACTCCGGCGCGAATCGCCGTCCCGGCACCCCGTCATGGTGACGCACACGAATGGCTCGAGCGGATACATCCCCGATGATGCGGCGTTCGAGGCTGTCAGCTATGAAGTCACGGCGTCGCGGCTGAAGCCGGGTTGCGCGGAAGAAGCAATCGTCAATGGCTTCCTGGAGTTGATTGGCAAACGGTAGGAGCTAGGTACTACCCTCGGTCGTCGCGATCATTCGCCGTGCAAGTGCAAGCGCTCCCAGGACGCCTGCGTGTTCGGCCAGCCAGGGCGGGACGATGTAATCGTCGATTGCCTGCACGACGCGCGGCGCGCGGACGTAGTTGTTCAGCAACTCGATCACGTGTCGCCGAACGAGCGGGTACAGGTGCCTCTTCGACATCACACCTCCACCGATCACGATCCGCTCGGGAGACAGAGTGCAGATGAAGTTTACGAGTGCGAGCGCCAGATAACGCGCTTCGAGGACCCAGGCCGGATGATCATCCGCAAGCTGTTCGGCGGGCTGCAGCCAACGCGCGTTGATCGCGGGGCCACTGGCGAGCCCTTCGAGGCAATCGCCGTGAAACGGGCAGACGCCCGCGAACGGGTCGGCGATCACATCGTGCGGAACCCGCACGTGTCCCATTTCGGGATGCACGAGACCGTGCATCAACCGACCGTTCACGAGGCCTCCACCACCGATTCCGGTGCCGATCGTGAGGTAAATGAAAGTGTCGAGTCCCTGGGCGGCGCCCCAGCGCCACTCGGCGAGGGCGGCGGCATTCACGTCGGTGTCGAAGCCAACGGGCACGTGAAGCGCGTCCCTGACGACCCCAAGGATGTCCACGTTCGCCCATCCCGGTTTCGGGGTGGACGTGATGTACCCGAAAGTGGGTGAGTCGCGGTGCAGGTCAACAGGGCCGAACGACGCGATCCCGATTGCCTCGAGCTTGCCGACGCGTGTTTCGGCTGCATGGAGGAAATTCACCGTCTCTCTCAGCGTGTTCTCCGGCGTCGTCGTTGGGAATCGCGCGTGCTCCCGCATGTCGCCGGGTCCCGTGCCGACCATGCATACGAACTTGGTACCGCCGGCTTCCACTGCACCACAGATCGGCTCCATCATCGTGACTTCCGCGACCACACGGACCGGAGTCGCCACAGCCGCGCGGACGAAACGGACGCCGACGCGCCTGGCAGCAGCTCGAGGCGATCGAGCGGCCGCGTCGGGTATACGCGTTCGGTGACCACCGTTTCGCCGTCGTTCCCAAACACCTCGAGCACCGACCGATCGAACAGCACGCGGACTTTGATGCGGTTGTCGCGCCAGCGGATCGGCCCGCCATGGCGTCCCGCGTAGTCCTTATGGAACGGTGTAGCGCGTGATTTGCGACGATCGACAAAGATCTCGAGCGGTCTCGACGTGACCCCGATCGTCACTTCCTCTCCGTGCGTATTGGAGAGCCGGAGGCCCGCTTCGCGCCAGTCGCCGCGTTCAAGCTCCATCTCGACCTCGATGGACCCAGGGATGGTCACGCTGTCCTTCACGACGGTCGGCTCAGGGAACTCGCGGAGAGTTGCCAGCTCCGCGATAGGCGCCTGCACCAGCCGGACGCCGTCAGGAACGCGCCGAAGCGTCAACTGCCGCGGGATGGATTGTGCCCCGCGCCACACGACGGTGGGTTCCTCGTTCGCGTACAGCCAGTTGCTCACCCAACCCATCCAGATCCTGCGGCCGTCGGACGGCGGGATATCGGAGAACGAGATCGTCGCGTAGAAGTCCTTGCCGTAATCCACCCAGAGGGTCTCCCCGGGTGCATTGTCGTTCACGAACGTCCGACCGTCGAACGTGCCGACGAAATACTGGCCACCCGAACCGCCAGCGATTCCCCCGGGGTTGATGTCCACGTCGAGGATCCAACGGAGGCTTGCAGGGTTGCCGTCGACTGGCAGTGCGAACAGGTCTGGGCACTCCCATACGCCGCCCGTTGCTCCAGCGGGACCGAAGTCGCTCAGCACCTCCCAGCGTTTCATATCGCGCGATCCGAAGAACCGTACTTTGTGCTGGTCGGGCAGGACCGTGACCATGATCCAACGTGCTGTCGACTCGTGCCAGAAAACTTTCGGATCGCGGAACTCCTGGAGGCCGAGGTCCAGGATCGGGTTGCTCGCATACTTCGTCCATGTGCGGCCGCGGTCGTTGCTGTAGGCGAGGTTCTGCGTCTGCTTGTCATGCCCATGGCCCGTATAGATCGCCACGAGACATGACGGATCGTCGCCCTCGGGACGGCAGAAGCCGCTGGAGTTGGTGCGATCGACGACGACGCTCCCCGAGAAGATCATCACGCCGCTTTCTTCGCGAAGGGCCACCGCCAGGTGTTCCCAATGCAGCAGGTCGCGGCTTACCGCGTGTCCCCAGCTCATATGCCCCCACCTCTCGCCAAACGGATTGTGTTGGTAAAAGAGATGGTACTCGCCCTTGTAGAACACAAGGCCGTTGGGATCGTTCATGAAGTTGCGTGCCGGCGTGAAGTGGAACTGCGGCCGAAGCGGCTCCTCGTAGTCCTGCGAAGCGGCTGATACCGAGAGGGTCACCACGGCCGCGTACGCCGTCATTGCCGGCAGCCACCGGATACGTTGACGCGCGCGCGATGTCATTGCTGCCCGTTCAATCGATGCCGAGCGTCCGCTGGATCTGCTCGAGCGAGACACCCTTGGTTTCCGGAAGGAACCGCCACACGAGCACGAACTGCAGCACCATCATGGCGGCGAAGAACCCGAACGCCGACGCGCCGGACGTTTCGGCGATGATCGGGAAGGTCCAGCTCACGACAGCCGCCCAGAACCAGTGCGTGAAGCTGCCGAGCGCCTGGCCACGTGCCCGCACTCGATTCGGAAAGATCTCGCTGATGTAGACCCAGATCACCGATCCCTGCGAAAACGCAAAGAACGCGATGTAGCCGATGAGGCTGAAGAGCACGATTGTGCCGCCGCTGCCGCGGTGGAAGGCCCATGCCGTAAGCGTCAGAGACACGGCCAGGCCGACGGCGCCAATCAACAGCAGGAGCCTGCGCCCGAACCGATCGATAACAGTCATGGCGGCTACCGTGAAGATCAGATTGGTGAAGCCGATGATGACCGCCTGCAGGAGCGCGCTCGTCCGCGCGGCGCCGGCCATCGTGAAAATGTCCGCCGTGTAGTAGATCAGCGCGTTGATTCCGGCCAGCTGGTTGAACGAGGCGACCATGACCGCCAGCAGAATCGGCTTCAGGTACTTGCGCTGGAAGAACGGCTCGTTAGCGGAGACGGTTTCCTCGTGCAGCGAGCCCGCGATCTCGCGAACGAGCATGTCAGGCGTTTCGTTTCCCATCGCGCGCAGCACCGCGGCTGCGTCGTCGCGGCGGTGCTCCTTGACGAGCCAGCGCGGGCTCTCCGGGATCCACAGCGTCAGGATAAAGAAGACCGCCGCGGGCGCCGCGGCGATGCCCAGCATCCACCGCCACGCAGGCGTCTCCGGGCCGCCGACGATCGCAGCGATGACGTAGTTGGAGAAATACGCCGCGAGGATGCCGGAGACCACATTGAACTGGCTGAGCGCCACGAGCCGGCCGCGCAGCGGCGCGGGAGAGATCTCTGCAATGTACATCGGCGCAACGACCGACGACGCCCCGATTGCGAGTCCGCCGATGAAGCGGAATATCACGAGCGAAAGCCAGCTCCAGGCGAGCCCGCACCCTGCGGCCGTCACCAGGTAGAGCACCGCGAGTGCGCGCAGCACGGGACGGCGGCCGTATCGCTCGGAGGGCGTCCCCGCGCCGATCGAACCGAAGATCGTGCCAATGAGCGCGCTCGCCACAGTAAATCCCAGCTCGCTGCTGCCGAGCGCGAAGCGCAGGCGAAGAGCGTCTGTGGCACCGGAAATCACGGCCGTGTCGAAGCCGAACAAAAACCCGCCGAGCGCCGCGACCGCCGCGCTCCAGAGAAGCTGCGCCGTCATCGCTCGTAGCTGCGCACGATCTTCAGCGCAACGGCGTCGTAGCCTCTGTCGGGAACGTGATCCTGGTGGTTGTGCGACACCGCACGGATACCGTAGTCGCTCAGGAATTCCGACTCGGCGAGCATTCTGGCAAGGATCAGCCGCAGCTTGCGTTCGTTGACGGGCGACAAGAGATAGCGGCCGTCTCGTCTTTGCGGTTCACTCACCATGTGAAGTTCATCAGCAGCTTGTGAAACTGACTCTTCAGGAACGCGCGGTCGCCGTGACCCTTGAACGCCTTGTCCATCAGGCAAATCTGCCAGGCGGGTCTCTCTCAACCTGACTTCTTCGGCGTCACTCAGCACGTCTATCGTTGGCACACCGTTCGGTTGACTCTACTTGTACACGCGCACGTAATCGATGAGGAACCGGGTCGGGAACGCCGAATCGTCGATGCCCTTCTGACCACCCCAGCTTCCGCCGATCGCGAGATTGAGGATCAGGTACTGCGGCTGGTCGAACGGCCACACTGCGGTGCCGCCTGACTCCTTTTCGAAGGTGAAGTATCGCTGCCCATCGACAGACATGCTGATCTGCTGCGGAGTCCACACGGCTTCGTAGACGTGAAACTCGTCATCGACGCCACGAACGGTGACGTTGTTTCCCTTGTTCGTCCGCTGTACGTGGTTGTAGGCACGCGTGTGGATATTGGCGTGAATCCGGCCGGGGTCAAACCCCACATGCTCCATGATGTCGACCTCTCCGCAGGCAGGCCACCCGACCTCGCGGATGTTGGTGCCCAGCGTCCAGATGGCAGGCCACGTCCCGCGCCCTTTCGGCAGTTGCGCGCGAACCTGGATACGTGCGTAGGTCCAGCTCGCAAGGCTCGTCAGGCTCGCTGACGTGTACGCAGCGTCCTCGTACGACTCCCGGCGGGCTTCGATGACGAGCATGCCGTTCTCGACTCGCGCGTTCGCTGCCCGCCGCTGTGTGTAGTACTGCCGCTCCTGGTTGCGGATGAACCCGACTTCATAGTCCCACCGCGTGGCGTCCGGCAGACCATCACCGTTGAATTCATCATTCCAGACAAGAGTGTCGCCTGAAGGAGCTGAGACTTCCCGGGACTGGTGTGGACCCTGTGATGCCGCCACGGGCTCGCGCCAAAGCACGGACGCTGCCAGCAGAAAGTGACTGCCGAGGGCGACCGAGAGCAGGGCGGGTCGGAGCTGCAACGATGCCTCGTCCGGCTATTGTCCTCCATTGCAATCGTCTCGAGGTGAGGTTCAGGTGAGTTGTACGGGACTTCGTCGGTTGCGGGCCCGCATGTTCTGTACGCCATCTATACGACGTCGCGGGTTTCAGGCAGGAACTTGGGCCCATTTTCGAAGGACCGCCGCTGAGCGGGATACGCTTGCTGGTCGATTCCGTAACGTGGGAAGACGCATCCGAGCGCGCGCGGGAAAGTGACATGTCGAACAAGTACCTCGGACGAGAAGACCATGCGGCGCTGGACGTGGCGCGCGCCTCTGGGAGCTATCTGTTCAACGAGCGGGGCCGCCGCTACATCGACGAGATTCAGAGGGCGTGCCCGGAAGAGGGGTTGGTCGTGACCACGCAGGGCTCTCGCGTGCTGCCGCTTCCGCCTCTGGTCATTGAGCGAAACGTGGCAGCACGCGGTCTGGACATCCTCACGAGGTGGGCGAAGAAGCTCCGCTGAGTACCCGAACTGTGGATACAACTTTCGGCGCGTCGACTATTTTCGAAGTGCAGGCGTCGCGACATAGCCGTGGAATTCATATATCGGCTGGTCGTACGGATCCACACCCACCTGTTTTGCATACATACCGACGAACTGTCCCTTGTTGTTCATGCCGCGCACATCAGCGAAAGCAAACTCGGGTGGTAATGCGATGTCGGAGAACGTGCCGTCGCTATAGAGGAAGAGTCCATCCCATCCAGGTCCACCGTTGTAGCGCATACCGATTATCTGACCATCATCGTTCATATCCGCTAGGAACACCGCCGGACCTCCCATCCACTCGAGACTGGGCGGGAAGTCCAACTTGAACTGACCGTTGTCGTACACGAACCAGTTGTGCTCCAGTGTCGCGTTCGTAGCAGGGTCGAACCTGTAATACTCACCCATTATTTGCCCCTGCTTACTGACGCTCCACAGCGTGGTGTACGTGTCGGCTAGTGGGAAATCTATCGTCCGGAACTTGCCGCCTGCCCAGCTGAACCCGTGGATTCGATAAAGCCCTGACTTGCCCACTTGGAGCGGGTTGTAGTATTGCCCGACGACCTGCCGGCCGCTGCTTATCCCAAAAGCCAGCGTGTGGTCAGCGTCCGGGAAGTCCAGCAGGACGCGCTTACCGTTACGATCGAGAATAAAACCGGAAGTCCTCGAGCCGTTCGGTTCCATCACGCAATATCCCGTCACGTCGCCCTTGTCGTTGACCGAAAAGGCGGCGGCGTTGGCGAAGGAGACCCCCGCGCAGTTGAACGGAGTCGCGTTATATGGCGCGGTTTGTTTCTTTGTCGGATTGGCGATGACCGCCTCCAGGCCCCACGAGCGGGAAGAGATGCTCGACACGATGACGCCATCGTCGTTGATGTCCTTGGGGATCACGATACTGCCCGACCGATCTGGCACTTTGATGTCGACCGTGACGAACGTGTAAGGGGTTGAATCGCCGAGCACCATCGTCGAGGCGAGCACGAGCGTGATGCCGATCGCACCAAGAATCCGGAGTTTCATGTTCCTCTCTTCGTTATGTTGGCAGGACCCGTCAGCACCTACTCGACACCTCGAGAGTGACCGGTTCTGGGATAGCGTGCGACGAAAAGGGCCGCATTTAGCGGTCCCCGATAGGCCTGCATGGAATCGTGGTGCTTTGGCAATTAAGGGGCCAATCGGTCGAGTGAAAGTTCTAAATAAAGTGCGATCTGACTCACACAAAGTTCGCGGTGCGGCTGACTTCCTTTTCCTGCATGGCAGAAACCCGACGAATGGCCCAACCTTCAGGTGCGTCGTGGAGGGATGCTAATTCCGAAGAGGCCAAGGGTGAAGGGTTTGCGATCCCGTGGCCGTGACCCTATGATTCTCCAAACCCTGACAGCAATTCATGGCCTCGAGTCAGTTGTGACGGCGCTTTTCACTGACTGGAGCCGTAGCGAGCGCGGCGCGCTCGGTCAGCTGCTGCCGCTCGTGTGCGAGGAGCTCCCGCGGATCGCGGCGCGTCAGCTTGGATGGGAACGAGTCGGTTACACCCTGCAGCCGGCGCGCGGGTGCACGAAGCGTATCCGCGGTTCGTCGACGAGCACCACCGCCTCGCTTATTGGCCGCGTGACGATGGACGTGGGCCACGACCGTGATTGACGAGCGATGGCAGCGCATCAAGGCGCTCTTCCAGGCCGCCGTGGAACGGCGGGCCGCAGAGCGCACCGCGTTTCTGTCCGCGGCGGCCGGCGACGATGAGGCGTTGCGGCGCGAAGTGGAGTCGCTGCTGGCGTCAGACACGGCTGAAGCCAGCTTTCTCGATCGCGCGCACGAAGCCGGCAGGGCCGTCCTCGCCGATGCTCCGGCGGCTGTCATTACCTCGACGAGAGAATCGCAGCCCCGCACGATTTCGACCCTCAGCATCGGGTCGGCAGCTACGAGATCGTTGCCCTGCTCGGCGCTGGCGCGATGGGCGAGGTCTATCGCGCCCGCGTACGAGGCTGAATCGCGACGTCGCGCTCAAAGTACTGACCGATCTGTTCGCGCGTGACCCCGGCCGCCTGGCCAGGTTCAGGCGCGAAGCGAAGCTCCTCGCCGCGCTGAATCATCCGAACATCGCCGCCATCTACGGTCTCGAGGAATCAATCGCGCTGCAGGCTCTGGTGTTGGAGCTGGTCGAGGGGCCGACTCTGGCCGATCGGATCGCGAGAGGGCCCATTCCGCTGGATCGCGCCCTGCCGATTGCGAGGCAGATCGCCGAGGCGCTGGAAGCCGCGCACGAGCAGGGGATCGTGCATCGCGATCTGAAACCGTCCAACATCAAGGTGCGGACCGACGGGGTCGTCAAGGTGCTCGACTTCGGACTCGCAAAGGCGCTGGCGTCGGAGTCGGGCGCGGTCCTGAACTCCGAGCAGTCGCCGTCGCACGACACCGCCGCCACCCGCGACGGCATCATTCTCGGCACCGCGGCCTACATGGCGCCCGAACAGGCAAAAAGCTGACGGTCGACGAGCGCACCGACATCTGGGCGTTTGGCTGCGTATTGTTCGAGATGCTCACCGGGACGCCAACGTTCCAGGGCGAGACGGTGACGGATCTGCTCGCGGCTGTGGTCATGGACGATCCGGACTGGACGCACCTTCCAGCAGAGACACCAGCACGCGTTCGACGACTGCTGTTCCGCTGCCTCGCGAAGGATCCGAAGCGACGCTTTCAGGACATCGGCGATGCCAGGGTCGAGATCGAATCAATCGACGAAGTCATTCCCGGACTGTCCGAGGCGGGCCGTGCTGTTGCAGCCAGGTCGCGCTCGCGCTGGCTGCCGTGGCTCGCGGGCGCCTCGCTCGCCCTCGGTGTCGTCGTGCGAGCCACGAGTCCGTACCGGGCCGGTGCCCACCGCCTGGACAGAGCGTCGATTGTGGCGTACTGCCGCGCGTGCCACGGTGTCCAGCCACGGGGAAGGTCCACCCGCACGCCCTGGAGGTGAATAGCAGCCGCTCAGCAGGCCCCAGGCCTGATTGGCGCACTGGCAGGGCAAACTGCAAGATTCGGAGTGATGTTCTGGATAGTGTTAACGGCTTCGCAGTCGTGCAGCAACGGCAGTCGCAATGACATGTGCCGCCCTCGCGTTTGGATGACGGTCCCACGGCAGTCGCCAGGTAGGATCGATCTCGACAAACGCGTATGGCAAGCCGGCGTTTTCGAGAATTCGGCGCCGCAGCATCTCTTCGACTGGTTCCTCCGCGCCAAACTGGGGCACGACGATGAGCGGCGCGGCCCCACGTGCGCGCGCCAATTGCACCGTAGCACGAAGGACTTCGCGCGTGACACTGATCCCGCGTTCAACGGTTTCTTCGCGGCGGTACGGTACAACCAGTCGCGCAAGCGATACGAGCCGCGCGTGGTGTTCTGCCGGCAGCCAGGCCAGCCCCGGCCCGAGATGTGGCCGATCGTCATCGAGATTGCGGCCGAAAAGTGCCGTCATGAATAAAGTGACCACCGCCATGGGCTGCCGAAAATGCGGCAATTCCGTCTGAAGCTGGAGATACGCCTGATCGGTGCTGTAGCCGTGAACGGCCATATTTGCGCTCTGAACCTGCATCATCGCGCCAACCTGTGCCGGCACGGTCTCCTCCCACGTGAGTCCTTCGCCGAACATCACCGACTCACCGGTGAACAGGATTGTGGGACGCTCGGGATCGACAGGTTCATCCAAACGCCGGACGCGGTAGCCGGACGAGTCGAGCGCGTACTCGATCGCGCGGCCACCGAGTGTGCTGCGCCCGGTGCGCGCAGGCACGAACGCCCAGCCCAGCCGCGGATCGGGCCGGCGACGTGGTTCTTCCTCGGGCAGGAGCCACTCGGTTGGGCGAAGGTGCACTCGACGAAGCACCAGCTCGCTCGCGCCGAGCGCCAACACGGCAGCGATCGCAATCGGGAAAATCTGTCGCGGCCTTCGCGCGGTCAGCCGCGCAGCAACGGGCCGTGCGCCGAACGCGAGCGACACGCCGAGCGCCACCATCAACCACCGACAAGCCGTGTGGATCACCAGGTACCAACGACGCGGCAGGAAGAGCGAGGGCAGGAAATGCTTGTCAAACCAGCGCTGGTTCACGATGAGCGCTGCGCCGACAAGAGCCACGCCGATCGCGGAGATCACGATTTCGATCTCCAGGCGCGGCATGGCGCCTTTGGCTGGCGGCACGTGAGGACGTGACCACACGTTCAGTTGGGAGCGTGCGAGCTTCAGTGGGCGCACTGCGGCCCAAGCGTTGCGACGCTGGCCTACTGGAGTGCTCGCCATCGAAAACCTCGTGCCGCCCTCAGGTGCGCCGGCCGATCGTGAAGAACAAGCCGCCCTCACGACCCAGCTTGCCAATCCATCCCAGTTGCGCCAGCCAACCTTCGAGCCGCCAATTGTCCTCCGCACGAGCGATTAAGCCGTTCGATTGGTCGGTGAGCATCGCGCTGGGATACGTCCGCAGGTACTCGACACCATTTTCCTGGAACCAGCTCTGCACCTCCGCGAGGGTGTGACGATGCTCCTCGGGATGTTGATACTGATCGCGCAGCCACGCCTCACGCCGCGCCGGTTCGTGTCGTCGATCGCGTAGTACGGGATCGAACGGGATCAGCCGGAAGCCGGTGAGCCGCGCGATGAAGCGCCGCAGTCGAAGCGGAATGCGGCCGAATACGTTGTACACGCCAAGCACGATGGTTCCGCCAGGGCGGGCGAGCTGCGCGAGACGGGCGAATGACGCGCGGGGATTCGGCGTGTGGTGCACGACGCCCGAGCAGTAGACCACATCGAACGAGCCCCTCTTCAAAGCGGGCCTTTGGAGATCTGTCTCGACGAAGAGGACGCGATCGAGGTTGAAGCGTCGCGCAGCCGATGCGCCAAGCAACAGCGCCGCGCGCGCCAGATCGATCCCCACAACCAGCCGATCCGCGCGCGACAGGTACAGGCACATCTGGCCCGTCCCGCAACCGATCTCGACGATCCGCGCATCGCCGGGGACGGCCTGGTCCAGTAGCGGCGCAAACAGGCTCCGTTCGGCTCTGGCGCGAAGCATCTGCAGGCTATCGTGCGGCGGGTACCCGGGAAAGGGCGTACGCTCGTAGAAGCGGCGGACCGCCTCGGTCCGCGGATCGCCCGGCAGCCGCAGGTTCGGGACGCCGTCTGGCGCGCTGAAGCGAGCGCCGCAGCCGCCGCACGACCAATCGGCCGCGAGTCGATCCGCACACCTCGGGCAGGCAAGCACCTCGCGGAACGCGTCCATCCGTCAAAAGATCGCGTAAATGAATGGCGCCAACACCTCAACTGTCGCCGCGAGAATCAACACGAGACCAAACAGGCAGAGAAAGACTGCCAACGGGACGAGCCAGCGTTTTCCGGAGTCGCTTCGCCAGAGCCCGCGTACGAGATCCGCGATCGAGCCGCCGGCGCTCCGGAGCATGATCACCCGGCGCCGCATCCCGCCAGGTCTGTTGATCATGCGACCGCCTCCTTCACCGTCGCCGGCGACGCGACGCGTTTCATCACGAGCGTCGGACCTGCGACGAGCACGTCGATACCACAGCGCCGGAACGTCGAATACCCCTCGAGTGCACGATTGACGATCGGTTCTCCGGCTACGTTGAACGACGTATTGAGCAGCACCGGTGTACCGGTGCGACGGCCGTAGGCTTCGAGCAGCGCGTACAAGCGCGGCGCCATGTCGCGCTCGAGCGCCTGGACCCGAGCCGACCCGTCGACGTGTGTGATCGCTGCAAGCTTGTCGCGCCACTCAGGCCGTACGGGAAATACCCCCGACATGAAGCGAGCCAGCCGCGTGCCGCCGGGCGGCAGATCGAAATAGCGGTCGGCCATCTCGATCGTCGTCACCGGCGCGAACGGCCGGAACTCCTCCCGGTACTTGATGTCGCGATTGAGTCGATCGCGCGTCGCGCGTGAATGGGGTGCAGCGAGAATGCTCCGATGGCCGAGGGCGCGCGGTCCGAACTCGGACGCGCCGTCCATCCACCCGACGATACGGCCGGCGGTGAGTTCGTCGGCGATCCGTTCAATCAGTGCGCTCTCATCGAGCTCTTCGACCGCCTGACCGTCCTCGCGCGCGGCCCGTGCCAGTTCTTGCGCATCCACGGTCGGGCCCCAGAACGGATGATCCGGAACGGCCCGATCCGGGTTGTGGAAATAGATGCGATCGGCATAGAGCGCCGCTCCCAGCGCGCAGCCCGCATCGCCGGGCGCCGACGGAACGAACAGACGCTCGAATCCAGACTCCGCCAGGATTCGTGCGTTGGCGACGCCGTTGAGCGCCACGCCACCGCCAAAACAGAGGTCAGGCAACCCCGTTCTGCGATGGAGCGCGCGTGTGATGTCGACCAGCGTGTCTTCGAGCACACGCTGCACGCTCGCCGCGCAATCGGCAAAGCGTCGTCCTTCGGCGGTCTCGAGATCGATTGGCTCGTACGCATTGCGAGGCGGGCCGAACAACTCGATGAACCGGCTCGAATACGATCGGTTTGCTGTGGTGTGGTACTCGAAGTATTCCGGGACGAGTGCGAACGCGCCGTCCGGCGTGCGGCGAATCAGCTTGCGTGCCTGGTCGCTCATCGTCGGACGGCCGTAGGCGGCGAGCCCCATCACCTTGTACTCGTCCTCATTCACGGCGAAGCCGAGATATGCGGTGAACGTCGAATACAGCATGCCGAGCGAGTGTGGGTACCTGATTTCGTGCTGGAGAGTGATATCGGTGCCGCCGTCCGGATGCCGTTCGCCGTGTCCAACCGTGAGGGTGGCCCACTCACCGACGCCGTCGGCCGTGAGGATTGCGGCGTGGCGCGTCGGCGCGGTGAGGAAAGCGGCAGCCGCGTGCGCCGCGTGGTGCGCGGTGAAGAAGATCTTGTTCCGCGGCACACCGAGGTACGACGAGATGATCCCGCGCATCCAGACCTTTTCGCCGAGCGAGTTCTTGATTGCGTGTGGAAAGGATCGCCAGGAACGGGGAAACGCGCGCAGCGCGCAGGTGAGTATCCGCTCGAACTTCAGCATGCTGCGCTCGTAGAAGACGACCGCGTCGAGATCAGCCGGCTCGAGCCCGGCGTGATCCAGGCACCACTCGATCGCCCCAACCGGAAACGAGGCGTCGCCCTTGTGCCGCGACAAGCGCTCTTCCTGCACGGCGCAGATCGGCACCCCGTCCACGACGAGCGCTGCGGCGGCATCGTGGTAGTGCGCGGAGATGCCGAGGATCTTCATGTCAGTACTGGCTGTTCGGTGAATCATTGCGGTCGCGCGGGATTGGCGTCCACCCGACGGGCTCGCGTCGTTCGGCACGTTTGGCCAACCAGGCGAAGGGCGGCAGCAGGATGAAATACTGCACCAAGAGGATTGCCCCGCCAATGGCGCTCGTGAGCGCCGCCACCACGCGCCCATACCGTTTCCACAGGCGGTTCGCGCGTGCCAGCCACACCTGGCGCCGATACGATTCCGGCAGGACGCGAGTGAGCTGTGTGTACGTGTAGTTCATGTGAAACACTTCATCGCGCAGGATCTCTTCGAAGATCGCGCGCGTCGCCGGATCGTCATCCACGAGCTCCCGGTAGATCGTGAAACGGCCGGCGGCGGCTTTTTCCGCCACATGCAGGAATGCAAGCAGCCGATGGTCAGGCTCTCCTTCGATGCGCAGATCGTCCAGCCCGTGGCCGCCGGGAAGAGGAGTTCCGTTGAACAGGACGTCGCGAGCAGGTCGCTTGTGGAGGAGAGCGGCGCCGCGCTCACGAAACAGATTGCCGTGCCGCAACTCGTCAATTGCATGCTCAAGGTAGAGCCGTCGTAAGAGGGGATCCGGTGTCAGTTCGGCGGCGCGCAGAATATCGCGTCCGCCATCGGTCTCCACTTCGGCGAAGGCGAGCAGCTTGCGAACACGCCGGTCGAAATCGCCCCACACCCACCTGTGGACCGGCCGCAGGAACCAGTCAATCGGTGCCACGCGCCCTTTGGTCATCGCGAAGGATTGGCAGCATACTATGTTCCAGGCACGACGACACTCGTCAGACGTCGTCAATCGGATGTACTTCCCTGCCACCTCGACCGTGAGTCTTACAGTGTAAGAAAGCAAATCCAGAGGCACGTAACTCGCCTCTCCGTCGACGCTGGTTTCTAATGAACATTGGGTTGGACACGGTCTTGCTGCGTAATCACCGGAGATCTCGTGACACAACCCCCATTCAACAATCCTGTGCTTCGTAGAGGACAACGACTGCTGATTGCTGCAGCAGTCATCGCGCTCAATATCGCCACACCGGCCCGAGCGGCGCGCCTGGAAGTCGACACCGACCATTCAACGATCACCGTCCACGTGTTCAAGTCCGGTTTGTTTCGTGCCTTTGCCGACAACCACGAGATTAAAGCCCCAATCAAAGCCGGCTTCATTGACGACGGCGCGACATCCGGGGTGCAGATCGTTGTGGATGCGCAGTCTATGCGTGTCCTGGATCCCGGCCTATCGCCACACGATCGCGATCAGGTCCAGACGCGCATGCTCGGGTCGGAAGTACTCGATGTGAACCGATTCCCAGAGATTCGCCTCGAGTCGACGAGTGTCGATCCGGTCGAATCGGGCGGCTGGGTCGTGCGCGGACAACTCACCTTGCACGGGCAGACGCGGACCGTTACGGTGAAGGTCGTCCGTGCGCAAGGCCACTACAAAGGAACGGCTTCACTGAAGCAGACGAGCTTTGGAATCACACCTATCGTCATCGCCGGTGGCACCGTCAAGGTGAAAGACGACGTGACGATTGAGTTCGACGTCGTGACTCGATGATTTCGATCAGCCCTTGTACTCGTCGTGGCGACGCCACCAGACGCCCGTCTCGTTGCGCCCCTTGGGTGCGCGGTCGAGCCACTGGTACATGCCCCAGAGGCCGTCGAGTCCGCGCGCGTAGGTGGAATACGTGTGGTAGACGACCCCGTCCTCGAGGACGACCGCGCTCATGCCCGGCCTCTCGCGCGTGTACGTGGCCGGGTCGGTTCCGCTCATGGCCGCGAAGACGACGGACCCCTCGTCGCGACTCTCCGAACTCGCCCGCGGCCGCCACGCCGCCTCGCGCCGGTAGTTGTATTCGATACCCCCCTCGCGCTGTTGCTCCTCGCTGAACGCCACGCTGAAGTCAGCATTGAAGTCGCTGCCGAACGAGGATGCCCACGAGAACGTCCAGCCCATTCGTCGCTTGTACGCCTGCAGCTTCGCGAGCGGCGCCCGCGACACCGCCGACAGCATGACGTCGTGATTAGCCAGATGCACAGCGAACCCGTTGAAACCATCCGCGATCGCCGAGCAGGCCGGGCAGCCGGCCGTGTAGTCGGGGCCGAACATGAAGTGGTAGATGAGGAGCTGCGAGCGCCCTCGGAAGAGGTCCGCCAGCGAGGCGCTTCCCTGGTCGGTCTCGAATCGATAGTCCTTGTCGATCCGAACCCACGGCAGCTCCTGCCGCCGCCGTGCCAGCTCGTCGCTGCGGCGCGTGAGCTCCTTCTCCGCCTCGAGCAGCTCGAGCCGTGCGGCGAGCCACTCTTTGCGCGTCCCGGTCGCGTGCTTCGTCATTGCCCTTCTCTCCCTCATTCGAATGTCCTTCGGTGTGTGTGTTCTTCCGGCCCCGTTCGTCACGTTCGGTACGTCACGATAAAGCCATCCAAGGAGACCTGAAGTGCAGCGATCATCGTTCTGGATGTGTTGGATCGTTCCGTTCTCGATGTGACTTGGTGGTTGTTGGTCATGAGATAGATTTAGCGCGGCGGACGGAAACGGTGGGAGTGACAAGTGTGACGGGATTCCGTGAATCAACGCGCCTGCGAGCGAGCGGCGCGCGCGAGCCACGCGAGCTGGTCTGGGGGACGAAGTCCTCCAAGATAGAGGAATGGACTCGCTGATCACGGCCGCGGCGCGTGCCCTCGCCGTCGGTGATCCCCTCGGCGCCCTGAAACGGGTCGCGCTGCGCGACGACGCGTCTGCGCTCGCGCTTCGAGGGATCGCGATGGCGCAGCTCGGCGATCTCGTTCGGGCGAAGGCACTCCTGCGACGTGCGGCGCGCGCCTTCGGTCCGAAAGAGGCGGTAGCCCGCGCGAGGTGCGTCGTCGCCGAGGCGGAGATCGCGCTCGTCTCGCGCGACCTGGGCTGGCCTGCGAGAGCGCTCGACGCGGCGCGCGCAACGCTCGAAGCGCACGGCGACCGCGTCAACGCCGCGCATGCGCGGCATCTCGAGGTCCGGCGCCTCCTCCTGATCGGGCGCGTCGACGAGGCTGAGCGTACGCTCGCCAAACTAGACCCCTCGCCCTTCCGTCCCGCGTCGAGGACCGCCCACGAGCTGGTGGTCGCCGGGATCGCGATGCGACGCCTCCGGACGAAGGCGGCTCGCGCTGCGCTCGCTCGGGCCGAGCGCGCCGCGCGCGACGCACGTATCCCTGCGCTGACGGCGGAGGTCGACAGCGCATCCCTCGTGCTGAACACACCCGCGGCCCGCCTGATTGCGAATGGCGGGGAGCGACTCCTCCTGCTCGAGGAAGTCGAAGCGTTGCTGGCGTCGAACGCGCTCGTCGTGGACGCCTGCCGTCATGTCGTGCGTGACGCACGCAATGTGGTCTCGCTCGCCAGGCGCCCGGTCTTGTTCGCGCTCGCACGCGCGCTGGGCGAAGCGTGGCCCGGAGACATGCCGAGGGACAGGCTCCTTGCGCGGGCATTCGGAGCGAAGCTCGCCGATGAATCGCATCGCGGGCGGTTGCGCGTCGAAGTCGGGCGGCTTCGGAGGGTCGTCCGGACGCTGGCCGACGTACGCGCGACCAAGCGAGGTTTTGTACTGGCGCCGCGCCGCGCACGCGAGGTCGTCGTGCTGACACCGCCGTCCGAAGACGAGAATGCGGCGGTGCTCGCTCTCCTGGCCGACGGTGAATCCTGGTCGAGCTCGGCCCTTGCGCTCGCGCTTGGCACGAGCCAGCGCACCGTGCAGCGGGCGCTCGACTCGCTGAAAGCAGCAGGCCAGGTGCAGGCGTTCGGTCGCGGGCGCGCCCTCCGATGGATGACCCCGCCCGTGCCGGGATTCGCGACGACCTTGTTACTGCCCGCTCCCCTGCCGATTGGCTAGGATTGAAATCATGAGGCGATCAACCGCGGAGATCGTTCGCGAGTACGGGCCGTTTCCGGGCGTCGACCACGTGCATGGCGTCACGTACGACGGTCAGCACGTCTGGTTTGCGGCTGGAGAGACGCTGAACGCCTTCGATCCTGCGAGCGGGAAGACGCTGCGCTCGATCGATGTCGCCGCGCACGCAGGCACAGCCTTCGATGGCCGGCACCTGTATCAGCTCGCCGAGGATCGCATTCAGAAGATCGATCCGAAGACCGGCCACGTGCTTGCAACGATCCCGGCGCCTGGCGGCGGCGCTGACTCGGGGCTCGCGTGGGCCGAAGGGACGCTCTGGGTCGGCCAGTATCGCGACCGGAAGATCCATCAAATCGATCCCGAAACAGGGGCAATTCTTCGCACGATCGACTCCAACCGCTTCGTCACCGGAGTCACCTGGGTTGACGGAGAGCTTTGGCACGGCACCTGGGAAGGTAACGAGAGCGATGTGCGGCGAATCGATCCCCGATCGGGCGAGGTCCTGGAGCGGCTCGAGATGCCGCCTGGCGTGGGCGTGTCGGGGCTCGAGTCCGATGGCGGCGATCGGTTTTTCTGCGGAGGAGGACGGAGCGGGAAGGTGAGGGCGGTCCGACGACCCAGGCGAGGCTGAGCGGTTGGCACCGTGTGTCCCGCGCCCGTCATCGTCGCATCGATGCCATCGGGTGGAGGCTTTTGCCAGGCCGAAGTCCAGGCGAGCGAGTCGCCTTCGACCAGTTCCATCGTGAGAAAGGTGACGCCGTCGCTTGATCGCGGTCATGGCGCAGCGCCAGCCAAAGCGACCGCGGGCGAGTCGGCCCTTACCTCTGCCGACGCGTCGACCCGGAACCAGAGCAACGCGCCAATGAACAGGAGCGCGGCCATCGGCACGAATGGCGCATCGTAGCTGCCGAAACGATCGACGATGCACCCGAACGCGACAGAGGCAAGCAGCCCCCCGACCTGCGCCGACGTGTTCATCAGTCCGACGATCGATCCCGCATGCTGCCCCCCGATGTCGAGGCACACGCCGAACACACCCGACTGCTGGAACGCAATCGCGCCGTACACGAGCGACAGTAGAACGACCGTCAGCAGCGGCTGCCGCGTGAGCATCACCGCGACAGTGCACAAGCACGCGGTTCCGAGCCCGATGATGCCAAGCGATCGACGACCCCATTTCCGCCCCAGACGCCGGACGAGCGCATCACTGGCGGCACCACCCGTCAGGTTCGCGCAGGCCCCGAGCGCGTACGGCAGCGCCGACAGCACGAGGCCGTTTTCCGTGAACCCGCGGCCCTTGACGAGGAACGTGTGAAACCATGTCTGAAAGAAGTTGTACACGTACACGTAGCAGAACGCCGTTGCCAACAGCGCCAGGACCGTCTCGGATCGGAAGGCGAGGGACCACGGAAACCCGTGCGCCGGCGCGGGCGCCGAATCCGCGGTCTCGGCGAGCTCCGCGACGCTGACGCCCCGCTTCTCGGACGGCGAGTCGCGGAACCAAGCGAACCACACGACCGCCCAGATCACCCCGACCAGGCCGAAGATGTAGAACGAGACGCGCCATCCGTAGCGGATTTGGATTGGGACCACCAGCAGAGGCGCGATCGCTCCGCCGATTTGACTCGCCATCAACAACACCCCGGACATGCTCGCGCGTAGCGTCGCCGGAAACCAGCGCGAGACCACAATCGACGCGTTGGGAAAGGCGCCTGCTTCTCCCGCGCCGAAGCAGAATCTCGTCACGAGCAGGAGGACGTAATTCGAGACGGCACCGGTGAGGGCCGTGAACGCGGACCACCACAGCACCACGCGGGTCAGCACACGCCGCGGGCCGATCCGATCGCCGAGCGCGCCGGTCGGAATCTCGAAGATGCAGTACGACAGCGTGAACATCGCCGTCACCCAGCCCCAGCCGACCGGATCGATGGCGAGCTCCGCCTGCATACGCGGGCCCGCGACCGAAATGCACACGCGATCGATGTACGTGATCGCGAACAGCAGAATGAGAAGCCCCGAAACGCCGTGGCGATATCTCACAGATTGTCCTTGGCAGGCCCCGTCACTGAAGATTACGGGACTTCAGCCACTCCAATTGCCGCTTCTCCACGCCTTTCTCGTAGTCAAGTTGGCCCTGTTCCCCCGCGACATTGAGTGGATCCATCTCGTCCGCAAAGCGCGGAATCGCGCGATAGTCGAGGCCGTCGAGAATCTGCAGCGCGACCTCGTTGAGCTTCTGGGAGGAACGCACAAATTCCTGTGCACCCATCGCGGCGGTGGCGAACCGGGGCGCGCCGAAATAGCCCGGCCACTCCTCGGTCTTCGCGATCCGCACGTGGTCCTCGAAGTTCGTGCCGTAAATGACGGCGCCTTGTCGAAGTCTGGAGCGATCAGATCGGAACGAAGGAAGAACAGCTGGCTGTGTTCGTCGGCGCCAGCGTGCACCGTAAAGCCTTCTTCCGCGCGGGCGTCATTCGAGAGAGACGTGTCTTTCGTTCCGCAGCACAAGAACACGGGCTTCAGCCCGAACAGGTGCACCATCGTCCCACCGTAAGTGTCGTGAAAGTAGTCCGACGCCTGGTTCAGCGCTTTGTGGTGGTTCGGCGCCCCGTGGTTGTGCACGAGGAAGATCCAGCGAAAGCCCTGGTCGCCGAGTTCGCTCGCCAGGTCCATGTAGATCGCACGCAGCGTGGCCATGCGCACCGGATAGCTTCCCGGGAAGGTGCGCTTCGCGCCGATCGTGTTCGCCGGGTCGTTGCCAAGAGGAATCTGCGGGAACATCACGACCGTCCAGCCTGGTCGCGCGACAATGGCCTCGGCCAGCGCCCGTGCGTAGGCCTCGATCGCATAGCCATCGGTGTAGGAGGGAAGGTAGGGCCCGTGCTCCTCGAGGATGCCTCCCGGGATCAGCACGACGGTTCGTTGTCGATCCAGCGCCTGGACCTGCCGGGTGTTCATGTCAGCCAGCCTGTAGACCTGAGCGGAGGCCGGCCGGCCTGGAACGATTGTGCCGACCAGTAACAAAGCTGTGGACCAGACTGCGCGCGACAGTGTCATCGTCGCCTCCACCGGGCAAACGTCGGTCGACAGTATGCTTCACTTGCTCATCAGCCTGCCTCGTTCTCAGCTCCCAGAGCTTCCGGACTCCGAGCAGCAGCGGCGCGATACCGAGCAGCGCCGTCCACGCCTCGGGTATCGCGAGCGCGGCGAGCGCCGCGGCGGCGCTGGCGGCCGTCAATCCCGTGATCCCGAGGAACTGACCGGCGACGATGTTGCGGGGACGCAGGTGGGGGTCGGCAAAGAACGCTGCCAGAAGGAAGATGTCGTCAATGTTGGTCGAGGCGAACAGTGCGACGCCTCCGCCGAGGGCGGCAAAGGCAGTACTCTGCTCCATCAGTCGCCCTAGCGTAGTCGAGTCGCCGACGCTCCGCGAAACCCGACTCGCGCGCTCTTGACACTTCGTGCATCGCACGCAACACTCGAACAGTCGTTTGGCGGTGGAGTCCGCCTAACCGCCGTCGATGACGGCCAATGACTCCTACGGGCAGCCGTGGGAGTGTCTCCTGCCGCGGCGCCGCGAGGTGACGCGACATGGAACGATTCTTCTGGATCTGTCTCGCCGGCGCCGCCGGCACCGGTGCGCGGTATCTCACTGCACTCTGGGCCGCGCAGCGTCTCGGCAGCACATTCCCTTGCGGCACGCTCATCGTCAATCTGGCCGGCTGCTTTGCGATTTCGGCCGTCATGCATGCCGCACTGGCGTTGTCATGGTCGCCGACCCTGCGTTCTGCGATCACGATCGGCTTCATCGGCGGCCTGACGACGTATTCCAGCTTCAACTACGAAACAAGCCGCCTGCTCGAGGAGGGTGCACCAGGCGCTGCGGCCCTGAATGCGGTCGCCACGATCGTCGGCGCCTTCGTCGCAGGCTGGCTCGGGATGCTCTGCGCGAAACACATGCTTGGACGATGAGGAGGGCGAGATGCGAGTGCTGGACGGCGATCAATTCCTGGTGAGGATTCTGCTGGGCGAATCTGACCGGTTTCATCACACGCCGCTTCCTCGCGCGCTGCTCGAGCGACTGCGGCGCGAAGGATTCGCTGGCGCAACGGTCATACACGGCGTTGCAGGATTCGGCGCGAGCAGCGTGATTCACACGGCGAGCCTGGTCGAGCTGTCAACCGACCTCCCCGTGTTGATTGAGGTCGTCGATGACGAAGCGCACGTCGACAAGTTGTTGCCGATTCTGGATGAGATGGTAACGGGCGGAGCGCTGGTGACTGTCGAACGCGTGCGCGTCGTCAAGTATGCGGCAGCGAAGAAGCAGAAAGCGCGGCCCGACGAGACATGATGTGTTGGACTCGTCTGCGATCTCAGTACTGCGTCAGGCGCTCCCGGAGTTGTACGATGTTTCGTACTGCGCATGTCTCCCCAGGCGGAATATGGGCATCATGGCCATATTGGCGCCACAACGCCCAAAAACCATCATTCCGCCTGCAGCCGAAACTCGTCGAACACGAGGGAATGCCGATCACGGGCGAGTCGAGCCAAACACGAACCCGATCGAGCGCTGAATCGGATTGTAGAACTTGCCGAAGTCGGGTGACGTGATGTTGTTCTGCACATCGCGGTCGCTGCCCGAGCTGAACGTGTTGTAAATCTTGAGACCGGCCGTAAAGGTGTACTTCTTGTAACGCCAGGGGCGAGCGAGCGTGAAGTCGAGCGTGTTCACCGTCGGCAGCCGGCCGGCGCGGTTGCGGGGGCCGACGAAATCCTGAAATTCGTCCACAGCCGACCAGGGGAACCCTGTCCGCCATTCGTACAACGGCGAGAACACCCACTTGCCTGGCAGGCCGATCGTGCCACGAACGATCAAGCGGTTCGGCACGTCGGTCGGGCTGAGGTTGTTTTCGTTTTGTCGAATGATTGGGTTTCTGAAGTTGCCGTAGAACTGGTCGTAGTCGTTGAGATCGCGCGTGCTGTGCGACCGCACGTAGGACACGCTCAGGTCGCGGTGCTCGCTCGCGAGATATCGTCCGGTGGTCTCGAGCTCCCAATACTTCGACTCACCGGCTGAGGCGAGCGTGAGCACACCGAGGCTCGTATTCGGATCCACGATGAATGCGTGCGATCCGTTGCGGTGCAGGTAGGCCGTCTTGAAGAAGAACTTTCGGCCGAATCGCTGGTCCCAGGCAACCGTCTGCACGAAGCTCTCGGGAGTTTTCAGGTCAGCATCTACGACGTGCGCGAAGGTGACGGGAGAACCGAGCGGGGTGCCGTTGACGGCGAACCGGGTCACGGTCTGCACGTCGTACTGCGTGAACGCGCCGATGTTCAAGGGTGTGCGTTCCGCGAACTTGCCGAACCCTCCACGAAGAATCCCCCGGCCTTCGGGCAGGAGGCTCACGGACATCCCGATTCTCGGCGAATAGTTAATGCGCTCGACAACGTCGTCCCGATCTGAGCGGAGACCAAATTCGAAGTTCAGGCGGTCGTTGACGCGCCAGCGATCCTGCGCGAAGAGCGCGAACTCGGTGCCATTGACCTCAGGATGCGTCAGGAGCGGAGAGTAGGTCGTCCGTTCGGCGAGCGATCCGTCGAGGCGAACAGCGTCGACTTCATGACTGAAGTTGTCGCCATCAAACCTCGAGTGCTGGAGATCCAACCCGACCTTGAACACGTGCTGCCCCCACAAGTTGTCCTTCGAGAACGTCAGGGCCTCGACCAATTGCACGCTCCTGACGTTGCGCTCCTGACGACTGAAGAAGTTGCCGCTCTGCGTCTGCGGTGCATAGACCATCGGCAGCGTGCCCTGCGTTTTCTGATCGACCTCGAAGGTGCGCAGGGCGAGGGTCGATTCGAGGACTGCATGCGCTGACAGGATCAAGCGATCGACCGCCCCCGCCGAAAACCCTTCCTGCGTGAACTTCGGCGTCGTCTCCGGCGGCCGGAACGTCGACATCGTCGCGTTGGTGATTTTTCGGGGGAAGTAGATGAGGCCGCCCGTCAGCGAATGCCTGGTCGACAAAACCGTGTCGATCCGCGTGAACGAATCGAAACTGTCCAGACCAATCTGAGGCTCCCCGGCCAGACTCTTGACCGGCGTTCGGACGTACCGGTACTGGAAGTACTGGCCGAACAACACCCGATCCTGCTTGAGCGGCCCTGAGATCGAAAGCCGCGGCTCGAATTTGTTGACGAACGCGAAGCCCTTCCCGAAGCCGGGAACGAGGTTGTCGGGTTTGATGACCCACTCGTTGGTCCCTCGTTTGGTGCGGACCTGCGTAACGCTCGTCGAGAATCGGCCGTATTCCGCGGCAAACGGATTGGACAGCACTTCGACGGATTCCACGGCGCCGCTCGGCAGCTCCAGATCGAAATCCCCCGACGACGGATCGTTGAGGCTGGCGCTGCTCATCTGAAGTGCACCGGTCGTTGGAGCTCCGCCCTTGATGCGCAACCGGCCCTCCGGGCCGCGGATGACGCTCGGAAGTACCGTCAGGAGAGACTGAAAGTCGTCTCCGGCAAGCGGCTGGATGTCCATCTTCGCGCCGTTGAGCAAATCGCTGACCGCGACGGGCTGCAGGCTCTCGGTTGGCGAGTTGGCAGGCACGATAACATCCACGCTCTCGCGTACGAACGTCAATCGCATCTCGACGAGCACGCGCTCCGTCAGGCCGCTCTTCACGGTGAACGGCGGCGACTCGTTGTCGGCGAACCCGTCGCGGGTGGAGCGCACGACATACCGACCCGGCGGCACATCTGGAAACGTCACCTCCCCGATCGAGTCGCTGGTGGTCTGCGCGACCACGATATTGCCGTCGACGTTCCGCAACGCCACCTTCACGGCCGGAACGCGCAAGCCCTCGAGCGCGAGAGTCACACTCACTTGTCCAGGACCGGAGGTCGGGGACTGTGAGGTGGTAGTCTGCGGCGCGCTTGCCTGAGTACCCGAGCCGAGACGAGCGAGCGAACGCCCCGATGGCGCCGCTGACGCGGTGCTGGGAGCGCACGTACAAATGATGAGGATTGCAAGCACGAGCGGCATGGTCACCAAAGATCCGAAGAGAGGACGGAACGACAATCGAATAAGCGAGCTTAGCAATGTCGTGGACGTGCGTCGAGAGAAGGCTCGCGATCGGGATGTTACGCGCGCACAGATGAAGCGCTGATGACAGGGTGCATGTGCTCAACCTTGGCACATAAGACGAGACTCGAAGTGCGAAGGCCGTCGGGCGAAAACTGATAAGGTACTGACACCGTGTAGGTTATGGGCGAGCGCCGCGCTATGTCGAAGAAGTTGGCTTCGTCTGCCTGAGCTCGCGAAGAGCCAGGCCTTTCGCCTGGCTCAGCACGTTGACGCGTGCGAACGACTGGCGTTGACGTTAGTCTCACGCGGCCCGCGAGCACCGATGCTGCCGCGAGTCGCTCGATCAGGCGCCGCCTACTTCTGACATACCGGACAATAAAACGTCGAACGCCCGGCCTGTGAGCGCCGCGCGATAATGCCCGCACATCCAGCGCGCGGGCAGCGCTCGCCTTCGCGATCGTAGACCCTGAACCTCGAGGATCGAGAGTCGCGGATCTGGCGATCGATTGCCTGAGCGAGCACGCGTTTGATCGCCCGCATCAGCCGGACCGCGCTGTCGCGCGGTGCGCCTGACAGCGTCGCAATTATCGAAGCGCGGCGGAACGGCGACAATCCGGCGACGTGCAGCGCCTCGCTCGCGTAGATATTGCCAAGGCCTGCGACGACACGCTGATCGAGCAGCGCGAGCTTCAGGGACACCTTCTTCCCTGTGCATGCGCGCGCGAGCGTCGCGGCGTCGAACGCGGACGACAGCGGCTCCGGACCAAGCCGGCTGAGCACGGGGTGCCGCGCGAGCTGCACCGGTGTCAGCAGATCCATCGAACCAAAGCGCCGTGGATCGTTGAACGTCACGACGGCGCCGGACGCCATCCGGAATACGACGTGATCGTGCAGACCGGGCCCGGCCGGATAATCGCCTCCGTCTAAGCTCGCATCTTCCGGCCCGTCGACCCGGAACGAGCCCGACATGCCGAGATGCATCAGCAGCGTGTCGCGGGAGGACAACGTGACCAGGAGATACTTCGCGCGTCGCATCACCGAGTCGACGGTCTGCCCTTCGAGCCGTCGCCGGAACCCACGAGGAAACGGACTGCGAAGGTCGGCGCGCCGCAGATACACGCGGGCGATTTGCTGGTGCATCACGTACGGCTCGAGGTAACGACGCACGGCTTCGACTTCCGGGAGCTCTGGCACTTCGTCAGGATAATCCGGTCGCGAACGCGAGTCGTGCGGTCATCAGACGCGTCCTGGCCGCCGGAAGGGTGAGAAACAGGGCGGCGCTGCCGTCCGCCGAAATCTTGGCGTTGATCGGCACGCCGCAGGCTTCACTGGATGAATCCGAGAAGGGGTTGGAACCACGTGTCTCACGTGTCGGCATTCATCCCTCGCGTGGCCCAACCGGTCATGCGGCGTTCGAGTAAGGCGAACGTCTCGTACATGACCATCGCCATGACGCTGATGACGACCAATCCGGCAAACACGAGCGGCATGCGCATCGACGATCCAGCAGACATCATCAGGTAGCCGATGCCTTCGTTCGCCGCAACGGTTTCGGACACCACTGCCCCTACGAACGCCAATGTGATGGCCACCTTCAACGAGGCGAAGAAGTATGGCAGCGAACGCGGCAGGCCGACCTTGAAGATCACGTCCGTGCGCTTCGCCCCGAGTGCGCGCAGTACGTCCTCGAGCTCGGGCTCCAGCGTGACGAGGCCAGTTGCGACGTTCACGACGACTGGGAAGAAGCAGATCAGGAACGCGGTGAGTATTGCCGGCACCGTGCCGATGCCGAACCACACGACGAGCAGAGGTACGAACGCTGACTTGGGAATCGAGTTGAAGCCGACGAGAAGCGGGTACAGCGACTTGTAGACGAAACGTGACGAGCCGATCACGAAACCGAGCAGCAATCCGATCACCACGCCCAGGCCGAAACCCACCATCGTCGTCCAGAAGGTTCTCCAAGCATGCTGGCCGATCGGGCCCGCGAATGCGACAAGCGACGTCGCGATGGCCCACGGGCCCGGGAAGATGAAGGGCGAGACGCCAAAACCCGTGACGATCAACTGCCATACGATGACGATCGCGGCGAACGTCAGCCATGGAGCCCACACTTCGAGTTTTCGGTTTGTCACCATACGCCTCTCAGGCCTTGCGGATGCGCCCGATGTGCTCGCGCAGGTCGTGCACGATCTGTGTGAACTTGTCCGTATACGTCGTCTCCAAATCGCGCGGCCGCGGCAGGTCGATCTCTCTTGCGGCGACGATTCGGCCAGGCCGCCCGCTCATGCAGTACACCCTATTGGCAAGAAACGTGGCTTCCCGCAAGTCGTGTGTGACGAGCACGACCGTGAAGCGCTTTGCCGCCCAGAGATCGTGCAGCACACACCAGAGCTCTTCGCGCGTGAAGGTGTCGAGCGCACTAAACGGCTCGTCGAGCATCAGCAGCTTGGGCTCATGGATGAGCGCACGACAAATCGATGTGCGCTGCTGCATGCCGCCGGACAACTGCCAGGGGAATTTGGGTTCGCTGCTTTCGAGACCGACGGTCTTGAGCAACGCTGTCGCGCGTTCGGCGTATTCCGCGCGCTTGCGCTTGAAGTTCGATCGATACGGCTCGACGATCTCCAGCGGCAGCAGCACGTTGTCAAGTGTCGTGCGCCACGGCAACAGATTCGGTGCCTGGAACGCCATCCCTACGATCGTGAGAGGCCCGGCCACTTCTCTGCCGCCCACGACCACCGTGCCTTGCGTGGGTGCACGCAAACCACTGCAAAGCTTCATGAACGTCGACTTGCCGCATCCTGATGGCCCGACGATGGCGACGAAATCGCCCTGTTGAATGCGCAACGTGATGTCTTCGACCGCATTGCCACTGGCCGCGTCATAGGCGAGACACACACGGTCGAAGTCGACGAATACCGGGGCCAACGCTCGATTCTCCCTGATGGCTCACAGAGCTTGGCCGGACGAGGGCGCTATTGCACCTGAATCTGTCGCTCGCTCGCAGCCGGCAAGAAACTTGAATTGAAGAGGGCGTCAGCGCTCGGCACCGTCTGGAGATTGAACGCCTCCACCACCTGCGCCACCGTCGCCTGCAATTTCTGGCGATCGGCGGCACCAATGCCGTTTGCCTTGACGGCTGGTGTCGCGATCACGGTGTCGATAGCAAGGCGCAAGCGACGACGCTCGAGCGCCGCGTCGATGAGCGGATCGCGCTCGTTGACGTACCTGATGGCACCGTCCGGATCGGCGAGTACCTCACGCACGCCCCTCGTAAGCGCACGAAGGAAGGCGCTGATCGCCGTCGGATGACGATCGATGAACTTCTGATTGGCGAGGACCGCGTTGCCGTACAGCCTGACACCATGATCGGCATACTTGAAGACCACGACGTCGTCATCCTTTACGCCGCGGGCGTTCAGATTCAAGAGGCTCGTGAAGTAAAACCCGGTGATGCCGTCCACCTCCCCCCGCGCGAGCATCGTTTCGCGCAGCGGCGCATCCATGCTCTGCCATTTGATCCTGTCCGGATCAAGCTTGTTCGCCCTGACGAAGAGTGGGAACGTCTTTCGGCCGGCGTCGAAGATCGGCGCTCCCATCGTTTTGCCCATCAGATCCGAAGGCTTTGTGATGCCAGAGCTCTTGAGCACGAACACGGCTGCGGGCGTTTCGTCATAGAGCATGTAAACAGCCTGCATACGCGCCGCCGGATTGTCCCGGTTCGATGCCAGAAATTCGATGAGCGCGCTGATGTCGGCGAACCCCATGTCGTACGTCCCGGACGCTACACGGTTCACCGCGCCGGCCGAGCCGTTGCCGGCGTCGATCGTGACGTCGAGTCCTTCCTGCTTGAAGTAACCCTTCGCAGCCGGCAGCAGGAACAGCGCTGACGGGCCTTCGAAGCGCCAATCGAGCTGGAAGCGAATCTTCGTGACCTGCTGCGCGTCTCCCGTGGCGGTGCATGCGGCCAGGACACCCGTTGCCAGCGCGTATACGGCGGCGCGGCGCGCTGCTTGGCGCAGTCTGGTCATCGATCTCTTCCTCAACGAGGCGCAACGATCAACGCCGTTATCCTTGTTCTACAGCTCGGGACGATCACCAGGGGATGACGGTGCGCTCAGCGCCAGGCCACACCCAGTAGTCTCCTGCCCTGGAAAGTCCGGTTTTCGCCGACCGGCGAAACTCAGCCGTCAGGAATTCTAACCTGTACGAGCTGCAGGAGCGAGGACCTCGGGAGACCGTGCGACGTCAGACCCCACGGTTTATGAAACGACTATGCGGTCGTGATGAGCAAGACGAACAGAGCGGCACAGGCGTCGCCGGATCGTGTTTGGCTGTCGCTGCGATTTGTGTCCCCTCATGCGCTCTCGAACGCTCCGTGCGCGTCAGGGATGCGCGCGCCTCGTCACTCCGGAACACAGGCAAGCGCCTGCACTCCGTCTGCAAGCCCGGGCTCTGGCCAGGGAACCTCCAGGGCCTTCCAACTCCGTCCTGCATCATCGGATCTGAAGAGGCCGCGGTTGTTGGCGGCGTAGATGATGCCTGGTTGACCAGCGTGAGTGGCGAAGCGGCTCGCCGTCGTGCCGTCGGCCTGTGGCAGTCCGCTCATCGCCTGCTCCCATCGCGTGCGGCCGGTCCTCCGATAGACGTACGCCTGGGCCCCTTGCGACCGATAGGCGGACCCAGGGCCGTCTGTGGCGGATACCACCACGCTGTCCGGATCCGCTGGATCCACGGCAGCGGCGACGAGGTAGAGGTGTTGCAACCCATCCTCGGGCGATCTCCACGAATCCCCGGCATCGGTACTTTCAAAGTACCCATCGCCCGCGGCCGAATAGATCCGCCCCGGTGCCAGCGGGTGCGTCGCCGCCGTGTGCGTGTCGTACGGACCACCCCGAACGCGATCACGCCACGTCCGTCCGCCGTCGAACGTGCGCACGAGAGCGCCGGCCTCGATCGCGACGAAGACGCGGCCCGTGGCGCTGACGACCGCCGTACATTCAGACGATTGTCCACGCAGGTGTTCGTCGACCGTCCAGGTTGATCCGCGCCGAGCGATCAGCAGAGCCGCTCGTGTTGCGACGACGATGTTGACCATGGCTCAATTATCTATCCTCAACACGGTTGACCTCTCGCCTCCGAATTCTCTCCGCCTACGTCCACGACCACCACCGTGACGTCGTCGGCGAAGTCCGCACCGGACCACCGCCGTGCCGCGTCCACGAGCGTTGACACGAAGCGATCGGCGGATTCCGACTCACTCGCGGCCAGCAAGCGCTGGAACTGACGATCGCCGAAGAACTCGCCGTCGGCGCGAGCGGCCTCGGTGATCCCGTCTGTGTAGAACACGAAGCGATCGCCACCCGAGAGGTCGTGCACGACGCTGGACGAATAGCTCGCGTCGGGCAGAAAGCCGAGGACCACGCCGCGATGATCAAGCGATTCGAGGCGGCCGCCCGCGCGGAGCAGCAGGGGAGACGGATGGCCGGCGACGGCGTACGTGAGCGTGCGCGCCACGGGATCGATCACCGCGAACATCGCCGTCACGTAGGCGAGCTCGAACCGGCCGCACAGAGCGCGATTCATCCGCGTGAGAACGACTCCGGGATCGTGGACCTCATTTTCCTGCACCGCCAGAGCAATCTTCACCATCGAGGCGATCAGTGCGGCCGGCACGCCGTGTCCTGAGACGTCGGCGACGAGCACACCCAATTGACCGGACGGAGTGACGACGAAGTCGAAGATGTCGCCTGCAACTTCCGCCATCGCGTCGTAGTGCGTCGCGATCGACAGTCCGGGGACGGAGGGGGGACGATCCGGGAGGATGGACTGTTGAATCTGCCGCGCCGTCGCCAGCTCCTGCCCGACCACCGCGATTCGGCGTTCCGAATGAAACACGTGCTTGAGGACGACGTACCCGAGGCAGAGGACGAGGACGAGCATCGCGAACGGTTCGGCATCGATCCATCCGAACATTCCGCCGCGAATCGTCTCCAAGGCGGCTACCGCGCCGAACACGAACGCTCCGGCCAGGACGATCCAGCCGTCTCGCGTCCAGCGGCGGCGTCGCGTATCGAGGCCCACCGAGACGAGCGCGACCAAGAGGTTCGCGATGACGACGACGCGGTTGGCCCCCATCGCGGCGCCGGTTCGTCCGACAACGATATCCCATGCGATGCAACCCGCTGCGGCCACCGCGTCGGCGATCCACAACGCGTCCACCGCGCGGCGCCATCCGGTGTCGAGCACGGACGCTGTGAGGAGGGCGGCGGGAACGAGAATCACGTACGTGATCACGTCACGTTCGATCTGCCAGGTGGACATGGCGAACGGCAGCACCTCGTGCACGGCGTGGCTGCGACCGATGAGCCTGGCGCCGTACAACGCCGTGAACACGCCGAACCACAGCAGCGTGCGGTCGCGGCGCGCGGTCCGGAAGGCGCTCGCCGCGGTAGCGGCGAGACCGAGCGTCAGGAACAGCGTCCCCAGCATCGCGCCGAGCAGATCGGCCGCGGAGATCATGAAGAGACACTGTAAGACGTTCAGTGGGACAGGTGCTATCGCTCAATCGCGTCGCACCGCCCAGGCGTATCCTACTGATCCGATCGCCCCCGAAAACGTGCGTCGGTCGGTACGCATCTACCCCTGGAAACATCCCGAGGAGGACGGACATGAGCGACTGGATACACGCCCTTCCCTTATGGCTGATGGCAATCGTGATCTTCGGCGGCGTGTATCTCGTCACTGCCGCGATCTATTGCGTGGTGTTGTCTCTCGCCGTAGGCGACCGCGCACGCGCCTTCAAAGGCGTCTCACCCGGGCTGCTACCGCCGCTGGGCATCACCTTCGGCCTGCTCGTTGCATTTCTTGCAGCGCAGGCCTGGGGTGACGTCGATCGAGCGCACACTGCCGTCAATCACGAGGCCAGCGCGCTGCGCGCCGTCGTCATTCTGTCCGAAAGCTTCTCGCGAGAGACCGGAGCCCGCCTGCGCGCGCTCGTCCGCCAGCACATTCAAGTAGCGGAGACGGAGGAGTGGCCCGCCATGGCGCACCGCCGCGCGACCCTCACCATGATCCCGACCGCGCTGGCGCAGGCGCTGCAGACAACCCTGGCTGCGGCCGCTCAGGGTGAAGGGCAAGTGGCCGTGCAACGGGGGATCGTCGCGGCACTCGAGAACGCGCTGGACGCACGGCGCCAGCGGATCGTCCTGAGCCAATCGGAAGTGAACTCGGTCAAGTGGATGAGCCTGATGATCCAGGCGATCTGCACTCTCGCGGCCATCGCCATGGTGCACAGCGACAACCGGACGACTGCCGCTCTGGCGATGGGACTGTTCTCGACCGCCGTGGCCGTGTGTGTCCTGCTCATCGCCGCGCACGATCGCCCTTTCACTGGTCAGAACGCGGTACAGCCGACGACGCTCTTGCAGGTTCAGCCGGACGCGAAGGGTGCCGCCGAGTAGCACCGCCGCCCGTCGAGTTTGCGGAGCGGTTGCATGCCACCTCGCCACGCCTCGTCAGAGGACGGGGTCATCTGCACCGCCAGACGTCCCTCTCCGCCTGGGGCGTGCTCACCGTGCTCCCTGCGCCCGCTGCCGTTCCGCATCCTCCAGCCACTGAGCCATCTTCTGGTCCTTCTTGCCGTAGAGCGCCCAACCCTGTGCCGTACTGTTCCAGCGGTAGTCCTTGATGGTCATGTCGATGCCACGGTCGATGAGGAATCGCATCGAGTCGTAGTTGTCCTCAAAGACCAGATGGTGCAGGATGCTCGCCGGCTCATGGGAGTTCCAATTGGTGTTGATATCTGCGCCGTGTTCGAGGAGGAAGTCCGCGACGTCGAAGTGACGGTTGATAACCGAAAAGGCGAGCGCCACGTCGAGCACATGCTGTGCCGTGCGCGGGTTCCACTGGAGGTGGTCCCGCGCGCGTGCGTCGTTGTAGGGATAGTGGTTGTCGAGATCGCCCAGCGCAGGCGCGCCGGATTCGTCGAACCACTGCTTCACCCGTGACAGCCTGCCCATGCCTGCCGTATGCGGGAGATCGTCCGGCAGTGGCCAGATGCGGGTGAGTAATGGAATGAGGTGTGTGTTCGCGTACGTGAACGCGAACTCGATGGCTTGGGATGGAGGCGGCGGCTGGCGACGCAATAGTGCGGGATCGAGGTCGAGAAGGGCGACGATGAATTCTTCGCGATCGTTCAGCGCTGCCCCAGCGATGAGCCCGACCTGAAAGCCCACGCAGGCTTCACCAAGCAGCCACGGCTCACGCTGCAACCCGCGGACGAACGCAGTGAGGTCGCCATCGTGGAGCGCGCGCATGACCTGCCCCATGAGAAACGCTCGCCACAGTCCGGCCGCGCTGACGTTTGCGATGTCCACCGATCCCTTTTCGATGAGGTATCTGATGAAGGCGACGCGGCCGACGCTACCATCGACGTGCTTGCCGAGTTCGGCATCGAGGGCGATGACTCGCTCGAGCAGGAGCGACGCAACCGCCTCGTGCTCGAAGCTGCAAGCACGGATGAACGCTTCAGTGACGGTCGTCAGATCGTGAGCGTTCTCATGAAGCGCGGCGCGAACAGCGTCGAGATCGCCGAGCGCCGAAAGGAATTTGAGCCTGCGCGGAAGCAGGCCCTTACGCTGAAACAGCTGCAGCAGCCCTCTCGCGCGGGACCTGAGGAGGCCCTCGCACACCGATGGCGCCACGACCGCGCCGGCGTCGATTAGCAGCTCTGCGGATGCCGCGCGGGTGAACCACCGTTCTCTCTCAGGGTCGCCCGCGTCGCCATAGGCGCCGGTGGCGAATCCCAGCAGGCCGCCGTCATCGTCGTCGCCGTGCCAGGAAAGTAACGGCGGGTATTCAGCCAACAGTTGCTTCAGGCGTTCGACGTCGTTGTCGTGAATGACGCGTCGAGCCTGCGCTGCCGCCCACTCCAGACCCTGGCCGAGGCGTTTGTTCACCTCAGCGGTGAGGTCTTGCCACCCGGCGTACCCGTACTCACGCGCGATCACGAGTTGTGCGTTGCGCTGCGTCAAGGGCAGGTCAACAC
>Ga0114129_10000722_pt1 | contig 41913 bp, 50 predicted proteins | sample RhiMetdeltSRZDD1_FD_80071 | JGI IMG/M metagenome (GOLD analysis project Ga0114129, IMG submission 80071) | Populus rhizosphere microbial communities from Tennessee, USA - Rhizosphere MetaG P. deltoides SRZDD1 (version 2) (version 2) | ecosystem: Host-associated > Plants > Roots > Rhizosphere >...
CTGGAGACTGGGTCTGCGAACAACCGGCGATGAGCCCGAAAACGACCAAGGCAACGGCGACGGTTTTCATTGGCTGTTCCTCCACCCAACCGCCGCGAGCAACTTCCGCGCCCTCGAAACCTGTGATCTCAGCGGTCGCAATCGTGCGGTGCGGCCCGGTGCCGCAGTCGCAAACGTGCGAGGCGCGCCTCGGTCACGCGCTCGCGCCGATGCGCACGAGCGATTCGGCGAGCGTGACCGCGCAGGCCACGGGCTCGACCACGGTCAGCGCGATGCTCGCGCGCAGCGCGGCCGCATACAGCGAAAGGCGGGAACCTCCCAGAATGACGACATCAGCACCCGCCGACATCGCGGCATCCGCGAGCTTCGGCACGAGCTCGTCTGCCGGCGGCTCGCCGGCCGCGATCCCAGGTAGCTCGATCGCACACACGCCGCGGCAGCGCGCCGCGAATCCCAGCTTCTGCACGAGATCCTGCGTGTAGCCGATCATCCGCGACGATGTGGTGACGATGGCAAAGTCGTCGCGCAGCGCGACCGCATACGCGAAGGCTGCTTCCGGCAGCCCGACAACCGGCACGTCGAGCGCTTCCTTCACCCCGCGCGTGCCGTAGTCGCCGAAGCCGCCGAGCACGACGGCGTCCGGCGCGGGCCTCAGTGTCGCCAGCCCGGGGACGAGCGAGCGCGCGGCGGCCGCGTCCGTCTGATAGCTGTCGATCACGGCGGGGCCACCGCGATTGGTCCACTCGGCGACGTCGGTGTCGGGCAACGCCACGGCGCGGGCGAGCTGCGCGCAGGCGCGCGTCACGCGTTCGGTCGCGTTGGGATTGGCGAGCAGCAGCTTCATCGGCGCGCGCCGAAGCGTGCGATCCAGTGACGCGCGATCGCATCCCGCCTCGCGAACCAGACCGCACCTCGGTCGCGCATGTGCTCGAGCACGCGCTCGAGCCCGGCGATGCGGCCCGGGCGGCCGATCATCCGTAGATGCAGGCCGACCGACAGCATCTTCGGGGACGAGGCGCCCTCGCGCCACAGCGCATCGAACGCGTCGTTCACGTATTCCGTGAAGTCGCGCGCCGTGACGAAGCGCTGGCGGCCCTGGTGAAAGTGCATGTCGTTGGTGTCGAAGCTGTACGGGACCACGACGTGGCGGCGGCCGTCGACATCCACGAAGAACGGCAGATCGTCGTTGTAGGCGTCCGAGTCGTAGAGGAAGCCGTCCTCGACGAGCAGCGCGCGTGTGCGCGACGACGGCGCCGAACGCGTGTGCCAGCCGAGCGGTCGCGTCCCCGCGGCGGCGGTGATGGCCCTGACGGTACGCGCGATCACCGCGCGCTCTTCGCCCTCGGTCATGTTCGCGTGGCGCTCCCAGCGATAGCCGTGCGCGGCGATCTCATGCCCGCGCCGCGCAGCGTCCACCGCCAACCACGGCGAGACCTCCAGCGCGCGGCCACAGGCGCTCAACGTCGCACTGACACCGAAGCGCTGGAGTACATCCATGATTCGCCAGTAGCCGGCGCGTGTGCCGTATTCGAAATGCGTCTCCATGCAGGCGTCCGGCACCCCGACGACTTCGTCGGCGACTTCGTAGACGCTTTCGTTGCGGTCGTCGCCCGCGCTGATCGACAGCTCGGCACCTTCCTCCACATTGACGACGAACGAGACCGTGACGCGTGCCGAGCCCGGCCACTGCGGATCGGGGAACTGACCGCCGTAGCCGCGGAAATCGCGCGCGCTCAGGCGCCGCTCCGCGCGAGGAGCGGCGACCAGCCGCTGTCGGCCCAGAGGCGCGTGGCGACGGCCTGGGCGGCGGCGACGACCTCGTCCGGGTCGAAGCGCGTGGGGCGCCCATCACGCATCAACACGCTCCCGTCGACGATGACGTCGCGCACGTTCGCTCCGACGCCCGCGTGGACCAGCAGACTGACGCCGTCCACGATCGGGCGGAGATTTGGCGCATCCGCATCGAGCAGGATCACGTCGGCCTTCATGCCGACCGCGAGGGCGCCGACCTCATCTCCGAGCCCGAGCGCTGCGGCGCCGTTGGCGGTGGCCCAGCGCAGCGCGGCGCGCGCGCCGAGGCTGCGCCCGCCGCCCTGCACGCGGTTGATCGCCAGCGCCGCGCGCATCGCCTCGAACAGGTCGTGAGACTTCGTGTCGGTGGCCAGCGTGATCAGCGCCCCCGCCTCGTGCAGTCTCTTGATCGGCGCCATCATGCCCGACGACGCGTTTCCGATCGGCACGTGCGCCACGCTCAGCCGCGCCGCGCCGACGCGGGCGATCTCGTCGGCCTCGAGGTAGATGCAGTGTCCCGCGACCACATGCGGGCCGAGCAGCCCGACCTCGTCCAGCACCTCGCTCGGCCGCCGCCCGTCCCGGCGCAGGACCTGCGCGACCTCGTCGGTGCTCTGCGCGAGGTGCGTGTGGACCGGCGGACCCGAGGGATCCGCGGCGTCGGCCACCTCACGCAGGAGATCGCGCGAGCACGTATCCGGCGCGTGCGGCGCCAGGAAGGCGCGCAGGCGGCCACCGTCGTGGCCATGCCAACGCGCGACGATATCCAGGTTCTCACGCAGCGTCGCGTCGGCGATCTTGGGGTCGTATCGATACTCGCCTTTGATGAGGGCGGCGAGGTCGACGTCGTGGATGCGCCCCCCGACGAAGGCGCGCAGACCGCTCTCGGCCATCGCGCGCGCGCAGCTGTCACCGTGTCGGTAGTAATCCACAACGGTCGTCGATCCGGTGCGAAGCAAATCCCACGCGCCGAGCCGAGCGAGCAGGTACGCCTCTTCGGCGCCGATGCGATGCCCCTGCGGCACGCCGGGCGTATACATCGGCGCGAAGTTCATGTCTTCGACCATGCCCCGCGTGATGACGAGCGGCGTGTGGTTGTGCGTGTTCACCAGCCCCGGCATGACGATGCGCCGGCGTGCGTCGACGCGCTCACGCGGCGAAAACCGGGCTCGGGCCATCGCGCCGGGTTCGACGGCGATGATCCGAGCGCCCGTGATCGCCACGGCGCCGTCGACGAGGATGCGATCCTCGGCGTCGAGCGTGAGGACGAGGCCGCCGTCGACGAGGAGGTCGCATGGCTGCGGCTGGGCGGGCATCTAGAACTCGGCCAGCCGTCGGAGTCCGACCAGCCGGTCGGCGACGAGCAGCACGACGATCGTGAGAACGATCAGGCCGGACGAGATGGCCGCAATCGTCGGATCCGGATTCTCTTCGAGGTACTGAAGCATCAGGGTAGGCAGCGTTTTGTTCCGCGCGTCTACGAGAAAGATCGAGATCGGATAGTTGTCCAGCGAGGCCAGGAACGCGAAGAGACCGGACGTCAGGAACGCGGGCGCCAGCACGGGGACCATCACCTCGACCAGCGCGCGCGGCGGCGAGTGGCCGAGCGTGCGCGCCGCCTCGATCAGCGTGAAGTCGAACAGCGTGAGGCTGGCCAGCACCGTACGTGTCACGTACGGCAGCGTGATGACGACGTGGCCGATGAGCAGGCTGGTCCACGCATCGCGTAGACCGAGCTCGCGCAGCATCGAGAGTAGCGCCACACCGACGACCAGCCCCGGCATCATGAGCGGCGACACCATGAACGTCGTCAGCGTCGTCTTGCCGGGGAACGAGGCGCGCGTCAGGGCGATGGCGCACAGCGTACCGAGCACGAGCGAGATGGCGGTGGACAGCAGGGCGAGCGCGACCGACAGGCGCACCGCCGGCCAGAGATCCCGCAGCCGCAGCGTCCGCTCGTACCAGCGGACGGACAGGGCAGGCGGCGGCAGGTTGAAGACGGACGATGCGCTGACGGAGACGATCAGCGTCACGACGAGCGGCGTCAACAATGTCAGCACGACGAGCGCCGTGATCATCCACATGGCGACGAGCGCGGCGCGCTCCAGCGGCATCATCGTTCGGGCTGCCAGCGGCGCGCGAGCAGCGCGCTCAAGACCACGACGCCCACGGCGATGGTGAGCAGCACGACGGACACCGTGGAGCCCAACGACCGGTCGCGCATGAACAGGAACGAGCGCGCGACGAGGATCGACAGCGTCTTGAAGCGGTCACCCATGAGCAGCGTCGGGATGACGTACATGGAGATCGACATGGAGAACACGAAGGCGACGCCAGCGATCACCCCCGGCATCGTCAACGGCAGCGTCACACGCACGAAGCGCCGCAGCGGACCCGCGCCCAGCGTGGCCGCCGCCTCCGTCAGGCGAGGATCGATCAGCTTCACGACGGCGAAGATCGGCAGCACCATGAACGGCAGGAAGATATTGGCGGCGCCGAACACGAGGCCGCTTTCGGTGAACAGCAGACGCAGCGGCGTATCGACGACGCCGGTCCCGACGAGCATGCGGTTCACGAGGCCGTCGGTGCGCAGCAGGATCGTCCACGCGAATGCTTTGACGACGACCCCGACTGAGAGCGGCAGAATCAGCGCGGCGAGCAGCATGCCTTGCAGCGCTCCTCCCGCACGCGCGAGAGCGAACGCCGCCGGATAGCCGGCCAGCAGACACACGACGGTGGTCAGGGCGGCAACCCGGATAGTGTTCTGGATGACCATCCAGCTGAACGGGTCGGCGAGAAACTGCGCATAGCCCGCGAGGCTCAAACGGCCGTCGCGCGTGACGCTGGTGAGGAGAAGCAGGACAAGCGGCACCGCGAACGCGACGACGAGGTACGCGGCGCCGGGCAGCGCGAGCCACGCGATGCGCTCGACGCGGGGCTGTCGCGGGGAGACCGCCGTGACGGCGACGGGCGCGACGCTCACGGCGCGGAGTACACGAGCGTCGCGTCGACCGACCAGCGCACGGTGACGAGATCACCCGGGGCCGTGTGTTCGGCGCCGTCGGGCGGCACCTCAGCGACGATCTGGTCGGCGCCCGGGGCGTCGAAGTGCACGAGCAGCTTGGAGCCGAGGAACACGCGGTCGCGCACTTTCAACGACACGGCATTTTCGCCGCCGGCGCCGATGCGCATGTTTTCCGGGCGCACGGCGACAAGCACGGCGGCGCCGGTGCCCGCTCGCCCCCGCGCCCGCACGCGGCCGGCGGCGGTATCGACGACCAGTACGTCGCCGTCGGCGGCGACCACGGTGCCGGAGAGCCGTGTCGACATGCCGACGAAGTCGAGGACGAACGGCGTGGCCGGGTGCGCGTAGATGGCCGCGGGCGTGTCGAACTGCTCGATCCGCCCATGATTCATGACCGCGATGCGATCGGACATGACGAGCGCTTCGTCCTGATCGTGCGTCACGAAGATTGCCGTGATGCCGAGGTCGCGCAGCAGGTGCCCGAGCTCCATGCGCATCGTCTCCCGCAGCTTACGGTCCAGGGCGGACAGCGGCTCGTCCAGCAGGAGCAGCTTCGGCTTCACCGCCAGCGCGCGCGCGACGGCGATGCGTTGCTGCTGGCCGCCGGACAGCGCGAAGATCGAGCGCGGCCCGTAGTCCGCCAGCCGCACGAGCGCCAGCACACGCGCGACCGTGCCCGCGATCTCGCTCGCGCGCGTCCCGTGCGCCTGCAGCCCGAAGGCGACGTTCTCCGCGACGGTGAGGTGAGGGAACAGCGCGTAGCTCTGGAAGACGACGCCGACGTTGCGCTTGTGGGCCGGCACACGGGTGATATCGGCGCCGTCGAGCGTGACGCGCCCGTGATCGGCCGTGAGCAGCCCGGCCACGATCCGCAGCAGCGTCGTCTTGCCACAGCCCGACGGGCCGAGGAGCGAGACGAACTCCCCGGCCCGTACTTCGAGATCCAGATCCCGGATGACGGGCGTGTCGCGAAAGCTCTTCGCGACGCCGCGGACATCGAGATAACTCAGACGCCCATCTCCTTGTCCCAGCGCTCCACCCAGCCCTTGCGCTCCTTCGCGACGTGTGCCCAGTCCGGTACGAAGACGTCCTTCGGCATGCCGGCCGGTACGGGCACCGCGGTGTTCGTCGGCAGGGCGGCCGCGACTTCCGTGAGGATCTTCTGGTACTCCACGCCGAGCATCTCGTTGATGAACGCCAGCGCCAGCTCGGGCTGCGGTCCGTTCTTGACCTTCGCGATGCCGGACGGCATGGCCATGACGCCTTCCTTCGGTGAGACCATCTCGACGGCCGCGCCCTGCCGCTTCCGCTCGGAGGCATACGACGACAGCGCGCCCGCGATCATCGACGCCTCTCCCTGCTCGAGCAGGTTGAACGCCTGCGGCATCTGCGTGTAGACGGTCAGGAGGCTCGGCTTGAGCGCGCGGAGCTTTCGAAACGCCGCGTCCGTGTCGTACTGCGCGTCCTTCAGCGGCTTGCCGGTCTCGAGATGCGCCGCGAGATAGAACACTGACAGCCCCTCGGTGTTTTGCAGCGACGGCACGATGATCTTGCTCTTGTACTTCGCGTCCCACACCTCGGCCCACGACGCGGGCGCGGGCTTCACCTTCGCGGGCGCGATGGCGATGCCGGCGTAGGGCTGCTGATAGTTCGTCCACATGCCGTCCATATGGATCGCCGCCGGCTTGATCTTTGCCATGTTCGGCACCTTCGCCGGCGTGATCTTCTCGATCACGTCTTCCTTGACGGCGAGCAAAAGCACCGGGTCGTCCATCATCACCACGGACAGGTACGGCTTGGCCTTGTTCGAAACCATCTTCTCGAGGTTCACGAGCGACTTCGTGCCCTCGAACACGATTGTGCAGCCGTACTTTTTTTCGAACATGGGAATGACGGTGGGGTCCATGAACGCCTTGTGGCTCGCCGCGCCGCCGATGACGATGTCCTTCGTCTGGCTCCGCACGACCGCTGGAAAGCCGAGCGTGGACGCGGCGACGGTGCCGGCGCTCGCTGCAAGAAAGTGTCGTCGCGTCAGCCTCAGATCGCTCATCTCATCCTCCGTGTGAACGCTGTATCGTATACGACCGATGACCTACCCGCGTGATCTCGTCGGCTACGGCGCCACGCCGCCCGACCCCAAGTGGCCCGGCAATGCTCGCCTGGCGCTCCAGATCGTCATGAACTACGAAGAGGGAGGCGAGCGCTCCATTCTGCACGGCGACGCCGAGGCCGAGACGTTCCTGCACGAAGTCGTCGGCGGCACGCCGGTGCGCGGCGCGCGCAATCTGCAAGTCGAGTCGGTCTACGAGTACGGCACGCGCGCGGGGTTCTGGCGTCTGCTGCGCCTGTTCGCCGAGCGAGACATCAAGATCAGCGTGTTCGCCGTCGCCATGGCGCTGGAGCGGTATCGCGAGGCCGCGCGCGCGATCGTGGAAGCCGGCCACGAGGTGGTCAGCCACGGCTGGCGCTGGATCGACTACCAGGACATCGCCGAGGACGTCGAGCGGGAGCATCTGCAGCGCGCGGTGGCCAGCCTGACGAAGGTAACCGGCTCGCGACCGCTCGGCTGGTATACGGGGCGCCTCAGTCCCAACACGCGACGGCTCGTGGTCGAGGCTGGGGGCTTTCTCTACGACTCCGACGCCTACAACGACGACCTGCCGTACTGGGAGGATGTCGGCGGCCGCCCGCATCTCGTGATCCCGTACACCCTCGACAACAACGACATGAAGTTCGGCGGCATGCAGGGGTTCAACACCGGCGCCGATTTCTTCGCGTACTTGAAAGACGCGTTCGACGTGCTCTATGCCGAAGGCGCCACGCATCCCAAGATGATGTCGGTCGGCCTGCACATGCGGCTGGCCGGGCGGCCAGGTCGCGCCGCCGCGCTGGAGCGCTTCCTCGACTACGTCGCCAAGCACGACCGGGTCTGGATCTGCCGGCGCGTCGACATCGCGCGCCACTGGATCGCCACGCATCCGCCGCGTGGCCGCTAGACCTTCACGTCGCGATTGAAGCGATCGATGTACTCGCCCCGGCGCGGGTTGAGCTTCGCCCAGTCGACGCCGTGGTACGTCTCGAGCTGCGCGGCGTCTTTCGCGTACTGCTGCAGCCCCTGGCTGTACGGCACCTTCGAGTTCGTCGGCGCCAGCAGGTAGGGCTTGTCGCCCATCTTTTGCTGCACGTCGGGACTGAGCGCGGCGTTGATGTACGCAGCGGCGAGGTCCGTGTTCTTCGTGTTCTTCACGATGTGCATCGTGCTGCGGATGACGAGCCAGCCGGTGTTCGGTCGGGCCATCGCGATCGGCACGCCCTTGGCCTGCATGTCGCCGGCGTTGTTGTTGTAGAACGGCGCCACGTCGATCTGTCCCTGCTGGAAGAGCGTAGCGAGCGCGCCGGGGCTGGCCGCAACGGCGGCGACGTTCGGCAGCAGCTTCTTCAGATACGCGAAGGCGGGATCCATGTTCTCTTCACTGCCGCCGTTGATTCGCGCGATGTCGACCATCCAGGCGGAGATCAGCGTGGAGCCCATGCTCGAGAGGCCGACCCGGCCCTTGTACTCCGGGGAGAGCAGATCCGTCCAGGATTTCGGCGGCGTCTTGATCTTTTCGGTGTTGTAGCCGATGCCGATGATCTGGGCCGAGCAGAACGCGCCGAACCCGCGGGAATCGACGAACTTCTTCGGCAGGTCCTTCATATTCGGAAGCTTGTCGACCGGCAGCGGCGCGAAGATGTCGTGCTGAAGCGCCGCGATGAACGGGCCCTCGTCGAGAATGATCGCGTCGTATGGGGGATTCGCCTTCGCGGCCACGATCTTCGACACCGTGTCGACCGCGAGCGACGCAACGAGGTTGACCTGGGCATTGTTCGTCGCGCGGCGAAAGGCGGGGACGAGGATTCCGCGGTGGGCTTCTTCCCACGCGCCCGGATAGGTGGTGGCGGACAGGGCGCCGTCGCCGAACGAGATGCCTACACCTGAGGCATATGCGGCGGCCCCGAGCGCGCCGATGCCCTTGATCACGTCACGTCGAGAGATGTCGTTGCCCATTCAGTGGCCCCCTTGTCGGCGTCACGCGGATGCGTCGAGGCCCGGCGGCATTGACGAGCGCCGGCCGATTTTCTTACAAAGGGAGCCCAGTGACAACCCACGGCGTCGCGCTCGAGCTCGACAGCATCCGGCACCACTTCGGGCACACCGTGGCGGTCGACGGCGTGAGCCTTCGCATCGAGCCCGGCGAGATCGTCGCGCTCCTCGGACCGAGCGGCTGCGGCAAGACGACGCTCCTGCGCATCGTGTCGGGACTCCTGCGCCAGACCGGCGGCCACATCGCGGTCGACGGCGGCATCGTCGACGACCTGCCGCCGAACGAGCGCGGTGCCGGCATCGTCTTCCAGAACTACGCGCTGTTTCCGCACATGACCGTCGAAGCCAACGTCGGCTACGGACTGCGCGCCCGCGGGACCCCGCGCGCCGAGATCACCAAGACCGTGGAGCGCATGCTGGCGCTCGTTCGCATGGAAGGTTTCGCGCGGCGCGTGCCGCGCCAGCTGTCGGGCGGGCAGCAACAGCGTGTGGCGCTGGCACGGACGCTCGCGGTGAGCCCGCGCGTTCTGCTCCTCGACGAGCCGTTCGGCGCGCTCGACAAGAACCTGCGCCTGGACATGCAGATCGAGGTGAAGCGCCTGCAGCGCGAGCTCGACATCACGACGATCATGGTGACGCACGACCAGGAAGAGGCGCTGAGCCTGGCCGATCGGGTGGCCGTGATGAATCACGGACGTGTCGAGCAATTCGCGCGGCCCGACGAGATCTACGACCGGCCCGCCACGCTGTTCGTGGCTACGTTCGTCGGCACGACGAGCGTGCTGCGTGGAAAGCTGCTGGACGATGGCACGCTGGACGGCACGGCGGGCCGGCTGCCGCTGCGCTCGGTGACGGGACGTCCGACGGGCCCGGTCGTCGTTGCAGTGCGGCCGGAGCACTTTCGCTTCGTCGAGGATTCGGAGCCGGGACTCGACGGAACGATCGAGCTCGTGCTGCCGCTCGGCCCGCTCGTCGTCTACGACGTCATCTTGACCGACGGCGCCACGCTCAAAGTCAGCAGCGCGCGTGGCGCTGCCGGTCGGGCGCCGGGTGATCGCGTGCGCGTGGCGGTGACGTCCGGCACCGTCGTCCCGGTGTTTGCGCCATGAAGCGACGCGCCGGCGACTGGCCGCTCGTGCTGCCGCTGGCCCTGTTCTTCGCGGTCTTCGTGTTCGCGCCGCTCGGGCTGCTCGGCGTCGTCAGCCTCTACAGCGACACGACGCTGACCACGTTCGGCGTCGTGCAGTACGTCAAGTTCCTCACGGATGGCTTCAACCTGGGCGTGCTCGGACAGACGCTGTGGCTTGGCCTGCTCGCGACGGTCCTGGCCCTCGCCATCGGCTATCCGCTGGCCTACATCTACATGGTCGCGCCGGCGGCGATCCAGCGCGTGCTCATGCTCGTGATCGTGCTGCCGCTTCTCACCAGCGCGGTGGTGCGTACGTTCGCCTGGGTGGTGATTCTGGGCCGCCAGGGCATCGTCAACGGCCTGCTCGCGGCGATCGGGCTCATCGACGCGCCGGTACGCCTGCTCTACACGCCGTGGGCGGTGGTCGTCGCGCTCGCGCAGATCCAGCTACCCCTGATGGTGCTGCCCGTCATCACGGCGCTCGGCAACATCGATCCGAATCTCCGGCACGCGTCGCACGCTCTCGGCGCCGGGCGCTGGCGTACCTTCTTCGCGATCACGCTGCCGCTGTCGGCGCCGGGCCTGCTCGCCGGCTGTCTGCTCGTGTACGCGGGGTCGGTGAGCGCGTTCGTGACTCAGACGCTCGTCGGCGGGGGCCAGCTGATGCTGATGCCGCAATACATGTTCCAGCAGGCGATCCAGGCCAACAACTATCCGTTTGCCGCTGCGGTCGGGATCATCCTTCTCGCCGCCGTGCTCGCGATCGTGATCGTCGTGAACATGGTCACGCGGAAGGCGCAGGGGATGGTATATGGCTGACGCGCCGCGGACACGCGAGAGCCGGGGCTCGCGCGTCGAGCGCTGGTCGTTCGCCGCTGCGTTTGGCGCCGCGGGCGCCGTCGCGATCGTATTGCTCGTGGCGCCGACGCTGATCGTGCTCATCACGTCCTTCACCAACGCGTACTCGCTCAAGTTCCCGCCGCCTGGCTATTCGCCGCGCTGGTACGCGGCGCTCTGGAACGATTCGCCGGAAATCCTCGCCGCGGCCTCGCTCAGCGTGCAGGTCGCCGCGATCGCTACCGCGGTGGCGACGCTGCTCGCTGTCGCCGGCGCCGTCGCGCTGGCGCGGCGGCGCGAGGCGTGGGCGCGCGTGCTGGACGCGGTGTTCATGTCGCCGCTGATGCTACCGACGCTGGCGCTCGGCCTTGCGCTGCTGGTGCTCTTCAACGTTCTGGGCCGCGGCCTGTCGATGACCACGCTCGTGATCGGTCACGTCGCGGTCTGCACGCCGTACATCCTCCGGACGACGACAGCGAGCCTGCTGCAGCTCGATCCCGCTTTACTCGACAGTGCGCGGAGTCTCGGTGCGCGGCCGTGGTTCGCGTTCCGGACGGTTACGCTGCCGCTGATCGCCCCAGGCATCGGCGCCGGCGCGTTCATCGCGTTCATGGCCTCGTTCGACAACGTCGCGATCTCGCTGTTTCTGTCGGATGCGCGGAGCGAGGTGCTGCCGATCCGCATGTGGCACATCATCGAGGCGAACCTCGACGTCCGAGCGGCCGCTGCGTCCGGCGTGTTGATCGCGACCGCCGCGGTGCTGATGCTCGTGCTGGAGCGTCTGACCGGCGTATCGCGCCATCTGCGCTAGCCCCGGCGGACGGCGTCCTTTCCCCAGCGGCGGCGTAGCGCCGTGCATTCGGCCTCGCGGACGCCCGTCGTCAGCTCCAGGTCGTAGCCGGTCAACGCGCCGAAGGTCTCGACGGAGTACGTCCCGAGATCCGTGCGGTGCAGGGTGGCGTGGCGCGTGCCGAGCACCAGCCTCGCGATGCCGGCCAGCTTCATGGCGCCAGCGCACATCGGGCAAGGCTCCATGGTCGAGTAGACGGTGGCGCCGGCCAGCGCCTCGACGCCTCGCTCGCGCATGACCCGGCGCATGGCCTCGAACTCCGCGTGCCACGTCACGTCACGCTCGGTGTTCTGCCGGTTCTGGCCGGTAGCGAGGATCGCGCCGTCACGGACGAGCACCGAGCCCACCGGCCAGTCGCCGCGCGCGAGCGCCTCGTGGGCCTCCCGCAGCGCCAGATCCATATAATCGTCGTCGGTCACGGCGGCGATTGTCGCACGGGCCACGAGGAGGACAGGATGAGCCGGACAGTGTTGCGGGGCGCGTGTGCGTTGCGGGGAGCCGGCCTGACGTTCGAGCGCCGTCAGCTCGATGTCGTGATCGAGGGCGAGCGGATCACCGCGATCGAGGCCGCCAACACGGTCCGTGAGGCGGATCACGTCGTCGATCTGTCGCGGCGTCTGCTCGTGCCCGGCCTCATCAACGGGCACTTGCACTCGCACGAGCACTTCCATCGAGGCCGGACCGAAAATCTGCCGCTGGAGCTCTGGCAGCACGAGGTGCGCCCGCCGGTCTCCGTCCCGTTCACGCCGCGCCACGTCTACCTGCGCGCGGCGCTCGGTGCCATCGAAACGCTGCGCACGGGCGCCACCTGTCTCGTCGACGACATGGCGGTCGGGGGCGCCATCGATCGCGGACACATCGACGCGGTTCTCCAGGCGTATGAAGACGTCGGCGTGCGTGCGCTGCTCGGCTTCGCGATGATGGATCGTCCGATCGTCGAGAACTTCCCGTTCGTCGACACGCTGCCCGCCGAGCTCGTCGCGCGCATGCGCGCGCTGCCGCGTCCGACGGCGGCCGAGTACGTCGCGCTCGTGCGCGACCTCGCGCGGTCGCGGCATCCGCGCGCGCGGCGGGTGGGGGTGCTCGTGTCCGCGTCGGCGCCGCAGCGCTGCACGCCCGAATTTCTCCTCGAGTGCCGCCGCCTGGCCGACGAGCTCGACGTGCCGCTGATCACCCATGTGCACGAAACACGGATGCAGGTGGTGACGGGACAGCAGTTCTATGGCGTGCCGATCGTCGAGCATCTCGCACGCATCGGCTTCCTCGGTCCGCGCACGAGTCTCATCCACGCGGTGTGGCTCAATCCGCGCGAGATCCGGGCGCTGGCCGACTCCGGCGCGACCGCCCAGCACAATCCGTGGTCGAATCTCACGCTCGGCTCGGGCGTCCAGCCAACGCGCGCGCTGCTCGACGCGGGCGTCAACGTGAGCCTGGGCTCGGACGGCGCGTGCTCGACGGTGTCATTGAACATGCTGCAGGTCGCGGGCGCCGCCGCCGCGCTGTCGAAGGTCCGCGACGCGGACTATGCCACGTGGGTCTCGGCGCACGAGGTGCTCGCCGCCGGGACGCAGGGGGGCGCTCGGGCGCTCGGCTTCGGCCGAGGGCTCGGCGTCATCGAGCCCGGCGCGCTCGCGGATCTCGTGGCGTACCGGCTCGACTCCGTGCCGTTCACGCCGCTGCACGACCCGGTGCGTCAGCTGATCTACGCCGAGCGCGGCGCCGACATCGATTTCGTGATGGTGAACGGTGAGGTGGCGGTACGCGACGGGCGCTTCACGCGCGTCGACGAGCCGCAGCTGCTCGGGGAGATCCACGCCGAGATCGACAAGCTCGCTGAGCAATTTGCTGCATCTGCAGCGTCGGTCGCTCCGGTGCGGGCGGCGATGGACGCGCTGTATCGACGAACGCTGCGGGCGGAGATTCCAGCGGACACGCATCCGGCACGATTGACGTAGTCGCACGCACGCTGCTAGCGTCCTCCGCATGTCGAGCAATCTGCAGCCGCCGCCCCGCATCCTGCTGGGACCAGGGCCCAGCATGGCCGACCCGCGGGTCCTGCGCGCGATGTCGACGCCGCTGCTGGGACAGTTCGACCCCGCGTTCACCGCGATCATGGACGAGGTCATGACGCTCTCGCGGACGCTGTTTCAGGGCGCGAGTGGGCGAACGTTCCCTGTCTCGGGCACCGGCCGCGCGGGGCTCGAGGCGGCGATGGTGTCGCTGGTCGAGGCTGGTGATCGCGTGGTGATCGGCGAGTGCGGTCGCTTCGGGCTGCTGCTGGAAGATCTCGCGCGACGCTGTGACGCCGACGTCTGTGTCGTCCGGGCGGAGTGGGGCCAGGCGCTCGACCCGGTCGCCATCGAGGCCGCGCTGCGTGAGGCGCCGACGAAGATGCTCGCCGTGGTGCACGGAGAGACATCAACCGGCGTTCTGCAGCCGATGGCTGAGCTCGGTCGGCTGGCGCGCGCGTACGATGCGCTGCTGCTGGCCGATGTGGTCGTGACGCTCGGCGGCGCCGAGGTCGCGCTCGACGCGTGGAACGTGGATGTGGCGGTCGGTGGCACGCAGAAGTGCCTGAGCTGTCCCTCGGGTCTCGCTCCCATCGCCTACAACGGGCGAGTCGAAGACGCGCTGCGTCGGCGACGGAGCCGTGTACGGAGCAACTATCTCGATCTGGGCCAGCTCGCGACCTACTGGAGTCCCGAGCGCGTCAATCACCACACCGCGCCGACGTCGATGGTCTACGGGCTACGCGCGGCGCTGCGCGCGGTCGCGGACGAGGGATTGTCGGAGCGCTTCGCTCGCCATCGGCTGCACGGCGACGCCATGCGCGCCGGTATCGGTGCGCTCGGGCTCACGCTCTTCGGGAAGGAGCCTCCCGAGCGCCGCCTGCCGATGCTCACGCCCGTGATCGTTCCCGACGGCGTCGATGATGCGCGCGTGCGTCGCATGCTGCTCGAAGACTTCGGCATCGAGATCGGCGCGGCATTCGGTCCGCTGCAGGGCAAGATCTGGCGAATCGGGACGATGGGCTACTCGGCGCGGCGGCAGAACGTGCTCGTGGCCCTGGGTGCGCTGGAGCAGGTGTTGCGCCGCGAAGGATGGCCCGTACACGGCGGCGCGGCTGTCGACGCCGCGCTCGATCACTACCGCGCTGCCGGCGCGGAGACGCGCGACCTCGCCTAGAGGCTCATCGACCCCGTTCGCGCATCGCAACCCGTCGCGTTCGACGTGCGAGATGGTGGAATCCGAGCGCGAATGCCGCCAGAGTCAGCATCGCGAGCGTCCCGGGCTCCGGCGCGACACTGATTTCGCCGAAAAGTCCGTCCGCTTGACCGTTGATCCCGGCCGTGAAGAACAACGCGTTGGCGTCGAAGCTCGAGGCGGGATCGCGGAATTGCAGTGACCATAGCCCGCTGTTGACGATCGGATGTCCCGCAGCATCGGACAGCGTGCCACGGAAGGCGCCGCTGGCCGGATCGAAGGCGTTGATCATGCCGTCCCCGAAGTTGCCGACGAGCAGATCGCCGCCGAATTGCCCGAACGTCGCGGGCGCCAACGTGATGCCCCACGGCGAATTCAAATGGGCATCGCCGATCTGCTGGAGCAGGTTGCCGTTCAGGTCGAACACGCCGATGAAGCCGCCGGGTATCGGCGAAAACTGTTTCGCGTACTCGACGTACAACTTGCCGTTCACGGTCTGGATGTTGTACGGCGTGAAGCCCGCGGGGAGGTTGGGAGCGATGAAAGAGCCAGACACCGTCGTTGGCTGGAACAAGTTGTTGAAGACGTCGATCCTTCCCACGCCGACGGTGTCAGCAGCGTACAGCGTGGTGCCGGCGACCGCGAGCCCCGTGTAGACAGCACCCGGCGTCGTCGCTTGTATGATCGCGCTCGTGCCGCCATTCCACGCGTCGATTGTTCCGGCTAACGTGGCGAAGACGAACGTTGCCGCACCGCCGCCGTTTGCGATGGTGAATCCCAAACCGCCGACGAATACCTGGCCGGTGGCGCCGGGACCCGGCGTCGGCGGCGTGGTGACGACCAGCGGTTGAGGTGCGCCGGCGGCGTTGTAGAGCGTCGCTACGCCCGTGACCTGATCGGACACCCAGAACGGCGTATTGGGCCCAAACGACATGCCCCAGGGATTCTTCAGATTGGGATCCGCATTCGCCGCGAGCCCAGGAATGTCGGAGGTCAGGTTCGGAGGAACAGTGCACGAGTGCTCATGCGGTACTCCTTGGTGTCGACGTCGCTGACAGTTTTCGGTGAGCCTGATCGGGTGCGGCGCTTATCGCATATGACATGCCACGTGCGGCGTTGCCGCTGAGAACAACATCTTAGGTGGCGCGCGCGAGCGATGGCGAACCGAACTGATAACTTCGCCGACAAAACGTTCGCGTCCTTGCTGTCTCGAGACGAGTTGTTGTGTCGCTCGCGTGTCCGTATCGTTGGCGGCATGGCAGACGCGATCGCCGATGAGCCACAGCTGACAGACCATGCTCGGCGGCGAATTCGCGCCATCATCGTCGCGGCGCTGATCGTGCTCGTCGCCGTGCCGGCCTTTCTTTATCTCGGCGACGCCGTCGTGCTGAGTCTGCGCATGGCGCGGGGTGGCGGGCAGCAGACGCTGACGGTCTATTTCGCGACGCGCCTCAAGAGCGGCAAGCTGGAGATTTTCACCGACCGGCCACAGACCGAAGTCTGTGCGCAGGCGCTCTTCCCGCACTTCGGATATCGGCCGTGCTGGTATGTGCGGCGCACCGGGAACGTGAAAGTGATATAAGAGACGGCGGTTCGTGCAGCGCCTCTCGCGCGGAGGACATCGATGTCCGCTTCGATTCAGTTGAGCCGTCGTACCCTTCTCAAGGCCGCCGGCGCCGTCGCCCTCACCCCCACGATCGCGCTGGCGCAGGCGCCCAAGCCGATGGAGCCGCCGACCGTCATCACGACGCCGCCGCGCGACTTCGGGCCCAACGCGCCGCCAAACGTCTACTTCACGGATCCCGACGTTCTCACCGTCGATCCCGCGTTCAACGGCTTGCGTCAGGTCAACGCGCCGATCCAGCGCCTGTGGACGGGCGCCCTCTGGGCCGAAGGCCCGGCGTGGAGCGGCCAGGGCCGTTACCTCGTGTGGAGTGACATTCCCAACAACCGCCAGCTGCGCTGGCTCGAGGACGACGGCCGTGTCACGGTGTTTCGGATGCCGTCCAACAACAGCAACGGCAACACGTTCGACTTCCAGGGCCGGCAGCTGTCCTGCGAGCATCTCACTCGCCGCGTCGTGCGCTACGAGAACGATGGGTCCGTCACGCTGATCGCCGACGGTTATCAGGGTAAGCGGCTCAACTCGCCCAACGACGTCGTGCCGCATCCCGACGGCTCGTACTGGTTCACCGATCCGCCGTACGGCGGTCAGCTCTACGAGGGTGCACCGGACGCCTCGGGCGGGCCGAGCAATACCGCGGGCAAGCTGAAGCCGCGACTGGGCCAGGCGCTCGGCATGGGCGAGTACAAGCGCGAGCTGCCGACCGGCGTCTATCGCGTCGATCCCACCGGCAAGATGGACCTCGTCGTCACCGAGGCGCAGGTGCCGGATCCCAACGGGCTGTGCTTCTCGCCCGATTACAAGAAGCTCTACGTGATCAGCACCGGGAAAGGCCCCGGCGACACGGGCCCTGGCGGCAAGGGTGACATGCACGTGTTCGACGTCGGCGGCGACAACAAGCTGTCTAACGGCAAGCTGTTCAGCGATTTCATGATCGACGGCGTGAAGTGCGGGCCGGACGGCGTGCGCGCCGACGTGGAGGGCAACCTCTGGTGCTCGAGCAACGCCGGCCGCGCCGTCGGCTACAGCGGCGTCACGATCTGGAATCCCGCCGGCAAGCTGATCGGCCGCATCCGGTTGCCCGAGATCTGCGGCAACGTTTGCTTCGGCGGGCCCAAGCGAAACCGCCTGTTCATGGCGGGCAGCCAGTCGCTGTACGCGGTGTACACGGCGACGCAGGGCGCGGCACCAGGTTAGACGCCAGTTACCGGGCGGCGCGTTCCTCGAGGACAAGCGTCTCGATATCGTTGAGCACTGCTCGCGGATGGAGAAAGTCCGAAGAGTAGATTTCGCGGACGAATCCCGAGCGGTCGATCAGAAACACCTTGAGGACATGAGCGAGCTCGCGGCGCCGGCCGCCTGTCGCCTGATCGGTCGTATAGCGGATGTCCTGGCCGAAGCCCTCGACCAGCGGCATCAGCTCGCGCGCCGACCGCGTGGTGAGAAACAGCCAGGGCACGGCGCCGGCCCGCGCGCGACTGCCCGCATACCGCTGCATTGTCGAGGGCGTGTCGCGCGCCGGATCGAACGACAGCGTGACGAGTCGAACGCGCTCACGTAGCGCGGGCGCGGCGGCGACCGTGTCGTATACGGCGTCGAAGACGCGATACGCGCGCGGGCAGCCGTCGGGGTCGATGCACGTGGTGTAGATGAAGCCGAGCAGTGTGATCCGCTCGTGCGTATACGACGCGAGGCGCTGAGGCCGGCCGTTCAAACCGAGCACTTCGCCATCCGGCGCCGCCATGATCCGCTGCAGGGTGTATGTGCCGGCCGCCGGCGGCTCGAAATCGAGCGCCGGCAGCGTGGCCGGCTCGTGCGCCGCGGCGGGCGCCGCGGCGACGAGGCCGGCCACAAAAACGAGAGCAGCAGCCAGCGTCACTGAGTCTTCGGGACCGAGCGGAGCGAGTTGCTGCCGAGCTTCATGTGGTGCGCGCGGCCGAGCTTTTCCTTTGCGAAGTCGACTTCGAACACCTGCGTCAGCTCCTTGCCGTCCCATTTGAAGCCGCGCAGGAACTGCTCGTTGTCGGCGCCGCCCTTGTCCCAGTTGGCCAGCAGGGACGAGGTGATGTAGACGCGGCGTCCATCCCAGCTCTGCGAGATCATGTTGACCTGCTTGCCGGTGACCTTTTGGTAGGTCTGCTTGGGCGCCTCCGGATTGCTCAGATCGAAGTAACGGGTGGTGCCATCCATGAACGTGTTGACCCAGAGGCCCTTGCCGTCGCGCGAGATGCTGATGTCGACGGGCAGAGGAATCTTTGTGGGATCGCCGATGGTGGCGACCTCTTTGGCCTGCCACTCGCCCTTGTCCTGCTTCACGAGCCACAGCTTGGATGTGAGCGCGGCCGCCGTGATGGCCCAGTCGTCACCCGAGGCGAGCGACCAGCGGATCTCCAGCGGCGCGCCGGGCACGGCGAGCACCTGCTTGGCCTTCATGGCCTTGAGGTCCCACACGACCATCGTGTTGCCGAATCGCTTCATCGCCTCGGCGTCTTTCACGAGGTCGCCGAGCGGCCGCATGTAGTTGTCGTAGCCCGTGAAGCTCGATGTCAGCAGCACGTTCTTGCGGGGATTGACGGCGAGATCGTAGCCATAGCCGTCGCCGCCGCCATCGGTCGGCATCGCGTAGGACGCGACGAACGCGCCGGCGTTGTTATAGAGCGCCATGCCCGTGCGACCGCCCTTGTCCTTCGTGTTCGACAGCGCCTGCACGAGCATCCGGCCTGGCATCGCATAGTACGTGTGCGGACCGAGGTAGCCGGTTCGATCCGCCATGTCCGCGATGGTCTTCACGAGCTTGGGTTTCCCCGGGTCGGTGCCGATGTCGAACACGTAGATCTTCGGCTCCGAGAGTCCGCCGGCCCAGATGAACCGGCGATCGTCCGTGAAGCCCATGTGGTGCGCCTCACCACGCGTGCCGACCGAGACGGAGTTGAGGACCTTGCCGTACGTCTTCGACTTCGGGTTGACGTCGATCGTCACGAGCTTGTCCGAGCCGTCGCCAAGGCCGTCGACGCCCAGCGCCCACACGTAGACGTAATCCTCCTGGCCCTTGATGAGCTTCGTCACGTACGGCGAATTGCAGGTCTCGTCGGCGCGCGCGGCGCTGGCACCGGCGACGATGGTGAATCCGAGCGCGAACGCGATGGCGTTCCGGAATTTGCGACGCATGGGCGTAATCCTCCGTGGGCGGTCGACTGATTATGTGGCAGAAGGCTACTGGCGCGGGAGCATCGGGTCAAGTAGCGTGGGGCCCTGGAGGATCGACTCATGCGCTTCGCGACGCTCGAGCCCGAGCGGATGTCCCCCGAACAAAAGCGTGCGTACGACGCCATCGTCAGCGGACCGCGAGGCGGCGCGCGCGGTCCCTTCAACGTGTTGCTGCGCAGCCCCGAGCTCGCCGATCGCGTCCAGCGGGTGGGCGAGTACCTGCGCTTCAAGTCGTCGCTGCCGGCGCGGCTGAACGAGTTCGCCATCCTGATCAACGCGCGCTTCTGGGAGTCGAAGTACGAGTGGTACGCGCACCGGCCGCTCGCCGTCAAAGGCGGGCTGGCAGAGTCGATCGCGGACGACCTCGCGCGCAATCGGCGCCCGGCGAGGATGAAGTCGGACGAGGAGCTCGTCTATGAGTTCTGGACGTCGCTGCATCGCACGCACGCGGTTCCCGGGCCGTTGTTCGAGCGTGCGAAAGCGGCGCTGGGCGAGCAGGGCATCGTCGACCTGATCGGCGTCAGCGGTTACTACACGCTCGTGTCCATGGTGCTGAACGTGGCCGAGATCCCGCTGCCGGACGGCGTGGCGTCGCCCTGGTGAGGCGCGACACGTCTACTTGACGAGATCGACCAGGCCGACCCGCAGCGCGCGCGCGATCCGCTCGAGTGTGTCGAGGTTCGGCGGATGCTGCGCGCGCTCCAGCCGCGCCAGCGTCACCCGGTTGATCCGCGCCCGCGCGGCAAGCGCTTCCTGCGTCATCCCGCGCCGGGCGCGAAGCTCGGCGACTCGCGCGGCCACACGCTTCGTGGCGGAGGGCATCGCGTGAACGCGGCGTCAGCCGCGCCCGACGAACGGCATCTTGGTGGCCATCACCGTCATGAACAGCACGTTGGCGTCAGGCGGCAGCGACGCCATGTGCACGATCGCGCGCGCGGTGTGCTCGACGTCCATGAGCGGCTCGGGAGCGATCGTGCCGTTGGCCTGCGGCACACCGTTCTTCATGCGAGCGGCCAGCGGTGTTTCCGCGTTGCCGATGTCGAGCTGACCGACCGCGATGTCGTACTTGCGGCCGTCGAGTGAGGCGGCCTTCGTGAGGCCCGTCACCGCGTGCTTGGTCGAAGTGTAGGGCGCGCTGTTCGGCCGCGGTGCGTGCGCCGAGATCGAGCCGTTGTTGATGATGCGCCCGCCGCGCGGCGACTGGCTCTTCATGATCTTGAACGCTTCCTGCGTGCAGTAGAAGACGCCGTTGAGATTCGCGTCCACGACCGTCTTCCATTGCTCGACCGTGAGATCTTCGAGCGGCACGGCCGGCGCACCGGTGCCCGCGTTGTTGAACAACAGATCGAGGCGCCCGAAGGTCTCCTTCGTCTTCGCGAACAGCGCGCGCACAGACGCCGGATCACCGACGTCGGTGGGCACGACGAGCGTGCGGCCTTTGCACTGCGACGCGGTTTCTTCGAGCGCGTCCTTGCGTCGTCCGGCCAGCACGACGGACCAGCCCTCACGCGAAAGCGCGACCGCCGAGGCCCGCCCGATGCCTGATCCTGCGCCGGTGACGATCGCAATCTTGTCCAGTGACGCCATGGGAGTTTCCCGCCTTTCGATGAGATGCCCGCAGGGCGATGGTACACGAGCCGGTCACTCCTTGGCATGGCCGTTGCGCCCTCGTCGTGGGCCGGGCCTCAGCGGTCCGAAAGTCCAGAGGAGGCTACGACTCGTGCTCGTAGACGGTGAGCTCGACCAGGTTGTCGTCGGGATCGCGGAAATACACGCTCGAGGAGACACCGCGGGCGCATGTCCGCGGCCCGGGACCCGCCTCCGGCACGATGTTGTTGCGCTTGAGCAGCGTCAGAATCTCATCGATCGTGCCGCCCCACTCTAGACAGAAGTCGGCGCCACCGATCGTCGGGCGCCGCGCGCCGAGGTAGCCCGGTTTCGCCGGCGCGTCGGGCGCATGCACATTGATCTTCTGCGTGTCGTTGATGCGGATCGTCGCCATGTCGGGGCGGCCGGGACGCCGCTCCCATGCGATCGTGAAGCCGAGCCGCTGGTAGAAGTCCAGGGTACGCTGCAGGTCGCCGGCGACGATCACCCAGTGGTCGATGCTCTTGATGGCCATGACGCATTCTAGCCCGGTGTCGTCGCGCGCCATCCTAGACGCCCCGAGTTATCATCGCCGACAAGGAGGACGTCGTGAGCCAGGACAAGGTCGAAACGATTCGTTCGTCGAGCTCGGGCGTGCTGGGCCGCGCCCGCAACACCGCGCGCGGAGTGACCGTCGCGTTCGACTCGTCGTCGCGGCCGCAGGCCGACGCGCTGACCAACAGCGAAGCCTTTCTCGCCGCCGTGTCGTCGTGCGGCGTCACGCTGATCGAGATGCACGCCAAGGAAACCGGCGTGCCGCTGACCGGCATGGACGTCACGATCGAGGGCGCACGCACCGCCGCCGAGCCCAATCGGTTTGCGCGCGTCAGCATGACCTTCGAGCTGGCCGGCGTGAGCCAGGCGCAGGCGGAGGCCCTCGTGGAGACGTATCGCCAGCGCTGACCCCTCTATCGCACGGTCGCGGGCGCGACCGACGTGAAGGTGGCGGCGAAGGCGGTTGCCGAGCGGCGTGGGTAAGGTTTACGTCGTCACGGCGCCAGAGCGCATCCGAGGCATCTACGACTCCTGGCCCGAGTGTGCGGCCGCCGTGAAGGGCGTGTCCGGCGCGCGCTACCAGGCCGTCGCCAGCCGCGGGCAGGCCGAGGCGATGCTGCGCGGCGAGGGCGGCGAGCTCGAGCCGGGGCTCTACGCGTTCATCGACGGCAATCATCTCGGCGGCGTCGGTGTCGTGCTCGTACGGCGCGACACCGATGTCGAGCCCCAGACGATCGAAGCGATCGGGCTCACCGTCGTGGAAGTCTTCGCCGGTGGCGAGGTGCGCTCGCTCTCGACACGGGCGGCCGTGCTCGCGGCACTCGAGCGTCTGCGCAACGTGCTCGCCGAGCTCGCGGCGTTGTATCTGGCGCTGCGAATGGTGCCTGAAGGTGCCCGTGTGACGGTCGTCCACGATTACGAGGGCGTCGGCGCGTGGCTCGAAGGCCGCTGGCGCACCAAGGACGTGCTCGTCGCCGAGCTCGTCGCGGCCTGCCACGATCTGATCACGCGCCGGCGGCTCACGATCCGATTCCGTCACCAGCGCGGTCACAGCGCCGCGTGGGCCGGCCGCGACGACTTCGCGCACTTCAACGCGCGCGCTGACGCGCTGGCCACCGAGGCGGCCGCCGACCTCTGAAGCGTATCCTCAACGTATGCAGAAGACGCGGATCGAAGAGGACGCGCTCGGCGAGGTGGCGGTTCCCGCGGAGCATCTCTGGGGCGCGCAGACGCAGCGCTCGCTGGAGAATTTCCCGATCGGCCGGGGGCGTTTTCACTGGAGCCGGCGCGTCATTCGCGCGTTCGGCATCGTCAAGAAGGCCGCGGCGTTGGCCAACCGCGCGCTGGGGCAGCTGCCCGCCGACCGAGCCGACCTGATCGCGCGGGCCGCCGACGAGGTGATCGCCGGGCGCTGGGACGACGAGTTCCCCCTGGTGGTGTTCCAGACCGGCTCTGGGACCCAGTCGAACATGAACGCCAACGAGGTCATCGCCAACCGCGCGATCGAGCTCGCCGGTGGAGTGCTCGGCACGAAGAACCCGATCCATCCCAACGACGACGTGAATCGAGGTCAGTCCTCGAACGACGTGTTTCCTACCGTCATGCACGTCGCGACGGCGCAGGCCGTGACCGAGGCGCTTCTGCCCGCCATTGGTGCGTTGCGTGACACGCTGGACGCCAAGGCGCGCGCCTACGCGGGCATCGTGATGATCGGCCGCACGCACCTTCAAGACGCCACGCCGCTCACGCTCGGTCAGATGATCTCGGGGTGGGTGGCGCAGCTCGATGACGCGGCGGCCGGTGTCCGCGCGACGCTGCCCGGCCTGTACGCGCTCGCGCTCGGCGGCACGGCTGTCGGCACGGGGTTGAACGCGCATCCTCAGTTCGGCGACCGCGCGACGGCCGAGATCGCGCGCGAGACCGGTCAACCGTTCGTGCCGGCGGCCAACAAGTTCGCGGCGCTCGCCGCGCACGATGCGATGGTGGCGACGAGCGGAGCGCTGCGCACGCTGGCCGGCACCCTCATGAAGATTGCCAACGACGTGCGATGGTACGCGTCGGGGCCGCGCGCGGGGCTCGGCGAGCTGACGATCCCGGAGAATGAGCCAGGCTCGTCGATCATGCCCGGCAAGATCAATCCCACGCAGGCGGAAGCGCTGACGATGGTGGCCGTGCGGGTGTTCGGCAACGATCACACGGTGGCGTTCGCGGGCTCGCAGGGCAACTTCCAGCTGAACGTCTACAAGCCGATCATCCTGCACGCCGTCATCGAGTCGGTCGAGCTGCTCAGCGAGTCGGTCCGCTCGTTCGATGAGCGCTGTGCGCGCGGTCTCGCGCCCGACGAGCGCGTCATCGCCGAGCACGTCGAGCGCTCGCTGATGCTGGTGACGGCGCTCGTGCCGCACATCGGCTACGAGAAGTCCGCGCGCATCTCCTTGACGGCGTACCGCGAGCACCTGTCCCTGCGCGAGGCGGCGCTCAAGCTCGGCTACGTCACCGCCGAAGACTTCGACCGCTGGGTGCGTCCGGCGGACATGACGCGGCCGCTCGACCCAGGCAGCGCCTGACGATCACTGCGCGGCGTCTGGCGCAATACATCGCAGACAGTCGCAAGAACACCGCAGCCAGTCGCAAGAACCGAGACGGGTCAGCGTGTGCGCGTGAGCTCGATCGGTCCGTTCGGACGCCAGCGAAAGCTCGATTCGCCCATGCCCACGAAGCGATCGGGGCCGTCGGGCCGAAGGGTGAGTCGTTGCTGGCCGCTGGGCGAGTCCGCAAGGACTGGCAGCGTCACTTGCTCGCCGACGCCGCAAACCAGCCGTACGCGCGGACCGACGTCTGTTCTTTCTCGATCTGCGACGTGAGGATGCCCGATATGCCGGGCCGCTCGTTGCCGAGGAGGGCCACCGTCACGCCTGCGCCCGCGGGGGCGGTGAGGGCACGGGGGCCGTGCAGCCGACGGCGAGCAGCAGCACCGCGGCGATACCGGCGACGAAACGCATGACCGATTGTACAAGGCATGGGGCGTGCAACGACCATGGGCATGACCGCGTTGACCGCGCTTTGCTGCGACGAAGCGACGGTCGTGCTCTGCAGCGGACTTCGCGATCAGGGGTTTGACGTGTCATGGCTGTACCTCGATGACCTGCGTCACGGTCGGGTCGAGCCCGAGGCGCTGGTCGGTGGTGAACCCCCCGACGTGCTCCTTTACGACCTGGACGAGCCGGTGGACGAGAGTCTGCTCCTGCTCGAGCTGTTTCGCTCTCTGCCGGGCATGGAGCGGGTGCCGGTCGTGCTGCTGCGCACCACGCAGACGCCGTTGCCGCCGCTCGAGACGCCCGGCGTCGCCGCCGTGCTCACCCGGCCGTGCGAAGCGACCCTGGCGCGCACGATCATCGAGGCGGCCTTGCGCGGCGGTCGCGGGCTGGACGAGGCGGCCTGAGCCCGTTCACTCGGCCCAAAAGCGCCACTCGATCCGAATGACGCGGCCGTCGCGGAAGAAGAACTCCACCGAGTTCGGAAAGCCATCCGCATCGGGATAGAACCACCGGTCGTCCGTCGCCTCCAGCGGCTCGCCCAGCACCGTCTCGACACGGGCGCGCGGCGTCCCGATGTCCAGGCCGTGGGGCAGGGGGCGGCCCGAGGCAGACACCACGACGGCGGCGACGCGCGCCGATCGCGACAGCGCGACCTCGAGTCCCGGCCACCTCAGCGCCACGCCATCGCCGCGCCGGCGCTCGCCGATTGGAGCGCCGAGTCGCTGCTCGAGCTCGGCGCGTGTGCGACCGAACAGCGCCCGCGGCGCGTCGATGTAATCGTCGACGCGCGCGATGTGGGTTGGTCCGGCCGCGGCCCGTCCCGGTGCGACGGTCAGGAACAGCATGGCGAGGGCAAGCGGGCGCACGCGCTCGAGTCTAGCGCCGCACAAAAAGCTACGGAATCGGCGTGTGCTCCGGCTATGGTGAGATGTGACCATCTGCCGATTCTTCGCGGCGGTCGCGCTGCTCGTCGTCGGCGCGGCTCCTGCCGCCGCGGGCGAGCCCACCGATCGGCTGCGAGCCTTTTTCGACCGCGCCAATCAGGTGCTGCTTGCGCCGGAGTCCGAGGGCGGCGGATTAGAGGAGCGGCTGACCACGGTGCGCGGCCTCGTCAACGAGGTGATCGACTTCGAAGGGGCGGCAGCGCTGGCGCTGGGCCGCCATTGGGAGTCGTTGTCGCCGCCCGCGCGGAAGTCGTTCACGCTGCTCTACGCCGACGTCGTCGAGCGCGCGTACCTGTCGTGGGTCGGCTCCAAGGCCCGCGTGGGCGAGGGTGGCGTCAGCATCCGCTGGATGGACGAGTCGATCGACGGCGATGCCGCCGTGGTCACCACGGAGCTGCTCACGCGCACCGGCGGCGAGATGCCGATCGAGTATCGAATGGTGAGGCGTGCCGCGGGCTGGCTGATCCGTGACGTCGTCGTGGACGGCGTCAGTCTCGCCGCCAACTATCACGTCCAGTTCGAGCGCGTGATGCAGCTGGGCTCATACGAGGAGTTGCTCGAGCGGCTGCGCGAGAAAGCGGGTCCGGTGGCGCGCGCACAGGCGTCCGCCGCGACGGTTGGCGTCCTGCGGCTCACGCCGGCGGCGCCTCCGCCTATCCTCAAGCCGGCTGCCACGCCGCCGCCGATCGCGTCGGAGCCTTCGACGGCGCGCCGGACCGCGGCGACCGCAGCGCCGACCGGGATCGTGGTGGCGGAGCTGCGTGATGCACCGGCCGCCGTCGCGACCGATATCCGACCGGTGGCGATCACCCGGACGACGCCGAGCCCGCACGTCGATGCGATCCCTGCGACGCCGGCCGTCGTGAAAGCGCCGGCCGCCACGCCATCGCCGGCCCCACGGTCCGTCCAGCCGGACGTCTCCGCTCAGCACCGAGAGTTCTGGGTGCAGGTCGGCGCCTTCCGCACGGCCGACGCCGCCGCGCGGCTGGTGCGGCGCCTGCGTGACCGCGCCGTGACGATCGCCACGGGCGGCGATCGTGTCACGCCGATGTTGCGCGTCCTCGTCGGTCCGTTCGCCGAGCGCGCTGCGGCTTCCGCCGCCGCGCGGAGCCTGCAGGCCAGCGGCATCGCGGCGTTCGTCCCCGAGCCCGCCGAGTAAACTCGCCGCACGAGTCGGGTATCATCGGCCGCGATGAACGCGTGCCGCGAAGTCGCCGCGTACTTCACGCGCCTCGGCATCGTCGCGTTCGGTGGACCGGCGGCGCACATCGCGATGATGCGCGAAGAAGTCGTCCGCCGGCGGCGATGGGTCACCGACGAGCAATTCCTCGATCTCCTTGGCGTCACGAATCTGATCCCCGGACCGAATTCGACCGAGATGGCCATCCATCTCGGTTACACGCGTGCGGGCGCGTGGGGTCTCGTGCTCGGCGGCGTCTGCTTTATCGCACCCGCCATGCTGATCGTGCTGGCGCTCGCCTGGGCATATGTGCGCTGGGGGACGCTGCCCGTCGCGACGTCGCTGCTCTATGGCGTCAAGCCGGTGATCATCGCGATCGTCGTGCAGGCGATGTGGGGGCTCGCGCGCGCCGCCATCCGTGGTCCGGTGTTGGCGGGGGCGTTCGTCGTGGCCGCGGCACTGGCGCTGGCCGGCGTGCACGAGCTGGCGATCCTCTTCGGCGCGGGCGGCGTCGCCGCAATGCTCGCGGCGCGGCCGCGCGCCGTGGCCGGCGCCGTCGCGCTCGCCGCCTGGACGGCGCCGGCGCGTGCGCTTGCGGTCGCCGCAGCGGCCGGCGGTGTGGCGCTCGGCACGATGACGCTCGTGTTTTTGAAAATCGGCGCGGTGCTCTACGGCAGCGGCTATGTGCTCCTGGCGTTTTTGCGCGCCGATTTCGTGGAGCGTCTGGGTTGGCTGACGGATCGCCAGCTGCTCGACGCCGTCGCGGTGGGGCAGGTGACACCAGGGCCCGTGTTCACGACGGCGACCTTCATCGGCTACGTGCTCGCGGGGGTGCCGGGCGCGGTGCTCGCGACGGTGGCGATCTTTCTGCCGTCGTTCGTCTTCGTGGCGCTGAGCCGGCCGTGGCTGCCGCGGCTGCGCGCCTCACGTCGCGCCGCGGGCTTCCTCGACGGCGTCAACGTGGCGGCGCTGGGGCTCATGGCCGCAGTGGCGTGGCAGCTCGGCCGCGCCGCGATCGTCGATCCGCTCACCGCCGCGCTGGCGCTCGGCGCCGCGGTGGTGCTGCTGGTGACGCGAGTGAATTCCGTCTGGCTCATCGCCGCCGGCGGCGTCGTCGGCGTCGCGTGGCGGGTGCTGCACGCGTGAGGTATAGTGCACCGCGGCCCACAGGAGGCCCGTCATGAATCAGCGTCGCCGAACGTTTCTGACGACATCAGTGTTCGGCACGGCCGTCGCTGCCGCCGGCGGATTGCATCGCAATCTGGGACCGAGCGAGGCGGCCGCCGCGACGTCCACGGAGCCGCTGCCGCGCGGGCTGACGTTCGTCACGATTCGCACGAACGGCGAGTCGAGCCTCGGCATCAGGACGGACAAGGGCATCGTCGACGTGCGCGCGGCGGAGGCGGCGTTCAAGCTGCGGGCGCCGACGACGATCGACGCGGTCCTGCACGGCCGCGGAGACCTCAAAGCGCTTCTGCGCCTCGTCGAGCGCGCGGCCGGACGCCCCGGCCTGGTGCTCGCCGAGGACACCGTCACCTTCGGCCCATGCGTCACCAATCCGGAGAAGATCATCTGCGTCGGGCTGAACTATCGAAAGCACGCGGCGGAGACGGGCAATCCGGTGCCGAAGACGCCGATCCTGTTCAACAAGTACAACAACGCGCTCGCGGGGCATCGCGGCGTCATCCGCATCTCCGAGGAGCCGACGGAGCGCGTGGATTACGAGGTCGAGCTCGTCATCGTCATGGGACGGATCGCGCGCAACGTGAGCGAGGCCGATGCGCTGTCCCATGTCTTCGGCTACTGCGTGGGCAACGACCTCTCGGCGCGAGATCTCCAAGCGCGCACGAGTCAGTGGATGATCGGCAAGAGCCTCGACGGCTTCGCCCCGATCGGACCCTATCTGGTCACCGCGGATCAGGTGCCGGATCCGAACGCGCTCGCACTCGACACGAAGGTCAACGGCGAGGTGCGCCAGTCGTCCAACACCTCGGACATGGTTTTCAACTGCCGGGAGCTGATCGCGTACGCGTCCAAGATGTTCACGCTGCGGCCCGGCGATCTGATCTTCACGGGCACGCCGGAGGGCGTGATCGCAGGCTATCCGAAAGACAAGCAGGTCTGGCTGAAGCCGGGCGATCGGCTCACGCACCGGATCGACAAGCTCGGCGAGCTGGCGTTCACGCTGGGATAGGGCGAGCGCGCGGCTCGACGGCGCCGATGGATCGTCTCTTCTTCGGGCTCGGTTGCGCGTCGGCCCTTATCGCCGTCGCGCTCGGCGCCTTCGGCGCTCACGGTTTGCGTGCGCGCATCGTGCCGGACATGCTGCTGACGTTCGAGATCGGCGTGCGCTACCAGATGTACCACGCGCTCGCGCTGCTCGCGGTCGGCGCCGTCGCCGGACGGCTGCCGGGTGGCGCCGTCGCCGCCGCGGGATGGCTGTTCGTCGCCGGCACCGTGATCTTCTCGGGCAGTCTGTATGTGCTCGTGCTGACCGGTCAGCGCTGGCTCGGCGCCGTCACGCCGCTGGGCGGCCTGGCGTTTCTCGCGGGCTGGGCGGTGCTCGCGTGGGCGGCATGGTCGCGCGTGTGACGCCGCGCCGCTGCGCGTGGGCGGGAAGCACGCCGGCCATGCTGCGCTATCACGATCGCGAGTGGGGCGTGCCGGTGCACGATGATCGTCGGCTGTTCGAGTTTCTGATTCTCGAGGGCGCGCAGGCCGGACTGTCCTGGTCGACGATTCTCGCCAAGCGCGCTGCCTACCGCCGCGCCTTCGCGCGGTTCGATCCCTCGGCTGTCGCGCGATTCACCGCCGCGCGCGTGCGCGCGCTGCTGCGCGACGACGGCATCGTGCGCAATCGCGCGAAGATCGCCGCCACCGTCGTCAATGCGCGCGCGTTCCTCGCGGTGCAGCGCGCCGAGGGCTCGTTCGACGCCTGGGTGTGGCGGCACGTGGGCGGACGGCCCGTGCAGAACCGCTGGCGCGCGGCGCGGCAGGTGCCCGCGGTGACCGAGGTGGCGGAGGCGCTCAGTCGCGACCTGAAGGCGCAGGGCTTCGCCTTCGTCGGACCCACGATCTGCTACGCGTTCATGCAGGCGACCGGGATGGTGAACGACCATCTCGTCGACTGCTTCAGGCGTCGCGAGATCGAGCGGCTGGCGCAGTCGTGATAGGCTCCGCGTATGCCAAACATCACGATCCAGTGGTACGCGGGACGCACCGAGCAGCAGAAGCGCGAGCTGACCCGGGCCATCACCGAGGCGATGGTCACGATCGGCAAGACCACCGCCGATCAGGTGCACATCGTCTTCCAGGACGTCGAGAAGTCGAACTGGGGCTATAACGGCAAGCTCGCCAGCGACTGACGCTCAGGCCGCCGATAGGCGAGCGTCAGACGACGGCGCGCGCAACTACCAGTGGATCGATTGGCCGGGTGAGAGGAGGGCGATCTCCTCCTCGAGACCGTCCGCGAGCGCGGCTTTCATCAAGCGCGCGGGTGGCTCGGCGAACGGCTCGCGATTCATGTCGAAAGTCCCGAAGTGAATCGGCACGAACAGCCGGCCGTCGATGTCCTCGAAGAGCTGCAGCGCTTCCTCGGGGTTGACGTGATTCGGATGGCGCCGGTCGTACGCGCTGTAGCCGCCGATCGGGATCGCCGCGAGATCGAACGGGCCCAGGCGCTTGCCGATCTCCGCGAGGGACTTCGTGTAGCCGGTGTCGCCGGCGAAGAAGAAGCGCTTGTCGCCGCCGGTCACCACCCACGACGACCACAGCCGTAAATTCTGATCGCGCAGCGTGCGGCCCGACGAGTGCTGGGCGGGCGTGCAGGTGAACGTCAGCCCGCGAAACTCCTGACTCTCCCACCAGTCCATCTCGACCACGTTGGTGATGCCGAGATCGCCCATCCATGCCTTCAACCCCAGCGGCACGAAGAAGCGGGGATGGAACATGCGGTCCAGCCGCGTGACCGTGTCCACGTCGAGATGATCGTAGTGATCGTGCGAGATCACGACGGCGTGGATCGGCGGCAGATCTTCGAAGCGCATCCCTGGGGCGACCAGGCGCCGCGGCCCCGCGAAGCCAACCGGACTCGCGCGGTGGCCCCAATGGGGGTCGGTCAGGATGTTCACGCCGGCGAGCTGCACGAGCAGGGTTGAGTGCCCGATCCAGGTGACGGTCGGCGTCGTGCCGTTCGCGCGGAGTCCCGCGCCATCGTTGGGCAGCAAGGCCGGCGGCGTGCCGCGGCTCGGCCCTTTCTCGAACAACGCATGCCGGACGAAGCGCTCCGCGCGCTCGAGCACCGTGTAGCGGTAGTTCGTATCGAGATTGCGAAAGCCCTGGGAGAGGTGGTGCGACGCCACGGGTCTGGACGGCGGCTCGGCGCTCGGCGCGACGACGCCGGCGATCAGGACGCTCACGGCGACGACCAGGACGAACAGAGCGAAGGATTTACGCACCAAGCGGGGTTGCGTCAACGATCGTTACGGTACCACGGCTCGGGGCAGACGCATAGCATCTATCCCGCCGGTGCTGTGTGCCGGGTTCCGCGCCTGGTCGCTGCCGGGGCTCAGGCCTCCAGAACGCAGACGGCTTCGGGCGTCACCGTCTGGGCCGCGATCGTCCCGACGCAGAAGAGATGCACGGCCTCGCGGTCATGCAGCCGGTATCCCGCCGCCAGATCGCCGCCAACGGTGATGACGAAGTCGTCGCCGCGCGTGGAGAACACCGCGCCGGCGCCGAGGATGACCGGCGAGCGATGCACCGCGGCCAGGACATCCCGCAGCTGCCGCGCCGCGGGATACCCGGCCTCGTCGGTGGCCTGCAGATACGCGTAGTAGCGCGCCGTCGGCAGCACGGCCTCATACGGGCCCCCGATGCCGCGCTCATCGAGCTTCTCCACGGCCTGCACGAGATCCGCGACGACCGCTCCGGGACGCGACCAGTCCTGCGCGCGCAGCCGCGGACTTTCCTTGGCGGTGAGCAGGCCATTGCCAACCGGATCGCCGTAGAAGACGAGGCGGTCCTCGGCGAGCGCGGCGTCGCGGGCCGCGGCCTCGGCGGCGTCGGTATCGAGCACGGGTGCCCCACGCTCGAAGACGTCGATCGAGGACCACGGCAGGCTGAACTCGGCACGAATCTCGGCGAGCAGTACGACGTTGGGCATGCACACGACGGCGCGGCCGTCACCGCCGCCACAGGGCGTCATCGTGCCGAGGCGCGTGGCGATGTGATCCCAGCCGTGCGGGCCGTCGAACGTGGCGATACGTCGCGCCGCGAGCACGTGGCGCGCGGCCTGCGCGACGGCCTCGTCGAGCGCGTGCCAGACGCGCTCGGATATCGGCGCGGTGTGACGTCGCAGATAATCCATCAGCGCCCTCCGCGAAGCGAGCCGATGCCGCGCGGGGCCCGGCTGCCATTGCTCTCGCCGGCGCCGCGCTCAGCGGCCTCGGCGGCGCTTTCGCGCTCCAAGATCGAGCCCTCGGTGAAGAGATAGGTCTTCAGCTTGGCGGCGAAGTCGGCGTCGTGGCGTCGGATCCATTCGAGCACCATCGCGGCGTGCTCGACTTCTTCGGCGCGGTTGTGGTTCAAGATCTCGCGTAGCGCGGCGTCGTCCGTGGCGTCGACGCGCTGCTGGTACCAGTCGATAGCCTCCAGCTCTTCCTGCAGACTCACGATGGCGCGATGCATGTCGCGCGTGCGGGGCGACAGCCGCGACTCGGCCTCGTGGAAGGTGGTCGAACCCTGTGGCATCGCGTCCTCCTTCGGCGGGGCGCACCTCGGCGCCGCGTCGTCGGGCTTACCGCATCAAAAATCGGGCCGTCGTCTTCGCCTTGACACGGCGCACGGCGGCGGATACGAGAAGCACATGGCAAACGATGGCTGGGTTCGCGTGTCCGCGGTCGGAGAAATCGCTCCGGGCGAGGGGCGGGTAGTGGAGGTAGGCGGTCGCACGCTCGCGGTCTTCAATGTCGATGGCGCCTACTACGCGATCGACAACACGTGCAGCCATCGCGGCGGCCCGCTGGGCGATGGTGATCTCGAGGGCACTGTCGTCTCGTGCCCGTGGCACGCCTGGCGGTGGGACGTGACGTCGGGGGCCAACGTCAACAACCCCGCCGTCCGCGTCGCATGCTTTCGGGCCCGCGTGCAGGACGGGGCCGTCTTCGTCCATCTCGCCAGCTGACTGATCGCGATCTTGCTATACTCCCGGCCGTTTCCAATCCTCCCGCAGGAGGTGCCTCATGCATCGCTTGGCAATGATGCCGGTGATCGTGGTCCTGGCCCTGGGAGTCGTGGGTATCGCTGACGCGTTTCAGTGTCCGAAGCTCGTCACTCAGATCAACACGACGGCGGGCAATCGGTTCGACGCGGCAGCCTCGGAGGCTCGCAGGACGGCGGCCGAGGCCGATCGGCTGCACAAGGAAGGCAAGCACGCCGAGGCGGAGAAGGCCGCCAAGGAAGCGCTCGACCGCCTCGGGGTCAAGAGCTAGAGCGCCGCAGGAGAGGGGGGACCGGTGCCCGGAAGCGGGCGCCGGTTCCGTTGTCGTTAGCGCCGAGTCAGTGAGGTTAGGCGCTGCCGCCCGGCGTGCAGGGCTTCTTCCGGTGATTCGTAGGCCATCCACTCGCGGGTCCAACTGCTGTCGATGACCTCGTCCCGTTCACGATCGCGAATGTCCCAGCGCCACAGGCATGGGTCATCCATCAACTGCACCTCGACGCTGAGATGCTTTCCACGATTGCTCTCCATGCCCCTTCCTCCTGCACCGGCTGGGAAGAAAATTGCAAGGCATGTGCCTGCGCATGCGATGTCGGCGATCGGCCGAAGTCCGCATGGTCGTTACCCGCGGCGCGAGACGTGCGTGTACCCGACGGTACGCGCGTTCCAGAATCTTCCCCGAAATCTGAAGAACCGGCTAGCATGGGGAGCCGTGGACGTGCCGTGGCCGGTCGTCGGCGCCGCGCTCCTCGCGGGGCTAGGACTCGCCTGGGGCCGGCGCCACTATCAGCGCTGTCCGCATTGCGGTCGCGTGACGTCCCGTGTGTACGCGGGGTGGAAGCGATGCCGGCACTGCGGCCGGCAATACCGGAAGGGGCTGCGATTGCGATGAAACGCTTGCTCGCATTCTTCGGTCTCGACGCGGGCGACTTCGGTGTCGACGCGCGCCCCGCTCCGCAGGACGCGCCCGCGATGATCGGCTCCGGGATGAAGGTGAAAGGCGAGATCCGTGGCGAGGGCTCGCTCACCGTCCACGGCCAATTCGAAGGTGACATCGTGCTCGACGGCACGTTGCACGTCGGTCCCGAGGGACGGGTGGACGCCAACATCACGGCGCGCGCGATCGTCGTGGGCGGAAACGTGCGCGGCAATCTGTCGGCTGACACGCGGGTGGAGATTTTACCGACCGGGGCCTTGACCGGGTCCGTCAAGAGCAGCAGCTTCGCGGCCGCCGACGGCGCCAGCGTGAAGAGTGAGCTCTGGCTCGAACGACCGGAGAGCGCGTCGACTCCGGAGAGCCGCGGATGAACTGGACGCTGCCGTCGGTGCGCGTGCTCGTGATCGCAGGCCTCGTCACCGTGGTCGTGCTCTCGGCCGCGGCAGGCGGTTGGTACTGGTACGATAGCCAACAGCGGCGCGTCGCAGCCCAGTACGCCGAGGTGATGACGCGCGTCTATGCGGCGCAGAGTCCGCAGGCGCCGGCCGACGCGCGGGCGCGCGCCCAGCAGGATCTCGAACAGCTACTTACGCAATATCCCTCGGCGACGCCGGTGGCCGAGGCCGCGTACGAGCTCGGCAACCTCCGCTATGCTGCGCGGCAGTGGGCGCCGGCCCGCAGCGCGTACGAGGTCGCGTTGGCGCGTGGCCGCAGCGCCACCGTGCGTGCGCTGGCGCGCACCTCGATCGGCTACACCTGGGAGGCCGAGCAGAACTGGGGCAAGGCGATCGACACGTACGGCGCGATCGCCCGCGATCTCGGTCCCAAGGACTTCCTCTTCGATGACGTTCAGTTCGCGCTGGCTCGCGCGCAGGAGCTCGGCGGCAAGCCCGCGGATGCGGTCGCGACGTATGAGCGTCTGCTCAAGGACGAGCCCAACGGGTTACGGACCGAGGAAGCCAGGCAGCAGCTGATGCGGTTGGGCGGAACGGCTACGAAATAGCGCTGTTTCGGTCAGCTCGTTCGAGTTGCGTCATAGGGAGTTTCGAACGGCCGCGCGACAGCGCGTAAAAGCTGCGGCGTCTAGTCTCGGCGCGCGCGCCAGCGAAACTTCGTATCCGTTACGACTAAAAGGGTTCGGCGCGACGGCCTCGAGTGAAGTTTGGCGATTCCGATAACGAGCATTATGTTAAGTTTCGTTTCGCCGCACGCAGATCTCCGTACCTTTCATCTCGAACGGGACCGCTCAGCCCGGGATCTGCGCTTCTTCGGGCAACTGCTCCCAGACGGGCTTCCAGACCGGCACCTGGAGCCCGAATTTCTCGCAGAGGCCCGCCACCTCGGTGGCGAACGCCTGCCGCACCTCGTCGTTGTCGCGCGTCTTGAGGCGGTAGCGTCGATAGAGCGCGTTCTTCGGCGAGCCCGGGCGGCCGAAGATGTTCATCGTGCGGATGTACCACTTGGCAAACGTCGCCTGCGCCTCGTCGCGCGTGGCGGGATCCTCCGCGAGCTTCTTGACCCAGTATTCGCCATGGCGGATGTGGAACTTCTCTTCCTTGAAGATGCCGTCGATCGCGCGGACCCACGGGCCATAGGAGCAGCCGCGAACGTCCTCGAGCTGATGCCCCGCGCCGCGATCCATGCAGAAGTTGAAGAAGACGAAGTCCTGCCACGTGTCGATCGGATAGTAAAAGATGTTTACGCGCTTGTCGGAGGTGATGCGCTTGGTGCCGATGTCGGCGCCCGCCTCGATGCGCATCGTGAAGATCTCGTCGTGTTGCCGGACGTGCGTGTCGACGTCGAAGCCGAGATCGCCCAGCAGGCCGTACATGACGGCGGCGTGGCGCAGCTCGTCCTTGACGATCTGGGCGACCACGTGTTTTTCCTCGACCGTCGGTGCCTTCTGAATCCACGGCACGTAGCCATAGCCGCCCGCCAGCTCGGAGTCGGCCTGCATGGTCATCAGATGGACCAGGGCCTCGCGGTACTCCTCGGTCATCTCGTCGGCCGACTCCAGGCGCTCGCTCCGTTCGATCTTGGCCATCATCTGCGATTGCTGGCTCATGAGGCGCCTCCTGGCTTCAGTCTACCGCGGGTCGTCAGCGTTTCTCGATCACGCGCACGGCCTTGCCCTCCGAGCGTGGCAGCGTCCGCGGCGCCACCAGCGTCACGTCCGCCGTGAGGCCGATCGCCTTGGCGAGCTGCTCGCCGACTCGGCGACGCAGATCGGCCAGCACGGGATGCGCGGCATCGAAGCCTCCACAGCGGGCCACGAGCGCCGCTTCCGGCTCCGCCTGCACTTCGAGCCGCGCCAACGTGCGCGTGCGGTCCACGATCAGCTGGTAGTGCGGCGCCAGCTCCTCGATCGCCAACAGTGTGCTCTCGACCTCGGAGGGGTAGAGGTTGACGCCTTTGACGATGAGCATGTCATCCGCGCGGCCCTTGATCCGCGCGATGCGCGCACTCGTGCGACCGCACGCGCACGGCGCGTCGTTGAGCGTTGTGATGTCGCCGGTCCGATAGCGGACCATCGGCAGCGCACGCTTGCTGAGCGTGGTCAGCACGAGCTCGCCCTCGTCCCCAGCCGGCAGCACCGCGCCGGTCCCGGGGTCGATGATCTCCGGCAGGAAGTGATCGTCGGCCACATGCAGCCCGTCGCGACGCTCGCACTCGCCTGCCACGCCGGGCCCGACGATTTCCGACAGTCCATAGACGTCGTAGGCGGGGCACGCGAAGGCGCGCTCGAGCGCCGCTCGCAGAGCCTCGGTCCACGGCTCGGCGCCGTAGACGCCCCAACGCAGGCCGAGCGCACGCGCATCGCCGCCCTGCTCGGCGAGCGTGTCGGCGATGTGCAACGCGAACGACGGCGTGGCGCAGATCCCGGCGGGCCGGAAGTCTTGCAATAACAAGATCTGTCGCGCCGTATTGCCCGAGGCGACCGGCACGACGCTGAGCCCGACGCGCTCGGCGCCGTCGTGAAAGCCGAGTCCCCCCGTGAAGAGCCCATAGCCGAATGCGTTGTGCAGCGTGTCGCCGGCACGCGCGCCGGCGGCCACGAGGACGCGCGCCATCACTTCGCGCCACACGTCGAGATCGGCCGCCGTGTAGCCGACGACCGTCGGCTTGCCTTTCGTCCCCGACGAAGCATGCAGGCGCGCGAGCTCGGTGCGCGGCACGGCGAACAGGCCGAATGGATAGTGCTCGCGCAGGTCGGTCTTGCGCGTGAACGGGACCTCGGTCAGCTCGTCGAGAGCGCGCGGCGGACGCGCGCTGAGCCGGGCGGCATAGAACGCCACGCGCTCGACCGCCCATGCGAGCGTGGCGCGCAGCCGCTCCGTCTGCAGCGCTTCGCGCGCCGCGCGCGTCATGCACTCGGCGGCGGGATTCCAGATCACCGCTGAGCACTCACGTCAGCCGGCGGGCCGGCCGCGGGAATTGCCTGTCGACATCGCGATGATGGCGGAGGCCGACGGCCTCGCGCTGGATCAGCAGCGTCTGGCGCGCCGATTCGGCGCCACGCCATGCCTGCTCGTACTCGGCCGCGAGCTCAGCGCGTGCTGCCGCGTTCCGCGCGCTCGCGTGTGCGGCGGCGAGGTCGGCGAGTATCGCCAGTGCGGCCTCGAGCCGTTCGCCGGCACGGCCGAGGGTCACCGCCTTTTCCTGCGCGATCTCGCGCGTGATGCGCGCGTGCGCGTCCGCCGCGCGCTCCGTCACCCGATCACTCCACGGCCACCGATGTCACGAGCCATTGCTGTCGCTCGAGAAAGCGCGCGACGGCCTCGAGCGTTTTCGGGTCGGCGGTCGGCTCGAGGCTGATGCGGTCGGGCAGGATGTGGCGTACGTCGGGATACGAGACCAGCACCCGCCGCAGCGTGCGCGCCCGCGGATCGGCGGTGAGGAGTCCCTGCCCTTCCGGTGTCGCGAACTCCCCCCGGCACCGCACGCGGATGGCGCGCGGGCCTGCCATCAGCGCCCGCGTGCCGCTCGCGCCGCGGCGTACACGTCCAGTGTGCGATCGATCTGCAGGCGGACGTCGAACTCGCGCTCGGCCATGGCGCGGGCGCGAGCGCCCATGGCTGCGCGGCGCTCGTCGTCGAGCAGCAGACCGAGCGCCGCCTCCGCCAGCGCCGTGGGCTCCGGCTTGGTGAGGACGCCACTGACGCCGTCGCGCACGACCTCATCGCAGCCGGGTGCGGTCACTGCCACGGCGGCCAGACCGCACGCAGCCGCCTCGGCCAGCACGAGGCCTTGCGTTTCGGTCTCCGAGGCAAAGAGAAAGACGTCAGCCGCCTGATAGCACACGGTCAGCGTGTCATGCGCGCGGGCGCCCAGGAACACGACCCGCGAGGCGCACGGCAGCCGGGCGGCGAGCGCGCGCAGGCTCGCGCCCTCTTTGCCCTGCCCGACCAGCGCCAGACGCGCGCGCGGCAGTGTGCCGACCACGTGATCAAAGGCGCGTAGCACGCGATCGACGGATTTTTCGCGATCGAGCCGTCCGACGTACAAGCACAGCGGCTCGTCGGCCGGCAGCCCCAGCACGCGTCGCGCCGCACCGCGCTCGCCAGGCCGGAAACGCGAGAGATCGACGCCGGTCGGGACGACCGCGATCGGCGCGCGCACGCCCTGCCGCTGCAGCTCGTCGCGCACGCGCGCCGAGGGCGCGATCACCGCGTCGGCGCGCCGCGCGAAGCGCGTGCTCAGCGCGACGGCGGCGCGCTCCACGAGCGCGCGCGAGAGCGGCACGTAGTGCGCGTACTTTTCGTACCGCGTGTGATACGTGAACACGAGCGGCCGGTTCTGCCGGTGTGCCAGACGCGCCGCCGCCGGCCCGAGCAGGAACGGATGATGCGCGTGGAAGACGTCGACGTCGAGCTGGCGCACCCGCGCGGCGAGGCGGCGCGCGTACGGAATCGCCAGCGGGAACTCCGGATAGGTGCTGGCGGGCACGGAGGGGTAACGCAGCACGCGCGGGGGATCGGCGACGACACCGGGAAAGCGCGGGGCCAGCACCCAGGCTTCATGCCCGCGCGCTTCGAGGCCGCGGCGCAACGTTTCGACAGAGACCGTGACGCCGCCACAGAACGGCACATAGTTGTTCGTGTAGAGCGCGACGCGCATGGATGCGGTCACGCCTTGTTGTACTTCTCGAAGTCCTCCGGCTTGATGTTCTGCAGCCACTCGCGCAGCTGCTCCGGATCGTCAGTCTTCACGGGCTCCGCCGCCTCCTTCGTGACCTCCATCTTGCCGGCCTTGGGGAAGACTTCTTCTTCGACGAAGATCGGCGCGGCTACACGGAGCGCCAGCGCGATGGCGTCCGAGGGACGAGAGTCGACCGTGTACTCCGTGTCGCCCAGCTTGAGATGCAGGACGGCGAAGAACGTGTTGTCCTTCAGATCCGTCACGACGATCTTGAGCACCTGTGCCTCGAGCGACTCGAGGATGTTCTTGATGAGATCATGCGTCATCGGCCGCGGCGTCGGGATCTTCTCCAGCTCGAGCGCGATCGCGTTGGCCTCGAAGATGCCGACCCAGATCGGCAACGAGCGCTTCTCGTCTTCGTCCCGCAGGATGATGATCGGCATGTTCGATACGGGGTCGAGCGCGAGCCCGCGCACTTTCATCTCGACGAGCATACGGCCTCCTCGGGTGCCGGCTGGAGCGCGGCCCGCAAGCTGTGCGGCAGCACCTCGGTCACCCGGGCGTGGACGACATCGCCCACGCGCACCCGGCCGAGGCCGTCGAAGTTCACGACACGGTTGCAGCGAGTGCGACCCGACAGCTCGCCGGCGTTGCGCCGGGACACGCCATCGACCAGCACCTCCACCATCCGCCCGGCGAGACGGGCCGCGCGCGCGGCCGCGACGCGCTGGACGACATCCAGGAGCCGACGATTGCGGTCGGCCTTGACGACGTCCGGCACCTGGTCGGGCATGGCGGCAGCGGGAGTGCCGGGCCGGCGCGAGTAGCGGAACACAAAAACGTTGTCATAGCCGACGCGCTCGACCATCGCGAGCGTCGCGTCGAAATCCTCTTCCGTCTCGCCCGGGAAGCCGACGATCAGGTCAGTGGACAACGCGATCTCGGGCACGGCCTCGCGCAGCGCCTCGATCAACTCGAGGTAGCGCGAGCGGGTGTAGCCGCGATTCATTCGCTCGAGCACCCGGTCGCTGCCCGACTGCAGCGGGAGATGGAACCACTCACATACCTTCGGCACGTCGCGCATGGCCGCGATCATCCGCGGCGTCAAGTTGTACGGATTGGATGTGGTGAAGCGGATGCGTGCCAGCCCCTCGATGCCGTTCACCAGCCGCAGCAAATCAGGCAGATCGGTCGGCGGCGTGAGATCGCGGCCATAGGCATTCACCGTCTGGCCGAGCAGCGTCACCTCGCGGCAGCCCTCGGCCACCAACCCCTGCACCTCGGTGACGATGCTCTCCGGCGGATGGCTGCGCTCGCGACCCCGCGTGCGCGGCACGACGCAGAAGGTGCAGTGCTTCTCGCAGCCCTCCATCACGGTGACGTAGGCCCGCACGCGGTCGGCGGACGGCGGCCGCGCGGTGATCTTTACGAGCGGCGCCTCGCCCGTTTCCAGCACGTGCCGACGCTCCGTGCGGGCGCGGTCCACCAGCTCCGCCACGCGCGAGACGGCCGCGGAGCCGAACACCAGATCGACGTGCGGGGCGCGGCGCTGGACCGCCGCTTGCTGCAGCTGTGCCATGCAACCCATCACACCGACGAGCAGCTCGGGCTTACGGGCCTTGAGCGCCCGCAGCTCGCCGAGCTTGGAGAAGACTTTCTCCTCGGCCTTTTCACGGATCGCGCAGGTGTTGACCAGGATGAGATCGGCGTCGTGCTCGCTGTCCGTGAGCTCGTACCGGTGCTCGCGTAGCAGGCCGGCGACCCGCTCGGAGTCGTACTCGTTCATCTGACAGCCGTAGGTGATGACGTGTAGCTTCGCCATGCGCCGATCCAGGAAAATCTTTTTGTGACGCTGGCTTGAACCGTAACACCCGCCCCCGGGCAAGTCAAACAACGCACGTCGGGGGAGCGATCCGCCGCGTGGGACCGAAGGGGCGACGCCCCCTCGGCCTCCCCGGCCGACACCCCTACGGGGGCACAGGCTCAACGAAAAGCTCGATGGCGCCAGCGGAGCCGGCGCTCGAAACGCGTCCGCGGTGCGCGCTAGTCGATCTCTTCGGGCCGCCCGCCGCCGCGCGCCCCCGCCGGCGCCGCCTTTGCGCTGCCGTGGCCGTTGCTCCCGTTGTCCGTGAAGGTCAGCGGTGGCTTCACCTCGAACTGGTGCTCGAGCCGCGCGCGGCGTTCCTTCCAGCCCTCCTGGTACTCGAGCTCGTCCTCGTGCAGCGTGGCCGGCTGCTTGACCCCGTGCGCGTGACGGAACTGGATGGCCAACTGCGAGGCGGTGCGGCGCACCTCGTCCCACGGTGTGCCGAGCGCGAACTGATCCGAGATCGCGCCGATGCGGCCCGTGTGGATGTTGCAGGACAGCGTCACGGCCGACAGGATCGGGCCCGACCAGTACGACGTCTGCGAGTTGATCGGCATCGGCAGGATGTGCAGATTGTGGCTGCCGCGGCAGTCGCCCGCGACCATGGGCGCGGTGGCCCACGGCGACGTGATCTCGCCGGGCGCCGGCCAGTCGCCCTGCGCGAAGGCGAGCAGCACCGGATCGTCCTTGCCGCCGTA